>Ga0070741_10010083_pt1 | contig 18006 bp, 18 predicted proteins | sample Coa_R1_4_FD_66440 | JGI IMG/M metagenome (GOLD analysis project Ga0070741, IMG submission 66440) | Surface soil microbial communities from Centralia Pennsylvania, which are recovering from an underground coalmine fire - Coalmine... | ecosystem: Environmental > Terrestrial > Soil > Unclassified ...
CCGCGTCACCCGCAGCGACGGGGCCAGGGCCGGCGATCTCGGCCCCCACGACTGCGACGCCTACGGCGTCTGCTGCCGCGCCCGGATCGCCCCCAGAGCTCGTCACGGTGCGGGTAGGAATGATCCCGTCGCTGGCGGGCGCCCCACTGCTGGCGGGCGCCGACCTGGGCATCTTCGAGCGCAACGGCATCCAGCTCGAGATCACGCCCTTCACCGACACGGCCGCCGCCATGACCCAGGTCGTGGCGGGCCACCTCGACGTCGGACACATCACCATCGGCAGCGCCTCGCTGAATGCCTTCAGCCGAGGGGTCGATCTGACCATCCTGAACTCGGGCGCGCTGGCCTCCTCGCCGATGATGGTGCGCAAGGACCTGGTCGACGACGGCAGCTTCCGCTCCGTGGCGGACCTGCGCGGCCGGCGCATCTCGATCAACACCAAGGGGGTCATCCACGAGTACGTCCTGTACAAGATTCTGGAGTCCGGCGGGCTGACCTTCGACGACGTGGAGATTCCCCTGCTGCCCTGGCCCGACCAGGTTACGGCGCTCGGCAACAAGGCGATTGACGCGGGCATCGTCGTCGAGCCGATCGGCTCCCAGGCGGTGGCGCGGGGCGTGGCGATTCTCTACCAGCCGCCGGATGCAGCGGCGCGCGGCGAGCCCTGGTTCGCGCCGGGCCTGCAGGGCGCCTACGTGATGGCGAACCGCCGCTGGGCGGAGGCGAACCCGACGGCCGCCATCGCGGTCGTGAAATCGTACGTGCAGGCCGCCCGCCGCATCCAGGGGCCGCGGATCTTCGAGGACGACGCGGCGCTGGCCGCCATCGAGCGCTGGACGAAGGTGACGCCGGAGGCCGTGCGGCGGAGCACGCCGTCGTACTTCGCGCTCAACGGCCAGGTCCACGTCGAGACCCTGATGGACGCCCAGCGCTACTTCATCCAGTCCGGCTCGACCACCTACCGCGAGCCGCTGACCATCGAGCAGTTGCACGACGACCGCTACGTGCAGGCGGCGCTGGCGGAGATCGGCGTGGTGCCCGACCAGACGACGGAGTAATCGCCTACTGCGGCAGTTGGTCGAGGAAGCCGCTGCTGCGCAGGCGCTCGGCGAAGCGGTAGTCCGCCACGTCTTCCGGCCGGGCCGTGCGCGCGCCCGGGTGCTCCTCCGCGTCGAGCGCCATCTGCATCGCCTCGCGGTCGGGGTAGGGGTCGAGGGCGAACAGCGGCCGGTAGTAGTCCACGCTGGCGTCCAGCACCGCCCGATCGTCCACCTGGCTGTACTTGCCGAGCACCTGGCTGGCGAACTCGCGGTCGGTCTTGAAGCGGCTGACCGCCTGCACCAGGGCCCGCAGCGAGCGGTCCGCGAGGTCGGGCTGGCGGTCCAGGAAGCCCTTGGTCGCGCCGATCACGCCGTTGGCGTAGGGCAGGCCCAGCTCGCCGATCCGCACCAGCTCGCGGTAGCCCCGACGGCGGGCCTCGAACAGCCCCGGCACCCCGAAGGTTGCGGCGTCGACGGCGCCCGCGTCGAGCGCCGCCAGCGATTCGGCCTGGCCGCCCGTGCCCCGCGTGAAGAAGTCCACGTCCGGCCGTAGGCCCAGCCGCTGCAGCGCCACGCGGGTGGCCGTGTCGGTGCTGGACTTGAGGCGGTTCACGCCGATCGTCTTGCCGCGCAGATCGTCGAGCGTCTCGATCTCGGGCCGCACGAGCACGTTCGACTCCATCAGCTTGACGTTGGCGCCGATGACCTGCGTCTCCAACCCTTCGAGGTAGCCCAGGACCATGCTCGACCCGCCCGTGCCGGCCAGGTCCACCTCGCCGTTGCGCAGCGCCGCGAGCAGCGTGGCTCCCGACGTAATCAGCGTCAGCTCCGCATCGATGCCCTGCTCGCGGAAGTACCCGCCTTCGAGCGCCAGCCACCAGGCGGCCATGATCGTGCCGGTGCCGCTATAGGAGGCGCGGAGCTTCTGCAGCGGCCCGGCGCTGCCAGCCGGGCCGCCGCCTGCTCCCGCGGCGACCGCGGGGCGGCCCTCCGCCGCCGGCGGACCCGCGGCTGGCTCGGAACGACAACCGACAGCCAGCAGCAACAGCATGCCGACCGCGGCGACAGCGGCCGCTCGTCGCCATCCCGAGTGCTCCCGCACGTCTCCCTCCGCGATCGTTCCCGGCTTCGCGACTACGCTGCACCGGGCCTGTCCTAGGGGACGCGCCACTGCGAGGTGCCCGTTGGGTTGCGTATCTCGAATTGCGGGCGTCCATCACTGTCGGCGTTGAGCGTCCAGCCCGTGGCAGAGGGGGGATTGGCGATCACGAACGATGGTGGATATCCCTGCTGCGGTCCGGTGGATACCAGCACACCAGCGGTTTGGCTCCCTGTCGACACCTCACCGACGACGAGGCCCAGATCAAAGAGATTTTCGATCAAATGAGCGCCGTTGCGCCCCGAACGGTCGTACAGGCCGATGCCAGACCCCTGGGCGCTCGTCTCTAGCCGCACTCGAATGCCTCCGAACTCGTCCCGCAAGTGCAGTTGTACCCGCCGGATGTCCTCTTGGACGGACCACGTCCCGCGCACCACACCCTGAGCGTCGACGAGCTCGAACCGATTAGCGCGGACCGTATCCACGGTGGGGACCTGGGCCCAGGTGGCAGGGGGTAACAGGAACCACACGAGCGCGAGCGTCGTCGCCGAGCCCGCCACGGCGCCCAGGACTACTCCGGCCAGCCATTGTCGCATGTCCGCCTCCTCTGGTCATCTGCGCCAGTCCCGCCTGGCGATGCATCGCGAGCATACAGGAGAGGCATCGGACGAAGCTAGACGAGATCCGGTCATGACCCCGGCGGAGCCGGCGCCGGGGCTGGCATGTCGCACAGCGACTCCTATGGCGGGTCCGCGCGGCCGGCCTTGCCCGGACAGGCCGCTCGGCGGCGCCCCGATTTGCCCGCCCCGGGAGCGTGTGCTATGCTCGCCGGCCGACGTAGCGGCGGGATCGGGAGGCGCCGATGGCCGGGATGACCATAGCCGAGAAGATCCTGGCGCGCGCGGCCGGCCAGGAGCGCGTGCGGCCGGGCGAGATCGTCGTCTGCGAGGTCGACGTCGCCGTGCAGCTCGACATGGGGTTCCTGGGCGAGCGCCCGGCGCTGCGCCAGGTGTGGGACCCTTCCCGGGTGGTGGTAGTTGCCGATCACCTGGCGCCGGCCGCCGACCCGGCGAGCGCGGAAGCGCACGTGCGCATGCGCGCCTTCGCCGAGCAGTTCGGCCTGCAGCACGTCTACGACGTCGGCCGCCAGGGGATCTCGCACCAACTCGTCGCCGAGCTGGGCATGGCCCTGCCCGGCACCGTCCTGGCCAACAGCGACTCGCACACCTGCGCCGCCGGCGCCTTCAACTGCGTGGCCCGCGGGCTCGGCGCGCCAGAGATGCTCTACGTGCTGGCGACCGGGCGGACGTGGTACCTCTGCGGCCCGACGACGCGCTTCGTGCTGTCCGGGGAGCTGCCGCCCCGCGTGCTGCCGCGCGACGTCGTCCACTACATCGCGGGAGCCTACGGCGACTTCGCCGGCCAGAACCTCGAGTACGTCGGCCCGACGGTCGCGGCGATGAGCATGGCCGGCCGTCAGACGATCGCCACCATGTCGGCCGAGCTGAGCGTCGAGTTCGCCCTGTTCGAGGCCGACGCCACGACCGACGCGTACCTGCGCGCGCGGACCGACGCGCCCTACACGCCCGTCTTCGCCGACCCGGACGCCGAGTACGCTGCCGTACACCACGTCGACGTCAGCGCGCTGGAGCCGCAGGTCGCGCTGCCGGGCCGCGTGCCCCACAACGTCGCGCCGGTGAGCGCCGTGGCCGGCACGCGCATCCACCAGGCCTTCGTCGGCTCCTGCGCCAACGGGCGGCTCGAAGACCTGGCGATGGCCGCCGAGATCGTCAAGGGACGCAAGGTCCATCCCAACGTGCGCTTCCTGGTGACGCCCAGCTCGCAGCAGCAGCTCAAAGAGGCCGTGCGGCTGGGGATCGTGGAGACGCTGCTCGAAGCCGACGCCGTGGTCACCAATTCGACCTGCGGCGCCTGCTTCGGCGGCCACATGGGCGTGCTCGGGCCGAACGAGGTCTGCCTCACGGCGAGCACGCGCAACTTCCAGGGCCGCATGGGCCATCCCAGCGCGCAGATCTACCTCGGCTCGCCCGCCACCGTCGCCGCGTCGGCGATCGCGGGCTGTATCGCCGACCCGCGCGATCTCCTGTAATCCTGGCAGCGGGCAGGGGTTCTGCTCTATCTGCGAGCCCTGACACATAAGGATAGCCGTACTCGTCGAGATCGACGGCAGGCGAGGGACACATGGCGCTCGACACCCACCTTATCGGCCGCGTGTGGAAGTTCGGCGACGACATCAACACCGACCTGATGTACCCGAGCACGGTGTACGGCCTGCCGGAGGCGGAGCAGGCCCGCCAGTGCTTCGCCGCGAACCGGCCGGGGTGGGTCGACGAGGTGCGCGAGGGCGACGTCATCGTCGGCGGCCGCAACTACGGCACGGGCTCGAGCCGGCCCGCCGCGCGCTCGCTGCGCCAACTGGGAATCCGCTGCCTGCTGGCCGAGACGATCAACGGGCTGTTCCTGCGCAACGCCGTGAACTTCGGCCTGCCGGCCCTGGCCGTGCCCGGGGTGGCGGCCGCCTTCGACGAGGGCGACCTGGCGGAGATCGACCTGGCCGCGGGGCGGGTGCGCAACCCCCGCACCGGCCAGGAGCTGCAAGGGACGCCGCTGCCGCCGATGCTGCGCGAGATCATCGCGGCCGGCGGCCTCGTGCCGCTCCTGCGCCAGCGCGGCTACGTAGAGTAGGGAGGCCCGACGATGCGGAAGACGACGCGGCTGCGCGAGCTGTTCTACCGACCGGAGATCCTCGTGCTGCCCGGCACCTGCAACGCGCTACAGGCGCGGATGGTCCAGGCCGCCGGCTTCGAAGCCTGTTACATGAGCGGCGGCGGCACGTCGAACAGCCTGCTCGGCGTGCCCGACGCGGGCTTCACTACGCTCAGCGAGATGCTCCTCAACGCCGGCTACATCGCCAGCGCGATCGACCTGCCGCTGTTCAGCGACGCCGACACCGGCTACGGCAACGCGCTCAACGTCTACTACGCGATCCAGCGCTTCGTCCAGGCGGGGGTGGCCGGCGTACACCTGGAGGACCAAGTGTTCCCCAAGCGCTGCGGCTACGTGGCCGGCAAGGAGGTCATCTCCCTGGAGGAGGCGGTCGGCAAGTACCGCGCCGCCATGGACGCCAAGCGCGAGCTCGACGCGGACTTCGTGCTGGTCGCGCGCACCGATGCCCGCTCGGCCGCGAACGGCGGACTGGGCGAGGCGATCCGCCGCGGGCAAGCCTACTGCCGGGAGGCGCGCGTCGACGCCGTGTACTTCGAGGGCGCGCCGTCGCGCGAGGAGCTGGGCGAGTTCGTCGCCGCCATCCGCGACGTCGACGCCGAGGTGCCGATCATGGCCGGCACCTCCGCCATCAGCCCGCCGCCGACCTGGGAGGAGCTGCAGGCGCTGGGCCTCGCCGTGGCCTTCTACCCCGGAGCCGCCTTCCAGGCCGCCAACGTCGCCGCCTGGGACTACCTGCACGACTTCAAGCAGCGCGGCGTGCAGGCGCTCGTCGAGTTCCAGGAGCGTACGCGCGGCCACCCGCTGGCCGGCTTCGGCGTCAACGACCTGGTGGGGTTCCCGGCGCTGCGCCAGCGCGAGGAGCGCTACCTGCCGGCGGGCGCGCTGGAGAAGTACGACCAGTCGGCTGGCGTCTACACGCCGTAGCCGGCGGCGCCGGCCGTGGTGCGCGCGGGGCTGGCGGGTTCCCGGCAGCCGGCGGCGACCAGCAGCAGCCCGACGCCGAGCACGATCAGCAGGGCACGCGACTCGCCATGCACGCTCACCACCTTATCCCTTTCTCGGCCAGACCGCGCCCGCTGCCGCGAGCGCCGCGCCGGCCGTTCGCACCACCGCCTCGACCATCCGAGCTTGGTACGGTGGATATACTCCAGCGATGAAGGCCGCACCAGGATTGGACCCTGCTGGCAGGGTCCGGGCGAGCGGCCAACCAGCGCTAACAGACGGGCCAGTTCGAAGACACCTATCCACCGGCGGCCAACGCGCACCAGCGGGCCTACCGCGACGTCTACCACCTCGACCCGGAGGCGATTCGCACCTATCGCGTGCACGACGAGCACGACCCGATCCACGGCGGCCGCGCCTACCAGACCGTGGCCCGCCACCTGACCCACCAGCCCGAGCTGCTGCCGAAGTTCAAGCGCGCCGTGAAAGCTTGCTACAACGCCTACGTCTTTAGCTTCGACGGCTACTGGCAGGCCGCAACCGGCCGGCGCGAGTTCTGGGCCGGAGTCCGCCCGCTGGTGTAGCGGGACCCACATACGCTGGCGAGACACCCCGGCCGATCGATCTCACGGCCCCCGCCAGCAAACGCACGCTGTTAGCCAGTTGACAGCACGCGGGAGCAGCCGGCGCTATACTGCGGCTGTCCTGGGCACGCTACAACGCGGCGTTGTGAGAGGCTGCCGAGATGGAGCGCTCGCCTGCTTCCCTGAGCCGCCGGCAGTTCGTTCTGGGCGCGGGCGCGGCTGGTCTCGGGCTCCTCGCCGGGTGTGGGCGACTGCCGTGGCAAGCACAGGAGCCGGTGCGCGCGCCCCGGATCGGGTTTCTATCGCCGGGTTCCGCCGAAGCCACCTCGCACGTCGTCGAATCGTTCCGGCAGGGGCTGCGCGAGCACGGCTACGTGGAGGGCCAGACCATCGATATTGAGTGGCGATTTCTGGCGGGCAGGAATGAGCAGCTCGCCTCCGTCGCCGCGGAGTTGGTCGCCATCCCGGTAGATCTCATCGTGGCAGGGTCAGTGCCCGCGGTGCGAGCGGCGAGGGACGCAACGAGCACCATTCCCATCGTCATGTCGGCCAGCAGCGATCCGGTCGGCGCCGGTCTTATCGCTAGCCTCGCCCGGCCAGGCAGGAACGTGACGGGCGTGACCAGTCAGGGCCGGGAGCTGACCACCAAACGGCTGGAGTTACTCAAGGAGACTATCCCGGCTGGCTCGCACGCGGCCGTGCTGTGGAACCCCAGGAATCCTGCGAAGGTCAGCGAGTTCCGTGACGCAGAGGTCGCGGCCGAGGCACTGGGGGTGCGTATCCAGTCCATTGAGGTGCGCGGTCCCGACGATTTCGACGGCGCCTTTGAATTCATGACCAGAGCACCGACGGACATGCTTCTCACGCTTTGGGACCCGCTCACGGCCATGCAGCGAACAAGGATCGCGGACTTCGCGGCTGAGCGCCGGCTCCCGGCGATGTACGGAGAACGGGAGTATGTAGAGGCAGGTGGCCTCATGGCCTACGGTCCAAATAACCGCGCCCAGTTCCGGCGTGCCGCCTACTACGTGGACCGCATCCTCAAAGGTACCAAGCCCGCCGATCTCCCGGTCGAGCAGCCGATGACCTTCGAGTTCGTGGTCAACCTCAAGACGGCCCGCGAGCTCGGCATCACCTTCCCCCAGGAGATCCTGCTGCAGGTGACCGAGGTCATCCAGTAGGTATCGCCTCGTCGGGTGAGCCGGCTACCCACCCACGGCGCCCACGGGCTGCGGAGCGGCTACCTGGCGCAGGTAGTCCAGCACTGAATCGAGCGGCAGCACGTCGCCGTACTTCATGTGGATGTCGAACAGGTTCAGCTTGTGTGGCAGGACGGCGCGGTCGGCTACGCACTCCTCGGGCACTACGACGATGTAGTTGTACGAGAAGGCGTCGACCACCGTGGCGCGCACGCAGCCGCTGGTCACCATCCCGGTGACGATCAGCGTGTCGACCTGGTGATGGGTCAGCAGGCTCGCCAGCTCCGTGCCGAAGAACGCGCTCGGGTAGCGCTTCGTCACGACCGACTCGTCGTCCCGCGGCGCGATCTCCGGCACGATCACGTGCGCCTGGGGATCCTGCACCCCGAGCGCGGTCGAGCTGCCCTTCCACCGCCCGCGCTCGGCCGGGTTATGCGCCAGCTTGCCGGTGCTATAGAACACCGGGACCCCGAGCGGGCGCGCGACCTCGAGTAGGCGCCGAATGGCGGCCGCGCAGGGCCAGCCCGTCGCGCCCCACCCGGTGGGAAAACGATCGTCGACGAACGCGTAGCTCATGTCCACGACGACGATGCCCGGTCGCTGGCCCAGCGCGCGCGGCTCTGCCCAACCGGCCTTGGTGTACCCCGCGAGGTCGTCGGCGGTAAACAGATCGTCCCAGACGGCCATCGGTTCGCTCCTCTCCGTCTTCGCTCCTGCCAGTCGGCGACCGGCCCGGCCACGGCCTCGACGAGCCGCGCCGGCAGGGACCATTCTAGACCGATCCGCGCCGTCGCTGCGCACGCCAATCCGGTAGAGATTCGGCAGGACGTCGGTGAGATCAGGTGTCCCGCGGACACGGGACAGGCTATCATGGCCCCACACGAGCTACAGCGCGTTCGGGAGCGAGCGATGCGCGATTCGGTCGTCCTCCTCGTCGGTCTGGCGCTCCTGCTCGGCATCGGTACGGCCTGCGCCCCGGCCGCCGCGCCGCCAACGGCGGCGGCTCCGCCTCCGGCCGCTGCGTCCGCAGCACCCCCTCCCGCCGCCCCGACCGGCGAGACGCCAGCCACGCCGGCGAGCAGCCAGCCCGGCCTGCCAGTGCGGTCCGACCGACCGCTGGCGAAGGTTACCGTGGGCGTGCTGGGCGTGGCGTCGGAGGCGATCCTCTACCTGGCCGAGGAGCAGGGCTACTTCGAGCAGATGCGCGTCGAGCCGGTGTTCGAGCGGTTCGATTCCGGAGCGCGCATGGTCACGTCGCTGGCGACGAACCAGATCAACATCGGCAGCGGCTCGCCCAGCGTCGGGCTGTACAACGCCATCGCGCGCGGCGTGCGGGTCAAGATCGTGTCCGACCGCGCCTCCGGCGCCAACAACCACAGCACCTGGCAGATGTGGGTGCGCAAGGACCTGATCGACAGCGGCGCCATCCGCGACTACGCGGACCTGCGCGGCAAGCGCCTGGCGGTCGCGGCGCGGGGCACGACCGCGGAGCGGATGATCTGGCGCGCGCTCGAGGCCGGCGGGCTCACCTACGCCGACGTCGAGATCGGCGAGATGCCCTACCCCGACATGGTCGTGGCGATGACGACCGGCAACCTCGACGTGGCCGTGTCGCCCGACCTGTTCGCCACCCTGGCCGTGAACCGCGGCGCCGCGGTGAAGTGGCGCAACGGGCGGGACCTGGTGCCGAACCAGGTCGCGTCGGTGCTGATGTTCAACGCCGATTTTGCCGAGCAGCAGCGCGACGTGGCGCGCGACTTCATGGTCGCCCTCGTGCAAGCCACCCGCGAGTACAACGATGCCTTCGAGAAGAAGCTCCCTGATGCGCTCGCCCGCCTGCAGGACGTCACCCTGCGCCGCACCGACCTGCGCGACCTGACCCTGTTCCAGCTCGCCGAGGCCACCTACGTGCCCCCCGACGGCAGCGTCGATAAAGCAGCCATCGAGGTGGAGTACGAGTGGTTTCGCCAGTACGGCGGGCTGACCGAGTCGGTCGACCTGGACCAGGTCGTCGACTCCAGCTTCTCGGACTATGCCGTTTCCGTGTTGGGCCCATACCGCTGACAGTCGCGAGCGATCGCGCCGCGCTCGTCAGGGAGGAGATCGTGGATACGCCGGCCGTCACCCCCGAGTGGATTCAGCAGACCCTGCGGCTAATCGCAGGCATCGACATCGATGCTGAGGAGGCAGCGCGCGTCCTGCCCTGGGCCGAAGGCGCCCTCGCCTCGCGGGCGGCGCTCGCCCAGTTCGAGATCGCCGAAGTGCGCTCGTCCCTGCGGTTCGACCCCACCGGGCCCTATCGGGGAGTGATGAGTGATGAGTGATGAGTGGGGCTTCGACTCATCACTCATCACTCATGACTCATCACTGGAGGAGAGATGGCTGATCTGCTGGCGCTGAGCGCGCTCGAGCTGGCGCGCGAGATCGAGCGACGCGCGGTCTCGCCGGTCGAGGTGGTAGAGGCCGTGTATGCCCGGCTGGACGCTACCGAGCCGCGCTGGAACTGCTACGTGCTGCGCACGGCCGAGACGGCGCTGGCCGAGGCGCGCCAGGCCGAGGCGGAGATCGGCCGCAGCCAGTACCGCGGCCCGCTGCACGGCGTGCCGCTGGCGGTGAAAGACAACATCGCCGTGGCCGACACCGTGACCGCCGCCGGCGCTAAGTTCCTGATGGACAACGTGACGCTCGAGGATGCCGAGGCCGTGCGGCGGCTGCGCGCAGCCGGCGCGATCGTGGTCGGCAAGACCAACCTGCACGAGCTGGCGATGGGCAGCACCACGGACAACCCCTGGTACGGCCCGACGCGCAACCCCTACGCTCCCGACCGCGTGCCCGGCGGCTCTAGCGGCGGCTCCGCGGCCACGGTGGCCGGGCGGCAGGTGCCGCTCGCCCTGGGCACCGACTCGGCCGGCTCGGTGCGCATGCCCGCGTCGCTGTGCAACGTCGTGGGCCTCAAGCCCACCCACGGCCGCGTCAGCATGCGCGGGCTGGTGGCCTCGCTGACGGTCACGACCGACCACATCGGCCCGCTGACCCGCACGGTGGCCGACGCCGCGCTCGTGCTGGAGGTGATGGCCGGCTACGATCCGGCCGACCCCTTCTCCCTCGACCGGCCGGTGCCCGCCTATCGGGCCGCGCTGGGCCGCGGGCTGCGCGGCGTGCGGGTGGGCGTACCGACGAACTACTTCTTCGACCAGTGCGATCCCGCGGTGGCCGACGGCGTGCGGACGGCCATCGCCGCCCTGGCCGACCTGGGGGCGGCGGTCGTCGACGTGACCATCCCGGATCTGGAAGCGATGATGCACGTGCGCGGCGGCCTGGCCGGCGAGGCGCTGGCCTTCGTCGACGGGCCGCTCCGCGCGCACCCCGACCAGATCAGTCCCGACATCCGCGCGCGGCTGTACGCCGCGTACCTGGTCACGGCCGGCGATTACGCGCGGGCCAACCGCGTGCGGCGGCTCTTGATGGACCGCTTCGCGGCGATCCTGCGCGAGGTGGACCTGCTGGCGGCGCCAGCCACGATCGTGCCGGCCTTTCCGATTGGCGCCCTGAACGTGCCGCTGCGCGACTACCGCACGGGCCAGGACGTCGAGGCGCCGTGGACCAGCGCGCTCATCCGCAACACGGCCCCCGGCAACCTCACAGGGCTGCCGGCGATCAGCGTGCCGGCCGGCTTCACTCCGGCCGGCCTGCCGTTCGGCTTGATGCTCCACGCGCGGCCGTTCGAGGAGGAGCTGCTGCTCGCGGCCGCCCACGCCTACGAGCAAGCCACCGACTGGCAGGCCCGCGCGCCGAGCGAAAGCTGAGCCCGCTATCATGCTCTTGACGGCCGGGGCGAGGGCGGATGAGCGAGTGGCGATGGTTGGGGCTGACCCTGCCTGACTGGGGCATCCTGGTCGCGGCGCTGCTGCTCGATCTCAGCCTCGTCCTGCCGTGGCTGCTCGTTCTCGGCTTCACCATTCGGCCGGCGGACCTGTTCGTCACCTGGGCGCTGGTGGGGCTGCTCGTCGGCATCGTCGTCGCCGCAGTCGGGGCGGGGCGCTGGTCCTACACGCGCTGGCTGGCCCTCGTGCCGCTGCTGGCTGGCTGCCTGCTGCTGGGCCTCCTGGCCGGGGTGGCGGCCGTGGCCCTCGCCATCGCGCCGGTCCTGGCCAGCTTGCCGCTGGCCGAGGTGAACGAGGTCGTCCAGACGGTGAGTCGCCTGGCCGCGCTGGTCCGGCTGCCCAGCGGCGACCTCGACCGCCTGCGCGACCTGACGGCACGCCTGTCCAGCGAGCCGCGGATCGCCTTCCAGCCCGGCTTCGGGCTGTTTGGCATCAGCGCCCTAGGGCTGATCGTCGCCGGCTACCTGAAGCTCGCGGCCGTCTTCACCAGCCCAGCCCGGTCCGACGCCGACACGCGGCTGCTGGCGGCCTCGAAGAAATGAGCGGACAGGACCGAGGCCGCTAGTCCAGAAACCTCGCCAGCTCCCGCCGCTGCTCGGCGATCGCCTCGGCGGTCCAGCCGTGGCCGACGTTGGGCTGGACGACGACCCGCGCCCGCGGCAGGAGGCGCTCCAGCTTCTCGATCTCGGCAGGGTACACGAACGGATCGTTCTCCGCCGCGATCGCCAGCGTGGGCGTCGCTAGCCCGCGCAGGGTGGGGCGGAAGTCGGCGCGCACCATGTCGCGCGCGATGCCGCGCAGGACCGGCAGCGAGGCGCGCCGGAAGTCCTCGCTCAGCAGTCGCACGTCCTCTTCCGGCACGTCCGGCCCCTGGACCACGTGGCGCACGTACCAGTCGAGGAGGTCGGGACGACTCAGCAGGCGCTGCAGGACGGCGAACACCGGCGGGGTCGTCGCGACGCGCACGCCCCAGCGGAAGGCCGGCCGGACGGCGCCCGGATAGTAGGCCGGCGTGTGCAGGACGACGTGGGTCAGCGCCGCCACCGCGGCGGGTGGCGCGACCTGGAGGTAGGCCATCGCCACGCTGGCGCCCATGCCGAGCCCCACCAGGATACGGGGCGACGCGGCCAGCTCGGTCGCCAGCGCGTGCATCAGGCGCGCCCAGGTGCGCACGCGGGGACGCAGGGCGGGCGGGGGAGACTGGCCGAAGCCGGGCAGATCGGGGATCACCAGCTCGGCCCGCGGCAGCAGGACTGGCAGCCAGGCATCGAACCCGCGCCAGGACCCGGCCGTGCCGTGCAGCAGCAGCGCGGGCGGCCCAGCGCCGCCGCGCATGCCGCGCACTTCCACGCCAAACGGCGTCGCCCTGAAGGGCGTGAGCTGCGCGTGCCAGGACTGCATCGCTCCCCCGCGCGGCGTAGAATGCAGCCGTCGTCCAGGTCGCTGGCGAAGACCCGCTGGCTCGGCGTACGGTTGCGGCCGGGGCAGGCGCCGCGAAATCTTACCGCAAACGGCCGAAGGGCTGCTCTCTCGGCTTAGGGAGGGCCAGCGCCAGCAGAGCCGCCGTCAGGTGCGGCGAGAGAGGAGGCAGGGTGAAGCTGATCGTGCGCTGGGCCATCACCGCCATTGCGCTGGTGGTCGCCGCTGCCATCGTGCCCGGCATCTACGTCACCGACAACAATGCCTGGGTAGCGGTGGCGGTCATGGCCGCCGTGCTCGGGCTGGTGAACGCGTTCGTCCGGCCGGTGCTCGTCTTGCTGTCCTGTCCGTTCATCATCCTCACGCTGGGGCTAGGACTCGTCCTCATCAACGCGCTCACGCTCGCGTTCTCGTCGTGGATCGCGGTCAACTGGTTCGGCGTCGGCTTCCACGTCGACGGGTTCTGGCCGGCGCTGTTCGGCGCGATCGTCGTCAGCATCGTCTCATTTCTGCTGTCGCTCCTGCTCCCCGACGACGGCTCGTAGCGTGCCTCGCGGCCCCTGCGGTCGAATCGTGCTGCACCGCGAGCACGCGCACCGACTCAGCTCGCCGAGCCGCCCGGCGCGCGTGCCGAGCGGCCCTCGGCGGCGGCTCGCTTCGCGGGCCCCGCGCGCTCGGCCTCGTTCTCGGGCTGCTGCTCCGCGCCGTGCTTCGTCGCCTTGGCCAGGTTGACCGCCGAGCCGATCAGCGCCAGGTGGGTGAAGCCCTGGGGGAAGTTGCCGAGCAGCAGCCCGGCGTTCGGGGCGATCTCCTCTGACAGCAGACCTACGTCGTTGGCGTAGCCGAGGACGTGCTCGAACAGGGCGTGGGCCTCGTCCAGGCGGCCGCTGAGCGCGAGCGCGTCGACCAGCCAGAAGGTGACCAGCGTGAAGCTCGCCTCGCCGCCGCGCAGCCCGTCTGGGGTGTGGTAGCGGTCGACCAGGCCGTTGCGGGTCAGGTCGGCGCGGATGCGCTCGATCGTCGAGCGCACCCGCGGGTCGGTGGCGGCGAGGAACCCGACGCGCGGGATGGCCAGCGCGCTGGCGTCGAGCGCGCTGCTGCCGAAGGCCTGGGTGAAGGCGCCAATCCGCGCGTCGTAGCCGCGGTCGAGAATCGCCTGGCGGATCGCGTCGCGGGTGCGGCGCCAATCGTCGAGCGGAGCGTCGAGGCCGCCCTCCTCGGCGAGCCGGATGCCGCGGTCGAGCGCCGCCCAGCACATCAGCTTCCCGTACAGGAAATCCTGTGGCCCGCCGCGCACCTCCCAGATGCCGTTGCCTTTGTCCTGCCAGTGCGCCGCGGCCTGCTCGACCAGGCCGCGGAGGAGGGCCCAGGTGTCCGGTGCGAGCCGCGTCTCGTCCTCGTCGGGCTCCCGCTCGCCGGGGCCGCCGGGCATGCTCCCGCGGTGGAAGTACAGGTAGGCGGCCATGAGCACTTCGCCGAAGATGTCGAGCTGCCGCTGGGTCGCCGCGCCGTTGCCGATGCGCACGGGCCGCGACTGGCGGTAGCCCTCGAGGTGGTCGAGGGTGCGCTCGGGAAGGTCACGGCCGCCATCGACGGCGTACATGATCTGCGGCATCTGCGTGGGGTCGCCGCCGCAGGTGCGCTCCAGCCAGCCGAAGAAGTCCTTGGCCTCCTCGCGGTAGCCGACGGTCATCATAGAGTAGAGGATCATGCTGCTGTCGCGCAGCCAGGTGTAGCGGTAGTCCCAGTTGCGCGGGCCGCCCACCTCCTCCGGCAGCGACGTCGTGGGCGCGGCCACCAGGGCGCCGGTCGGCTCGTAGGCCAGCAGCTTGAGCGCCAGGACGCTGCGCACGACCGCGTCGCGGTACGGCCCACGAAAGGTACAGGTGGCGGCCCAGTCCTGCCAGTACTCCAGCGTGCGGGCCAGCTCGCCATCGCAGTCGGCGAGCGCCAGCGCCGCGCGGGCGGCGGCTTCGTCGGTGGCATCGGTCAGGGCGATCCAGCGCCGCTCCCCGGGGTGGACGGTGAATCGCCCGCGCAGCCCCCCCTCGCCGTCCGGCTCCAGCGCGACGCCCGGGCAGGCCAGCGCCAGGTACTGGCCGCCGGCCTGGGCGATGGCACCGCCCTGGTCGGCCGCGACGGCGGTCTGGGCGCGGGCGTAGTCGAAGGTGGGCCGGTAGCGCAGCTCCAGCTCCACGGCGCCGTCCAGCCCCTCGACCAGGCGCAGCAGGCGGTGCGAGCGACCGACGTCGTAGCCGCTCCGGCTCTCCTGCCGCCGGTGCACCGGCATGAGGTCGGTCAGGCGCACGCGGCCGCCACCGGCGGCAAAGGTCGTGTCGAGGACGTTGGTCGGGCCGCGATACTGCCGCCGCGCCGAGTAGTCGCCGACGGGCGCCACGCTCAGGTAGCCGCCCTTCGCCCAGTCGAGCAGCCGGCAGAACACGGCGGGAGCATCGAACCGGTCCGGGCAGTACCAGTCCACCGAGCCCTGCCGCGAGATCAGCGCGGCAGTGTGGCAGTCGCCGACGATCGCGTAGTCCGCGATCGGCGGATAGGGCGTGCCGTCCGAGTGCGCCTGAGCCATCGCATCCCACTCCCGCGGCCCCGAGCGTGATCCCGCCACGGCCGCCTCACCAGCAACCCGGTTGCTCGTGCCGGTATTGTACGGGCCAGGCGTGCGCTCGGGGCGAGTTGTCGCCGCGCGGTGCTACACTACGGGCACTCACCGCGTCGCGCGCCTCGGGGCGCGGCGAAAGCTGGGAGGTGCCGCGATGGAACGCCCGCCGCTCACGCCTGCCTTCGTGCAGCAGACCCTCGCCCTGCTCGCCGACATCCGCATCACCGAAGCCGAAGCGGCCGAGCTGGTCCCGGTCATCGAGGCGAACCGAGCGAGCCTGGCCTTGCTCGACCGCTTCGACGTGCGCGAGGTCCGCTCGTCCCTGGCCTTCAACCCGGAAGTGCCGAGCTAATGGGCTCGTGGGCCAGGGAATCACCGGGAAAGCGAGGGAGTAACGATGCCTGCTGACCTGCTGGAGCTGAGCGCCCTGGAGCTGGCGCGCCTGGTCGAGGGGCGCGAGGTGTCCCCCGTCGGGATCGTCCAGGCCGTCCACCGCCGGCTGGACGCGACCGAGCCGGTCCTGAATGCCTTCGTCCTGCGGCTGGACGAGCAGGCGCTCGCCGAGGCGCGGGCCGCCGAGGCGGAGATCCAGGCGGGGCGCTACCGCGGCCCGCTGCACGGGATGCCCCTGGCGGTGAAAGACAATATCGCCGTGGCGGGCACCGTGACCGCCGCAGGCACGCGCGTTCTCGCCGACAACCGGACCGAAGAGGACGCCGAGAGCGTGCGGCGGCTGCGCGCCGCGGGCGCGATCGTGATCGGCAAGACCAACCTGCACGAGCTGGCGCTGGGCAGCACCACGATCAACCCGCACTACGGGGCGACGCGCAATCCCTGGCGCACCGACTGCATCCCGGGCGGCTCGAGTGGGGGCTCGGCGGCGGCCGTGGCGGGGTGCCAGGTGCCGCTGGCGCTGGGGACGGACTCGGCCGGCTCGGTGCGCATGCCGGCCTCGGTCTGCGGGATCGTCGGGCTGAAGCCGACGCACGGGCGGGTCAGCATGCGCGGGCTGGTCGCCTCGCTCACCGTGACCACCGACCACATCGGGCCGATGACGCGGACCGTCGCCGACGCCGCCCTGATGCTCGACGCCATGGCCGGCCACGACCCGCGCGATCCCTTCTCGCGCGACCGACCGCTGCCGGCCTATCGCGCGGCGCTGGGCGCGGGCCTCGGTGGCCTGCGGGTGGGCGTGCCGACCAACTACTACTTCGACGTGCTCGACCCGGAGGTCGAGGTGAGCGTGCGCGCGGCGATCGGCGAGTTGGAGCGGCTGGGCGCGACGCTGGTGGAGGTGACGATCCCGGACCTCGAGGAGATGATCGAGCTGCGGACCGGCCTGGGCGGCGAGGGCCTGGCGTTCGTGACGCCGTACCTGCGCGCCCATCCCGAGCTGTTCAGCCCGGAGCTGCGCCGGCGCCTGTACGCGAACTACTTCATCCTCGGCGCCGACTACGCCCGCGCCAACCGCGTGCGGCGGCTGCTCCAGGAGCGCTACGCGGCGGTCTTCCAGCAGGTGGACTTGCTCGCCGCGCCGGCGACGGCGGTGCCGGCCTGGCCGCTCGAGGCCCAGACCGTGCCGGCCCGCAACTACCGCGACGGCCGAGACACGCAGCAGCCGGCCGCCACGATCCTGCGGCGGCTGACCGCGCCGGCGAACGTGACCGGGCACCCGGCGGTGACGGTGCCCTGCGGCTTCACCAGCGCCGGGCTACCGGTCGGCCTACAACTGGTGGCGCGGCCGTTCGACGAGGTCCGCCTGCTGGCCGCGGCCCACGCCTACGAGCAAGCCACGCCGTGGCACACGCGGCGGCCGGCGCTGTCCACCGCTACGTCGTAAGGGCAGGGGTTGGCGGTGTCCCCCTGGCGCATCTCGTCCAGGGAGCACCTACTCCGAAAGGAGAGAGCTATGAGTGACGTCCGCGTGATCGACGCCGATTCGCACGTGATGGAGATCGAGGACACCTGGGCTTACCTCGAGCCCGAGTTCGCCGACCGCCGGCCCCAGGTGATGGAGTCGGCGAAGGAGTCGCAGGGCAGTCCCGTGGACGCCTTCTGGCTGGTCGACGGCCAGATTCGGCCGCGCCTGCTCGGGCCGGGCGCCACCTTCACCGGCACGCCGATCACTTCGACCTTCGGACGCTCCAAGCCCTACTCGCTGGGCAGCCAGGCGATGACCGACGTGGCCGCCCGCCTGCGCGACATGGACGAGGCCGGCCTCGACGTCCAGGTCATCTTCCCGACCGTCTTCCTGGTGGGCCTCGCCGAGGATCCGCGCCTCGAGGCGGCGCTGATGCGCAGCTACAACACCTGGATCGCGGGCATCGTCCAGCAGGCGCCGGACCGCCTGAAGTGGATGGCCGTGCTGCCGATGCGGGCGGTGGACGAGGCGATCGTCGAGGTGCGGCGAGCCCGCGAGCGGGGCGCCGTCGGCGTAGCCACGTACGGCACGGCCGGCGTGCGGATGTTCCACG
>Ga0070741_10010084_pt1 | contig 18006 bp, 15 predicted proteins | sample Coa_R1_4_FD_66440 | JGI IMG/M metagenome (GOLD analysis project Ga0070741, IMG submission 66440) | Surface soil microbial communities from Centralia Pennsylvania, which are recovering from an underground coalmine fire - Coalmine... | ecosystem: Environmental > Terrestrial > Soil > Unclassified ...
AGTGACAGTGGCGCGAGCACTCGTGCTGTCGAAAAAAATGCTGCCTTAGTAACTCCAGTACTGCAACGTAAAGATAATTCTGGTAGTCCAGTCCAAGCTGGCATATTATACTGCTGCGTGTTTTATCCAGTTCTTAGTGTCTAGGAAAGGAGCTAACTGGTGAAAAAGGCATGTGTCAACATGGCAGGCATAGCGGTACTACTCGTCGCAGTAGTTCCCGTTCGTGCTGACTCCATCACTCCCTCCAGCTTCTCGGCGACTATTGCTCCAGGAGGATCAACCACGGTAAATAAAACGGTAACCGTTACGCAGCAGTTGACGACACCGCTTGATCTTTTCTTTTTGGTGGATACCACCGGCAGCATGGGCTCGGCGATTTCGAGCGTAGCTTCCGGCTTCTCTTCCATCGTCAGTACAATTTCGGGAGTGGCGCCAAACGTGGCGTTTGGTCTTGGTGAATACAAAGATACGTTTGATAGTTTCACGTATCGGCTGGATGCGGATATCACCACCAACACATCGACTGTGCAGTCAGCTTTGGGCAGCTTATCCGCGGGTGGCGGAGGAGATCTTCCCGAGGCAGGCTTATACGGTCTCCAGCAGGCTGCAACGACCACTAGCTGGCGTTCGGGATCCCAGAGATTCCTCGTATGGGTGGGCGACGCGCCAAGCCACGATCCCGCCGGGCCTACGAATGTGACTGAAGCTCAGGCAATTAGTGCTCTGAACGCGAATGGCGTTAACGTGTTCGCTGCGAGTGCAACCTCAGGTCCAGGGTTGAATGCCGCCTGTGGCGGGTCCGACTGCACTGCGAACCAGGCCAAGCGAGTTGCCGCAGGCACTAGCGGCTCCGACCTCGGCACGTTTGATTCTGCCGCCATCTCCACGGCGATTCAGAATGCCATCACGAGCATCGTCAACAATTATTCTTCGGTCAGCCTTGATTCAGTCGGCCTGCCCGCCGGTGTAACGGTTTCGTTCTCCCCCGCGATTACGGGGAGCTTTGACCGGTCTATCACGCGAACTTTTAATTTCACCGCCACGATCACCGGTGTCACTCCCGGCACTTACGATTTCGGTATTGCCGGACTCGTCGATGGCCGTCCGGTTGCCACCGAAACGGACCATATTGTGGTAGGCGGCGCCGTACCCGAGCCTTCGACGTGGCTGTTCGCCGTCTCAGGTGTGGCTTCCCTGCTTGTTATGCTCCGCCGCCGAAAAGCCTGAGCGCGAAGCCTCGAGTAAATCCGCAGGCATTACGTCGGCTGCCCTCTTGAGTTGTCCGCAAGCCGCAAAGATGTCAAGACCGCGCGGCTTGCGGACGAAACACGGAAACGAACGGCGCAGGATCGTCTGAAACGCGGCAACGCGCTCCGGATCCGGCGTTTCGTACGGGATTTCCGGCCCAGGGTTCAGCGCAATCAGATTGACTTTGCAATTCAGGTTGGCCAAAAGCTTCACCACGCGCCGCGCGTCGCCATCGGAATCGTTTACTCCTTTGAGCAGCACGTACTCGAACGTAAGTTTCTCCCACTGGCGCAGAGGATAATTCCGGCAGACCTCGATCAGCTCCGCGAGATGATATTTTCGCGTGATGGGCATCAGCTCACGGCGCGATTCTTCCGTCGACGCATTCAGCGAAATGGCCAGCTTCGGCCGCACTGACGCCCGCCCCAGCTCTTCGATCTTGGGAATAATGCCGGAGGTCGACAGCGTAACGCGCTTCGGCGAAAACCCGGCCCCCTCCGGGTCGACCAGAATGCGCGTGGCCTTGAGCACGTTGGCCAAATTCAGCAACGGTTCCCCCTGGCCCATCAGGACGATATTGATGCGCGAGCGCTCGGTGGAAAGCTGGTTGTCCTGCAAGACCGCAAGAACCTGACCTACAATCTCGCCCGCAGTCAGATTGCGCTCGAGCCCGAGGAGCGCCGTCAGGCAGAACTTGCAATCTACGGGGCAGCCCACCTGGCTCGAGATGCAGAGGGTATCGCGGCCCGGCTCCGGCATCAGCACGGCTTCGACCGTTCGCCCGTCGGCCAAGCCTAGCAGATAGCGGCGCGTGCCATCGATCGATTCATAACGGCGCACGATTTCCGGCAGCCCGAGCGCAAGCGCGTTCGACAGTGCGGCACGCAAAGATGCCGGGAGAGTCGTGACGTCCTGCAAGTCTCGAGTGTGCCCGCGATAGAGAGCGTGATAAAGCTGACGGGCGCGAAATGGCGGCAACCCGGGGCCGAGGGCCTCCCGCATCTCGCTTAGATCCATCCCGAGAAGGGTTGGGCCCAAAGTCCCAGTATTTGAAAGCGTTTGGGCCATTTCTTTGAATTTTATCAAACGGTCCCGGAGCGGCGCCGTTGTCAGAACCGCTATACTGAAGAACAAAGGGCTCTGCATTTCCATCGAAAATGTCTTCCACTACCAGTGCGGTACGCGATATTGAAATGACTCGGCTGGACAACGGCGTCCGGATTATCACCGAGGCCATGCCTCATGTCCGTTCGGTTTCGGTGGGAATCTGGATCGGTACCGGGTCCAGGCGAGAGACCCCCGAGCAAAATGGCCTGTCCCATTTCATCGAGCACATGCTCTTTAAAGGCACAACGACGCGCTCGGCCGAAGACATCGCGCGCTCGGTGGATTCGATCGGCGGCAATCTCGACGCGTTCACGGCGAAAGAATTGGTATGTTTTAATACGAAGGTCCTGGATCAGCATCTTTCGCTAGCTTTCGACGTCTTGGCAGATCTGGTACTGAATCCGCTTTTCCGGGAAGAAGACATTGACAAAGAGAAGGGCGTGATCCTGGAAGAGCTGAAGATGGAGGCGGACAGCCCGGATTACCTGGTCCACGAGATCTTCTCTGTCAACTTCTGGCGCGATCATCCGCTGGGCAAGCCCATTCTCGGAACACGGGAGACGGTGAAGCGCTTTGACCGCCCCATGATTCACGACTACTACCGCGCCGTTTACGCGCCCTCCAACCTGATTGTCACCGCGGCTGGAAACCTGACCCACAGCCGCCTGGTGAATCTGGTGCGGGAGCACTTCGAATCGCTGGCGCCGAATGGGACGCCGCCTTCCGACGTGGCGCCTACCACGCATGCCAGAATCGCGCTCCGCAACAAGAAATCGCTCGAGCAGGTGCATATGTGCCTGGGGGTGCCCTCCTATCCGCTCCCGCACAGCGAACGCTTCGCTTGCTATGTGCTGAACACTCTGCTGGGCGGCGGTATGAGCTCGCGCCTGTTTCAGAACATTCGCGAGCGGCAGGGTCTGGCCTATGCTGTCTTCTCGGAGCTAAACCCCTACCGCGACACGGGCTGCCTTTCCATTTATGCCGGGACATCGCTCGAATCGGCCCGGAAGGTAGTGGAAAGCATCATGAAGGAGTTTCGGCAGCTCAAGCAGGAGCGCGTTGGTGAGGAGGAGCTGCGCCGCGCCAAAGATCACCTCAAGGGCTCGTTGATGCTGAGCCTGGAGTCTACTTCAAGCCGCATGTCGAATCTCGCCCGCCAGGAGATGTATTTCGGCAGGTTCTTCAGCCTTGACGAGCTGGTAGAAAGCATCGAGATGGTCACGGCCGACGATGTGCAGCGCATTGCACAGACCTTCTTCGATCCGAAACAGATCGCGCTAACGGTGCTGGGCAACCTGGACGGGTTTAAGATCGGTCGCGAGGATCTGGTCTGTTAGTCCGCTCCAAGGTCGGCTCTAGACCTGCGTAGTAAACTGGAATTTCACGGATGAGAAAGCTGTTGCGTTCGTCCGCCCTCTACCTGCTTGCGGCGGCAGCGGCGCTCGGCGTTGACTGGAAGGAACTTAAGCCGCAAGGCTATGTCAGCGACTTTGCCGGGGTAATTGATTCGGCAAGCCGGGCGCAATTGGAAAGCTATTGCGGGAGGGTGGAGAGGGCCACGGGCGCGCAGATTGCGCTGGTCACGCTCAAAACGCTCGAAGGCGAGCCCGTAGAGGATGTGGCGAACACGCTGTTTCGGGCATGGGGCGTCGGCAAGAAGGGCCAGGACAACGGTATTCTTCTGCTGCTGGTCACGGGGGATCGCCGCAGCCGGATGGAAGTGGGATATGGGCTGGAGCCCTATATCCCGGATGGTTTTGCGGGAAGCGTCTTGCGGGAGATGCGGCCTGCGCTACGGCAGGAGCAGTACGGGGAGGCGCTCGCGGCCGCGGCTCAGACCATCGGCTCGCGCATTGCGCAAGCTAAGGGCGTTTCGCTCGATTCGAATCTCCAGCGGCGCATCCGCCCGCGCAGCCGGGATTCGATTCCTTGGCCCGTTCTATTGGGCGGCCTGTTTCTATTGTTTTGGCTGATGCGCGGGGGCGGACGAGGAGGCTACGGCGGTAGGGGCGGCGGCGGTTTTCTACCCGGGCTGATTTTAGGAAGCGTGCTGGGACGCTCCACATGGGGGGGCCGCGGCAGCGGCGGCTTCGGAGGCTACGATTCCGGCGACGGGTTCGGCGGTTTTGGAGGCGGTGACTCGGGTGGCGGCGGCGCTTCCAGCGATTGGTGAGAGCGGAATGGAACGGCATCTCAGCCGACTAGTCGATAAGCTCAAGACCGCCCACGGGGAGAAACTCGTCTCCGTGGTGCTATATGGCTCGGCAGCCGTCGGGGATCATCACGAGAAGTTTTCCGACTATAACGTGCTCTGTGTCCTGAACGACATCACACCGCGCGAGATGCGCAGCTCCGAAGAGATCTTCCGGTGGTGGCGAGAGCTCGGCAATCCCGCGCCCCTGCTGGTCAGTGAGCTTGAGGTAGCGACTTCGACGGACTGCTTCCCTATCGAATTCCACGATATTCAGGCGCGAAACCGCCTGCTCTACGGCAAAGACGTGATCTCTTCGCTCCGCATTGATAACTCCTTCTACCGCGCGCAGGTGGAGCATGAGCTGCGGGCCAAGCTGCTGCGGCTCCGGCAGAAGGCTGCGGGAATCCTCTCCGACAACGACCTGCTGCGGCGTCTGCTGGCGGATTCGGTCTCCACCTTTTGCGTGCTGTTGCGGCATGCCCTGCTGCTGCGCGGCGCTTCGCCGGGGCTGAAGAAGCGCGAAATCGTCGCGGAGGCGGAGCGGACCTTCGGCATCGATCCAACTCCTTTCCACCGAATTCTGGATGTTCGCGAAGGCCGGATCAAACCAAAAGAGCTTGAGCCGGTGCCCGCGCTGGCGGCTTACATGGTCGAGATCTCGCGTGTGATTGATGCGGTTGACCAACTTGAAAAGTAAAGGATCGAATCGTTATGAGAGCTGTTTGGATTGTGCTGATCATTCTGGTGCTGGCAGGCTTGCTGTTCGGCGCCAAGTATGTGAGCGTGAGAAACGACCTGGTCACGCAAAGGGAGTCGATCAACGCCGCCTGGTCGCAGGTGGATGTAGCTCTACAGCGGCGCGCCGATCTGATACCGAACCTGGTGGAGACTGTAAAGGGCTACGCCACGCACGAAAAAGACGTGATCGCTTCCGTAGCCAACGCGCGGGCTGCGCTGGTAGGCGCGCGCACGCCCCAGGAGAAGATCCAAGCCAACACCCAACTCGATAGCGCCATTTCACGCTTGCTGGTGGTTGTGGAGAATTATCCCCAACTGAAGGCGAACGAAAATTTCCTGCGCCTCCAGGACGAACTGGCGGGCACGGAGAATCGCATCGCCGTGGAGCGCAGGAAGTACAATGAAACGGTGCAGCGGTACAACACGCGGATTGGACTGTTTCCCGACAACATCGTAGCCTCGCTTTCCGGCTTCAGCCGAAACGACGCGTACTTCAAAACCGAGCCCGGCGCGCGCACAGCGCCCAAGGTGGCCTTCTAGGCTGCCCGGCCTGAGTTTCCAACAACAGGAGATGTTTATGGGAGTTTCACTCGAACAACCGAAGACCGGAATTCAAACGTTTGCAAACTACATCAACGGAGAGTGGGTGAAACGGGACTCGACCTTCGAGAACCGCAACCCGGCAAACACGGACGAGATTGTAGGGCTGTTCGCGAAAGCAACGGCGCAGGATGTAGCGGATGCGGCTGCTGCCGCCGAAGCGGCCTTTCCGGGTTGGGCGGCGCTCAACGCGCCGGCGCGCGGCGCCATTCTTTACAAAGCCGCTGATCTGCTCGAGCGGCGCTTCGATCAAATCTCCGCGGAGATGACGCGGGAAGAAGGCAAGACACTGCCCGAATCCAAAGGAGAGGTGCGGCGGAGCATCAACATCTTTCGTTACTTCGCCGGGGAAGGCTCGCGTCTTCCGGGCATGGTAGTGCCTTCGGAGCGGGAACGTGTCCACATGTTCGCTATTCGCAAGCCGCTGGGCGTAGTCGGCTTGGTGACACCCTGGAATTTCCCGAGTGCAATCCCGGCATGGAAGCTGGCTCCCGCACTGATTTGCGGCAACACTGTGGTGCTGAAGCCTGCATCCGCCGCTCCGCTGAGCGCGTGGCGCATCGTTGAAGCTTTGGCGGACGCCGGACTGCCGAAGGGCGTAGTCAACTTCGTGGCGGGTTCTGGAGGCGAACTGGGCAGCGCTTTGGTAGCCGCAAAGCCGCTGAAAGCGGTCTCGTTCACCGGTTCCTGCGAGATCGGCAACTGGCTGCACCAGGAGGCTTCGAAGCGGCGGCTGCGCATTCAGCTCGAGATGGGCGGAAAAAATCCGACCATCGTATTGGCGGATGCCGATTTCAATGCGGCCGTCGAAAACGTGGTCAATGGCGCCTTCTTCTCGACGGGGCAGAAGTGCACAGCTACGAGCCGGGCCATCGTGGAGGACGCCATCTATGACCGCTTCGTCACCGCGCTGGTGGAGCGCACGCGCAAGCTGAAAGTCGGCGACGGCATGCAGCCGGACGTGCATATCGGCCCGTGCGTGGACAAAGGGCAGATGGAAACCGTGCTGCGCTATATCGAGATCGGCCGTAAAGAGTGCGGGGAGCCGCGCATTGGCGGGCGCCGCTTGACCGGCGGAGCTTATGACAAGGGCTGGTTCATCGAGCCGACCATCTTCACCGATGTGACCGAGCAGACGACCATAGCCCGGGAAGAAATCTTCGGACCGGTTCTGGCGGTCATGCGCGCCCGCGATTTCGAAGACGCCATGCGGATCGCCAACAACATACCGTTTGGGCTTTCTGCTTCCATTCAGAGCACGAATCTTTCGCGTGTCTTCGAGTACGTGTACCGGATGGAGGCGGGTTTGCTGACCGTCAATCTGCCCAGCGCCGGCGTCGAATACCAGTTGCCGTTCGGCGGCACCAAGGAGTCCAGTTTCGGACCGAAGGAGCAAGGTCCGGCGGCGCTCGAATTCTACAGCGATTACAAAACCGTTTACCTGAAATATTGATTCATGCATCTGGGACAAATCAAATCCAACGGCGGCTTCATCGCTGCCCTGTTTGAAGGCGGCATGGCCCGGCCGATCCCGGGCCACACATTTTGCGACCTGATTCAACGCTCCGAGGCGGAAGGCGTTGCCATCGGGGAGCTGGCCGCGCAGCTTGCAAGCCGCCACGCCGAGCCCCACACGCCCGTGATTCCAATTCAGCCCGCAGAAGTGTGGGCCTGCGGGTGCACTTACGAAACCAGCGCCAGCTTCCGTGATGGCGAGCTTGGCACCCGGGAAGGCATGTACGCCTATGTGTATAAAGGCAGCCGGCCGGAGATCTTTTTCAAAGGTACGTCCCGCGTTTGCGTCGGCTCCGGTCAGCCGATCGGCATCCGGCCGGATTCGAAATTCACGGCCCCGGAGCCGGAGCTGGCAGTGGTGCTCGGCAGCCGCGGCCGCATCGTTGGATACACGCTGGCCGATGATGTTTCGGCCTGGGACATCGAGCGCGAAAACGCTCTGTACCTGCCACAATCGAAGGTCTACACCGCGTGCTGCTCCATCGGCCCGGTGATCGTAACCGCCGATGCGCTTCCGAACCCCTACAAGCTGGAAATGACCTGCACCATCACGCGCGGTGGTCAGACGATCTTCTCAGGAAGCACGTCCACTTCGCGGCTGCACCGCAAGATCGAGAATCTGCTCGAATATCTGCTGCGCGCCAACAACGTCCCCTCCGGCACCGTGCTGCTGACTGGCACCGGGATCATCGTGCCGGAGACGATGGCGCTTGCTCCGGGCGACGTGGTCACCATCCGGATTCCCGAGATCGGCGAGCTCTCAAACCGCGCGATGATGGTCGAGTGATGGCCGATCCGGAGCGCCTCGAGACGATAGCGAGCAACCTTCGAGTCGGTCGGATAGAACGCCACATCTTTCTCTGCTGCGATCAGACCAAGCCGAAGTGCTGCTCAAAGGAGGCGGGCTTGGAAGCCTGGGAGTTTCTCAAGCGGCGCCTCGCGGAGCTCGGCCTGCTTGACGGCGCGCATTGCGTCTATCGCACAAAGGCCAATTGCCTGCGTATCTGCGAGCAGGGGCCCATCGCCGTGGTCTATCCGGAAGGCGCCTGGTATCATTCGGCGACCCCGGAAGTACTCGAGCGCATCATTCAGGAGCACCTGATTGGCGGGCGCATCGTGAATGACTACGTCTTCGCGCAGCGGCCGCTCGGGACTTCGGGCGAGTCGGCTCAGCCCGACCTAAACCATCCTGACGCCGAAGGCTGCCTGAATCGCCGCTGACGTCTCCCTGGAGTAAACGCCGGAAGAGACCAGATGGACAATCATGTGATGTCTGGCGGCGGCGGAGTCTTGCCGGCAAATCGCGTCGATAACGGCGCTGTGGCCACCCGGATCTCCTTCCCGTTCCTTTCGTAGCTGCGTATCGACCAGGGTTTGGTGATCGGCGGGATCGATCTCCAGCAGAGGTAATGCCCGCATGAATGGCCACAGAAGCTTTTCGAGATTTTGGGTCAGGGCCGGCTCGTCCGCAATGCGCCAGATCTCGCGGTGAATACTGAAGTCCCACTCGAGGAGCTCCAGATAGGTCCACGACCCTTTGGCAGGTAGAGCTGCATGATTGGTGAGCCGCCGCCGGTCGTCCGAGTTGATCTTATATGCGGCCAGCGCCGCAGCCGCCGACTCGAGCGAGACACGCAGCACCAGCAAGCCTTCGATCTCCTTGGGCGTGAAGTGGACTACCGATCTGCCGCAAAACGGATCGCTCACCACCAGGCCTTGACCTTCGAGCACCTGTAGCGCCTCTCGAACGACATGGCGGCTGATCCTGTAGGTTTCCGCCAGGTCGGCTTCCACCAGATGCTCGCCGAGCGCATATTCGCCATTCATGATGGCTGTTTGCATGTGTCGCGCCACCTGGCTGGCGAGAGGTTCGCGATTCAGAGCGACAGGTTTTTTGCGTTCAGGGCTACCCATAGATTGTCCGAAATTGGAGACGCCAGAATATCACACCTTGACACTCTTCTGTTTTGCTGATATTTTCTGCTGAAACGTGATTTCGGATTGTAGACAATCCGTCAGGCCGGAGGCGTCATGTTCGATCGCCGCACGCGCATAAGCTTCACTCTGGATTGGGTGGTCTTACCGGGGCTGCTGGTTTCAGCATGTTGGGGGCAGGTAGCCACTTCGCAGCTCTTGGGAACAGTCCAGGATTCAACCGGCGCCGCAGTGGCCGCTGTGAAGGTGACGGCAACCGCGGTGAACACGAATGTCGCGGTAAGCACGATGAGCGACGAGGCAGGCAACTACGTTTTTCCGCAGTTGCCGGTAGGCCAGTACTCGCTCGATGTGAGTCATCCCGGGTTCAAGCACTTCGAGCGGACCGGAATCGTGCTCACCGTGAACCAGAAAGCGCGGGTAGACATCCGTCTCGAGGTGGGGCAGGTCAATGAAAGCATCACCATTGACGCCAATGCCGAGTTGATCAATACCGTGGACGGCGAGACAGGTCACACGATCGTACGCAAGACGATCGTAGACCTGCCGCTCAAAGGCCGGCAGTTTCTGGAGCTGGCGTTTCTGACCCCGGGCGCGGTGAATGCCCCCACCGACTACCGCGCCTCCCTTCAGGGCATTGCGCCTGCGGTGAATGGGAACCGGCCCGAGAGTAACTCATACACACTTAACGGCGCTACGAATTCCGAAGCGTTCGATGGCCTCTTTGCTATCCAGCCTTCGGTCGATTCGGTGGAAGAATTCAAGATCCAGACCGGTTCATACAACGCAGAATATGGGCGTGCAGGCGGCGCTATCGTGAACATCGTAACCAAAGCAGGAACCAACGCCTTCCACGGCAGCCTCTACGAGTTTCTGCGCAACAATCATTTGAATGCCCGGAATTTTTTTAACCCGATCAAGAGTCCGGTAAAGCAGAACCAGTATGGCGGCACGATTGGCGGACCGGTCTGGAAGAACCGCACGTTCTTTTTCTTCAACTATGAGGGCTACAAGGAGCGCCGCGCGTCGACGAAGAGCTCGCGGTTTCCGACACCGCAGGAACTGAATGGCGATTTCTCCAGCTTTGCTTCGGTAGTCAAAGATCCGGCGACGGGCATCCCCTTTCCTGGCAATCGCATTCCGGTCTCACAGATCGATCCGATTGCGCGCAAGTACAGCGCTATTTTTCCGACGCCGCAGCCGGGCCTGAGCGGCCCGATTAACTTCATCAATAATCAATCCGCCAAGGTGGATTCCGGCGCCTTCGGCGGGCGCCTGGATCACAACTTCTCGGAACGCGACCGGACTTTTTTGGCAGTGAACTGGAATGACAGCGACAAGTTCACGCCAAGCCCGATTCCAAATGGGCCCGGCGACGATCTGCTCAGCTTTTACAGCCGGCTGGTGAATCTCACTCATACGCACCTATTTTCAAGCAGCCTCACAAACGAGGCGCGCCTCTCCTACCTTCGGTTCGACAATCCGGAGATCAACACCTACCCACGCAAAGATTATCCGAGCGAGCTTGGCCTGGTTGATCTTCCTACTGACCCGAACATCCGGAATCGCTGGCCGGGCCTAAGCTTCGGCCAAGGCTATAGCGGGGTGCCGCGCACTTATGAATTTTCCGAGGTCTTGAACAATTACGGATTCAACGACAATCTTTCGTGGGTGCGTGGGGCGCATAACATGAAGTTCGGCTTCGGATACAACCAGACAAGATTGACGGAAACCTTCATTGCCAACGCGCCCACGAGCTGGACATTTTCCGGCATTTTCAGCGGGAATGCTGTTGCAGACTATCTGCTTGGGCTGGCAAGTCAGAACACGACGTTTCTCAAAGGCGGCCGTGTGTACTTGTATAACAGCCAATATCATTTCTATGCGCAGGACCAGTGGCGCGTAACCAAGAATGTGACCGTCAACTACGGGTTACGCTACGAAATTCACCTGCCCTGGTACGATCCGCGCGGTACGGCCGGAAGCTTCGATCCGAAGACCGGAGCGATCATCGTTACGCGCCTGGCCCCCGATGTGAGCGACTTTGCCCGCGCCGCAAACGTGAACATCGAGCGGATTGATAGCAAGAGCTTCTATCCGACCAACTACTGCTGCGTGGGTCCGCTCATGCCGCGCGCGGGCTTTGCCTGGCTGATTCCCGGCCTTGGCAACCTCACCGTGCGGGGCGGCTACGGAGTTTCGCTCAACACGGAAATCGGCAACATCATCAATGGAGGCCTCGCGCCGCCGTTTTGGATTCGCACTAGCTCGACATTGAACAACTATCCCGGCATTGGTTTCAATCGCGACCGTGCCTCCCTCAACAATTTGGGGGATCTGGACGCGCAGCCCATTGCGAGCAATTTTACCGAAGGGTATGTACAGTCCTGGAATTTGACGCTGGAGAAAGAGCTGCGGAATGGCATGTTCTTTTCTGGGGCCTATGTGGGCTCCAAAGGAACGCATCTCGCAGCGCTCGGAACCTGGAATGAGGCTCCGCCGGGGCCGGGCCCCATCCGGGATCGGAGGCCGTTTCCGAAGTTCGGTACATTCACGAGTTTTGAAAATTTTGGAGCTTCCAACTACCATTCTCTGCAGACCAAGGCGGAAAAGCGCTTCGGTAACGGGCTGGCATATCTGCTGAGTTACACGTACTCGAAAGGTTTGGGCAACACGGGTACGCTGAACGAGGTAAGAATTCTGACCAGTTACGACAAACGGAGTGGGCGCGGCCGGCTGCCATTTGATGTACGCCAGCGTTATAGCGCTTCCTTCATCTACGAGCTGCCATTCGGCAAGGCCAAGCGCTTCCTTACCGGCTCTTCCGGATTCGTAAACGCGCTCGTTGGCGGCTGGCAGATCAACAATATCTATGTGGCGCAAACCGGTTACCCCATTAATCTCAGTGTTACTCCATGTTTGGTGAACGGAGGGCTTTCAGGATGTCCTCCCAACGTAAACGGTACGCATCACGGTAATCTTACGCGGGGGGAGCGGGGCTTGGACCAGTGGTTTAACCGCTCCGCATTTTCGGCGCCGCCACCGTACACGTTCGGAAATTCGCAAGTATGGACACTCGACGGACCAACGGGCTTGAATAACTTCGATACCTCGTTCGTGAAAAATACGCGGATTACCGAAAGTAAGAACCTGCAGTTCCGCGCCGAGTTCTACAACTTGTTTAACCATACTCGGTTCAACTCGGTCGACTCGGCCCTCGGCTCGCCAAACTTTGGGCGCATAACGGCCACTACTGGCGAGCGGGAAGTCCAACTGGCTCTAAAGTTCCTTTTTTGATATGCGGCTACTTTTTGTACTCGTGCTTTCCGGTCTGTTCCTGGCGGCCTTCGGAGACGTGTTGGACGTGGGCAGCCGGAAGCAGCTATTTCTCGATAAGCGATTTGTCACGAACGATAGCGGGATCCAACTCGTAATGAATCCCGCGATAAAAATGGAAACGGTGATCCGGCCAGACCGGCCCTGGGAATCGGGTTGGATCGTGGGCTACGGAACCGTGCTAGAAGACGGCGGCAAGTTCCGAATGTGGTACACCGCCCTTCCTGCGGAAGGTCCTATCGACCAGACCGAAAGCGCGGCTCTGGTATGTTATGCCGAATCCCGAGACGGAATCCGGTGGATGAAGCCGGACCTGGGCGTGTTCGACTGGCACGGATCGAAAGCGAACAACATCGTTCTGCGCGCCGGAATCGAAACTTCTACGGTTTTTGTCGATCCCAAAGCGCCGGAAGCGGAACGGTATAAGCTGATTTCGGTCTACTACGATAAGGACAAGTCTCCGGAAGGGTCCGGCATTTACATTTACGTATCGCCGGATGGTTTGCACTGGCGTCTGAACCCAACCCGCTTGTATCCCTTCACTCCGGATTCCCAGAATCAAGCCTTCTTCGATCCCCGAATCGGTAAGTACGTGATCTACCTGCGCAAGTGGGATCCCCTGCGAAAGATTGGCCGTATCGAGACGGACGCGATTTTGAAGCCGTGGCCCTATGACCGGACAGCGAAACCCGCGCGGACCTGGGGCAAAGACCGCACACCGCCGCCAGGCGCAGAAATACCGACCGCCTTCGGATACGATAGTCAGGACCCCGAACCTTCCGATCACTACACGTCGGCTGCCGTCCAATATCCCTGGGCGCAGGATGTGTACTTTATGTTTCCGAGTGCCTACCTGCATTACCCCAATCCGCCTAAAGGCCGGTTTCGTAACGATGGTCCAGTTGACATACAAATGGCGGTAAGCCGCGACGGCGTGACTTATTGGCGCGTGGATCGCAAGCCGTACGTCGATCTGGGTCTTGCCGGCGAGCCCGATGGCGGATCGATTTATATGCTCGTCGGCATGCTGCGAACGGGAAACTGGATCAGTCAATACTACAGTGCGTACCCATTTACCCATGGCGCCTATCACGGCTTGAAGCAAGAAACTCAGATCGGCTCAATCGTCCGCCTGGCGCAGCGCCCGGATGGATTCGTATCGGCCGACGCTTCGTATTCGGGAGGAAGCTTTGTAACGCCGCCGCTGAGTTTTCAGGGCAAACGACTGTCGCTGAATATGAACGCGTCGGCCATGGGTGAGGTTCAGGTAGAGGTACAGGACGAGCGGGGAAAGGCGCTCGAGGGTTACAGCTTCGCCGATGCGGATCCGTTGCACCAGAACAGCCTTTCGCAGATCGTAAGCTGGGGAGGGAAACCGGATATCTCCAGCCTGGCCGGAAAAACGATACGCCTGGCCTTTCGCATGCGATCCGTGAAGCTCTATGCCTTCCAGTTCAGCGAGTAGCGCGAATGGGACTGATCAGCAGGCGGCAGGCATTGTTGTCGAGTGTCCTCGCGTTGCCGGCGGAGCGTTCCGCTGAAGTTTCGTTCGAATTTGGCGAGCCGTACCTGTTGGTTTCCGTAAAGACCGGCGCGAGCGGCATCTACGCACCCCATGCCTTTCGGGCATCGAGCGGGCCGATTTTCCTCGGTTACTACACCTATCCTGATGACTTCGGGCCAGAGCCGTTCCCCGCCGCGCTACTTCGCTCGACCGATAACGGACTAACATGGAGGAGCCTCGGAGAGCGGGGTAATTTGGGCTACATGTTCGGCGAGCGACCGGACGGCAGCGTCCTTGCCGTCGATTGCCAGGGAAACGTCGATTCAGACGGACAGTATGCTTCCACGGTCCAGGAATTTGGAGCCAAGGGCACTGCGGCGCCGCGTTTTTCAAAGATTCGCGTACATGGTTTTCGAAAGGGTGAGGAGCCTTACTTCCATCTGACCCGCATGGTGCGTGCAAAAGACGGCTCGCTGGTGACGGCGGCTTACTCGCCGGCCGATGGAAGCACGAGGGAAATGTGGTACACGAACAAGCCCTCTGCGAAGCCGACACGCATCGTTTGTTTGTCATCGATCGACGACGGCAGAAGCTGGAAGTTTCTTTCTAACGTCGCACTCGACGAGACCAATCGCGCGCGGGAGCACCGGAATATTGGATTATCGGAGCCGTTCGTCGAAGCGCTGCCGGACGGCCGCCTGCTATGCATCTATCGCGATGACCGCCGGCAAACAGGCAACGAATACCGGCTGATGAAGCAGTGCTGGAGCGCCGATTCGGGAGCGACTTGGACGCAGCCCGTTTCCTCCGGCGTGGCGGGTGTCGACCCCTGCCTGCTCCAAATGCAGAACGGTGTTCTGCTCTGTTCATTCGGCAGGCCCGGCGTATGGCTTATGTACAGCCTGAACGGCGGAGTTCACTGGGAAGGCCATACGAGCATATACTCGCCAACGAGCCCACCGCCGCGTGACGTCGCGCCAGCCGCACTGCGGCGACCATGGAGCCATGCCTACACGTCGATGGTCGCTCTTTCCGAAGAAAGCGGACTGTTCTTCTTCGATATCCATGAGCACCGCATGCCCTGGACCGGACGCCTACCAGCCGCAGAAGCGGGCCCAGAACACCGGGCTAATAGCATTTTCGCCGTGCCGTTTCGGGTGATACGCAAGAAGCGGTAAAGTAACGAAATGAGCCCCGCGAGCTTACAGGAAGCGAAGCGCCAGTACGATCAGGATGGGTTCCTGAAGGTACAGCAACTATTTTCCGGCACGCGTCTCACTGAGATTGAAGAGCAGTTGACGCTCTATACCGAACAAATAGCCCCTCATGTGCCTGCCGATGACATTGTTTACGAGTCGGAATCGCTGCCGAACGGCGGCCGCGCGATCCGCAATCTCTGGCGCATGGAAAATCACAGCAGATACTTCAGAGAGCTTGCGAAATCCGAGGACGTTCTCCAGCTTGTTGCCATGCTGGTGAATGGCGAGCCGGTTCTGATGGGGGTGGAGCTTTTTGCCAAGCCGCCCCGCGTAGGCAGCGCCGTGCCGTATCACCAGGACAACGGGTATTTCAATCTCACGCCGCCCGATGCGCTCACGTGCTGGCTCGCCCTGGATGCGAGCAGCCTGGAGAACGGTTGCGTCCACTATGCGCGGGGTACTCACAGCCGCGGCTTGTGGCCGCACAAGGCCACGAATGTGCCGGGCAATAGCTGGGGTTTAGCCGCGCCTCCCGATCCCGCCACTCTGGACGAAGTACCCGGCATTCTCGCTCGCGGGGATGCGATGCTGCATCACTGCTGCCTCCTGCACCGCAGCGAACCGAATCGCAGCGACCGCGCTCGCCGAGGCCTTCTGCTGGTCTATCGCGGCGCACACTGCCAGATCGACCCAATCGGCATGGCGAACTACAAGGCTGCGGCCGACGCCATCCGGGCGAGAGCCAAAGCACAATGAACGCGTGGGCAATATGCAATTGACGGAACTCGTACTGCGCAATGGGACCGTAATCGATGGCACGGGGCGGCCGGCCGAGCCTGCGGATGTACTGATCCAAGGTGACCGGATCGCCGCGATCGGGCGCGTCGAATCTTCAGCGGGACAGGTCACCCTGGACTGCGCCGGCCTTCACGTTGCGCCCGGCTTCATCGACGTGCATAGCCATAGCGATCGCGAAATCCTCCGCCACCTTCCCAACAAGCTCTTGCAGGGCATTACGACGGAAATCGTTGGCAACTGCGGGTATTCGCTTTATCCTACGCGTCCGAATCCGGATGGAGCCTCCTTAACCGGCGAGATTTTCGATGGCGAGCCAAGGGAAGGCATGCTTGCGACCGGCGATTATTTCACCGCGGTGGAAGAAGCGCAGCCGCTTGTCAACGTGGCCGCCTTGACTGGTCACGGTACGCTGCGGGCCTACGTCATGCAAATGCGCGCGCAGGCGGGTGAAGACGAGCTGCGGCAGATGGAGAGCGCGCTCGATGCATGCCTGGAATCGGGATCGATCGGTTTCTCAACGGGACTGAACTGCATGCCCGGCTGTTTCGGCGATTTTCCGGAGCTCGTCCGGTTGTGCCGCATCGTTCGCAAGCACAGCGGCTTCTATACCACCCATATGCGGGACTACAAGTTTCGCGTGCTTGAAGCTATCGATGAAGCGATCGCGGTGGCGCGCGCTGCCGAAGTTCCATTGCAGATCTCCCACATGCAGGTTGTCGGCAAGAAGAACTGGAACAAGCTGGACGAAGCACTCGAGCGGATCGCGCGCGCGCACCGCGAGGGCGCCGACATCGCCATCGATTCCTATCCATATCTCGCCGGCTGCTGCTCGCTGACTCAGTTCCTACCTACGTGGTGCCAGGAGGGCGGCATCGAGCAAGTGCTGGACCATCTGGAGTCGCCTTCGAGCTACGAACGGATCGCCCGGGAGACCGATGCGTACATGTCAAACACCTGGGACGACCTGATGGTGTGCGACGTCCATACGGAGGCAAACCGTGCCTTGGTCGGCAAGTCCGTCGCGCGCATTGCCGTGGAACGGGAACGGCCGGCGCCTGCGACGGCGCTCGATCTGCTACGGGAAGAAGCCGGCTACGTTTACGTGATTTCGTTCAATTCGAGCGAAGAGAACCTTCGTAAAGTGCTCACACATCCGCTCACTTCCGTAATTACGGACGGACTGGTGATGGAGGGCATCTCGCATCCGCGTACTTTTGGAACTTACCCGAAGTTTTTGGGCGAGTATGTGCGCGAGAAACGTTGGATGACGCTAGAGGACGCCGCCGTAAAGACCAGTGGTCTGGCGGCCCAGCGTTTCGCTCTGCGCGGCCGCGGTAAGATCGCGCCGGGCGGGTTCGCTGACATTGTCGTCTTTGATGCCTCGCGAATTGGCTCCCGGGCCGACTACGCGCATCCGCGGCAGGATCCCGAAGGCATCCACCATGTTCTGGTTAACGGCCGCCTGGCCGTGCGCGACGGTAAGTTAACCGGCGAGCGCGCCGGCATGGTGCTCCGCCACTCCGCCTGAAGGGCAATTTCTTACTCGCCTCGCAACTGCTCTGGCGTGAGTTGATTAATCAAAACGCGACCGCTCCGAAAACGTTCGAGATTCTGCGTGAACAGGTCCCAGGTCCGCTCCAGATAGTGCGGACTTCCACTCGAACCCGAGATGTGCGGCGTCAGAATCACATTCGGGAAATGCCACAAGGGGTGCTCGGGCGGAAGGGGATACTGGTAGTGGGTGTCAATGGCGGCACCGCGAATCCAGCCGTCCTCCAGCGCTTGCAGCAATGCCCGCTCCTGGACCAGCGGCCCGCGCGACGGATTCAGCA
>Ga0070741_10010085_pt1 | contig 18004 bp, 18 predicted proteins | sample Coa_R1_4_FD_66440 | JGI IMG/M metagenome (GOLD analysis project Ga0070741, IMG submission 66440) | Surface soil microbial communities from Centralia Pennsylvania, which are recovering from an underground coalmine fire - Coalmine... | ecosystem: Environmental > Terrestrial > Soil > Unclassified ...
CGATCCGCCGCCACCTCCCGACCCCGTCGCGGTCACACCCCCGACCGACCCCTCGCCGCCGCCGTCCGAGCCCGCCGACCCGTCGACCGACTCGTCCGGCAAGCACCCGTCCGCCGGGGGTGACTCGCCCGCGCCCGCGACCGTGACGGCCCCGGCCACGACCCCGGCGCCGGACGCGACGACCACCGACCCCGCCGCGCCCGTCGCCGCATTCGACGACCCGAACGCCACTCCGAGGCCCGTGCGGGAAGTCGTGGAGCGCTGGGCCCAGCAGGCGAGGAACGCCGCACCGAACGCGGTGCAGGCGTCCGCCGCACCGGCCGCACCCGCGCCGAGCGCGCCGGGCGCGCCGGTTCCGAGCGCGCCGTTGCCGGTGCACACCCCCGAGGCGCCGCTCGCGTCGGAGGGCGGCTCGACCTCTTCGACGTCCTCGCACGGCTCGGGCAACGTGTTGCTGCTCGCCGCCGTGCTCGTCGCATGTGTCATCCTCTGCGGCAACGAAGTACGGCGCGCCTGGCGCTTCGTCTCGATCGCGCCGCGACTCGACTTCGCCTTCGCTTTCGAACGACCGGGCTGATCGCCCCGATGGCAACGGCCGGTGAACGCACCGGCCGACGACATCGCTGTTCGTTCACCGTTGCTCAGCCCACGCGTTCTACGGCGTGACGGCTGGGTGATCCCAGCCACCGAGCGGGAGGCGCGGAAGCGCATGCTCGGGGGTGAGCAGCCTGCGAAGGAGGAATCGATGAACACCATCGAGCGCCGGCGCATCGCACGCAAGCGGGCCGGATGGATCGGCACGTACCAGCTGTGCGGACGAGAGGACAAGGGGTGGTTCGAGTGTCGAGTGGTGGACTACTCGCCGGCCGGTGCCGGTCTCGAGCTCTTCGGTCCGCAGCCTCGCCACGAGGGCGAGGACATCGTCGTCCGCCTGGAGCTGTCGGGGCGCCTCGAGGGCGGGGGCGTCGAGGTTCCCGGCGTCGTGACCTACCGGATGCCGGGCACCTCCGGCTACCCGCGGGTCGGCGTCGAGCTGCGCGGCATCGGGGCGGAGCAGTACGACTCGATCACCTCGCTGCGAGCACGCGTGGCGTGCTGACGGAAGAGATCTGTTCGAGAGCGGGGATCGGTGCCGCGCGCGCCGAAGACGACGCGCGCGGCACCGATGAACGAGAGGTCCGAAGCCCGAGCAATACGGCCGGAATCGTGACGGAAGTCCACGGGATCACCTGCGAAACACCTCGGATTCCCGTCACGAAACCGGTCAATATCCCCGTGTTCGATGCCGATGTACGGGCGAGTCACGGGGAAGGGCCGAGGGATGGACACGCGCTCGAGGACGGGCCACGGCGGTGCGCACTCGCGCGGTCACATCGCGTCATGGCTCGTCCTCGCCGCGATCGTCGGTACGACAGCGGCCTGCGGGCTCGGTCCGCAACCGCCACAGGTCGCGCCGGCAGACGCGGGCGCGCCGACCGAACGCATCATGCTGGTCGGCGACTCGTTGCTCGCGCAGGCCGAGCCTGCGATCACGAGCGAGCTGGCCACGCACCATCTCCCCGCCGTCCTGCTCGACCACGCGACGGGCGGTTGGGGGTTGCTCACGCCGTTGCAGCCGGGTACGGCGTCGCGGCCCGCCGACCTGGTCGGGCAGTGGATCGCGCAGGAGCATCCTGACGTCGTCGTCGCCGAGTTCTCGGGCAACTACTGGCCCGGCCAGGACGGCCCCGACGACTACCTGAGCGTCGCGTGGACGTCGCGTTGGGACACCGAGGCCGATCGCCTCACGCGCGCGGTGCTCGCCACCGGGACGAGGCTGGTCTGGGTCATCCCGCCGCCGCGTTCCTCGGTCGAGACGACGTGGTACGGACTCCGCGATCTCTCGGTGTTCGAGTCCGTCGTGCATCCGGGCGTCGGGCTCGTCGACTGGTGGACGCCCGCGACCAGCCGTGAGGGCCACTGGGTGCTGTACGTGGACGACGGCGACGGCCACGGCTACCGGAAGCTCCGCCTCGACGACGGGCTGCACTTCACGGCCGACGGTCAGGAGCGGCTCGCGAAGTGGTTCGTCGCCGGCCTCCGCGACCTCTGGGACACGCCGACCACCACCACGACGACGACCTAGATGTGCTCGCCGATCGGCGAGGACCACGGCTCACTGCGCCGCCCGGTACCTGGGCGCGGCCGCTCGCCGTAGCCTCTTGCGGTGCGGACGATCGAGCGGGACGGCGTGCGGCTCGCGTACGTGGAGGCGGGGGCCGGGGAACCGGCCGTCCTGCTGCTGCACGGGATGGCGTGCCGGCACGAGCACATGCTGCCGGTGCTCACGCACCTCGCGGACCGGCACCGCTGCGTCGCGATCGACCTGCGCGGTCACGGTTCGAGCGACGCGCCGGTCGGCGCCTACACGATGGACGACTTCCTCGCCGACGTCGACGGCGTCGTCGGTTCGCTCGACCTCGGGCGGCCGATCCTGATCGGCCACAGCTTCGGCGGATCGATTGCGCTCGCGTACGCGGACCGGTATCCGGACCGCGTCGCGGCGCTGGTCATGCTCGACTCGGGGATGCGCTCGAACCAGGTGCTCACCGCCGACCTCGGGCCGTTCTACGACGAGCTCCGCTCGGGTGACGCCGAGCGGTACCGGGCGACGCTGGGCGCGTTCGTGCGCGAGCGCCTGGTCGACCCGGTCGACGGGGAGGCGTTCGCGGCCGAGATCGCCGCGCTGATGGGCACGGTGCCCAGCCACGTGTTCCTCTCGATGTCGGAGACGGTGCAGCAGTTGCGCAGCGCGGAGCTGGCCGCGCGTTGCGCGCTGCCGTCGCTCCTCGTGCTGTCACGGCAGGACTTCGCCGACCCGGCGGCGGTCGCGGCGCTCGGGCCGAACTGGCACGTCGGCCGCGTCGTCGGCGCCGGGCACTTCGTGCAGGTGGTGGCGCCGGCGCAGGTGAACGCCATGCTCGACCGCTTCCTCGAGCTCACCCTCCCCCCGCCGGCATCCGGTGGGCCCGCGTAACGTCGGAGCCCGCGCGAGGACCGCAGACCCGACGGCCGCGGCATCGAGAGGAGCGGGACGTGGCGAGTTTCACGCGGGGCTTCACCGGGCGGGGACGGGCCGCGCGCGATCCGCGCCTGCCGCCCGGTCAGTACGACACGGGTCGCGAATGGCCCGTCCTGACCGCGGAGGTGACGCCGAAGCTGTCGACCGCCGACTGGACGTTCACCATCGAGGGCGAGGTCGACCGGCCGACGACCTGGACGTGGGACGAGATGCAGGCGCTCCCGCAGTCGGTCTACGAGGGCGACATCCACTGCGTGACGACGTGGTCGAAGCTCGGGGTCGCGTTCTCGGGCGTGTCGCTCGACACGCTCCTCGGCGTCGCTCGGCCCCGGCCGAGCGCGTCACACGTCCTCGCGTACTCGCACACCGGCTACACGACGAACCTGCCGCTCGCAGACGTCACCGGAGGGCGCGCGTGGATTGCCTTCGAGTTCGACGGCGCACCCCTGCCGGTCGCCCACGGCGGGCCGGCGCGGCTGCTCGTCCCCCACCTCTACTTCTGGAAGAGCGCGAAGTGGGTGGCCGGGCTTCGGGTGCTCGACCACGACGAACCGGGTTTCTGGGAGCGGAACGGCTACCACGACCGTGGGGATCCGTGGCTCGAGCAGCGGTACCAGGGTGACTGACCCCGCCGACGCCGCTCGGCGCTCGCCCTGGCGGACCGCGACCGTCGTCGCGATCCGCGACGAGACGCCCACCGCGAAGACCTTCCGGTTGGCCCTACCCGAACCGTCGAGCCACCGTGCCGGGCAGCACTACGTGCTCCGCCTGACCGCGCCCGACGGCTACACCGCGTCGCGCTCGTACTCCGTCGCGTCCGCGCCCGATGGCACGGCCGAGATCGAGCTCACGGTCGAGCGGCTCGCGGACGGCGAGGTCTCGACGTTCCTGCACGACGTGGTGGTCGCCGGCGACGAGCTCGAGGTGCGCGGGCCCATCGGCGGCTGGTTCGTGTGGGACGCCGACCGTCCGGCGCTGCTCGTGGGCGGCGGCTCCGGCGTGGTGCCGCTGATGGCGATGCTGCGCCTCGCCCGGCGCCTCGGCCGCTCCGATCTGGTGCGCCTGGTCGTGTCGGCGCGCTCGCCCGACGTGCTCTACTACCGCGACGAGCTCCCGGGCCCGGAGAGCCGCATCGCGTTCACCCGCGTGGCCGCGCCGGGCTCGGCGCGCCCACCCGGGCGCCTCACGCCCGGCGACTTCGCTCGCGTCGCGCGCCCCGACGCCACCGCGTACGTCTGCGGCTCGACCGGCTTCGCCGACGCGGCGAGCGACCTGCTGCTCGCGATCGGTTTCCCGCCCGACCGCATCCGGGTAGAGCGGTTCGGACCGACCGGCTGACGGGCGGCACACCGAGAGTTCGGGGGCTCACGTGGACGATCGGGACGTGCTCGGGACCATCAACCGGCTCGCGGCGCGCGAGGAGGAGCTGCGCGCCACCGAGGCCGGCCGTCGCCTGACCGCCGAGGAACGGGCCGAGCTGGCCGACCTCGAGGTGCGCCTCGACCAGTGCTGGGACCTGCTGCGCCAGCGGCGCGCCCGCCGCGAGTTCGGCCGGGACCCGGACACGGCCGAGACCCGCGCGCCCGGCACCGTCGAGAACTACCGGCAGTAGCGCGCCGCCGCGTCAGGGACGCGGCACGGCGGTCGTCGCCAGGTGCTCGTGCACCGAACGCACCGCGCTCGACCCTTCGCCGACCGCGGCCGCGACCCGTTTGAGCGATCCGTGCCGGACGTCGCCCGCCGCGAAGACGCCCGGCACCGAGGTCTCGAACGGCAGGGGCGGTCGGGCGGCGAACCTCGGGCCGTCGACGACCGTCGCCGGGAGCGACCGGTCGGTCAGGACGAAGCCGGACTCGTCGAGGGCGACCGCCCCGCCGAGCCACGCGGTCGCGGGCTGGGCGCCGATGAAGCAGAAGAGCCCGGAGCAGGGGACGGTGCGGCGCTCCCCCGTCGGCGTGTGCTCGAGGGTCACGCGCGCGAGATGGCCGTCGCCGAACAGCTCGCGGACCTCCGTGCTCGTGAGGAGCTCGATGCGAGGGTCGGCCTCGATCCGGTCGACGAGATAGTGCGACATCGTCGCCGACAGGTCGGCCCGCCGGATGGCGATCGAGACCCGGCTCCCCTGCTGGGCGAGGTAGATGGCCGCCTGGCCGGCCGAGTTGCCGCCACCGACGACCACGACGTCGGATCCCGCGCAGATGCGGGCCTCGAGGTCGGTCGCCGCGTAGTAGACACCCGCGCCCTCGAAGCGCTCGAGGTCCGCGACTGCGAGCCGGCGGTAGCGGGCGCCGGCCGCGATGATCACCGAGCGGGCCGGTACCTCGCTCCCGTCGGCGAGGGCGAGGACGTGGAAGCCGTGCTCGCTGCGCAACCCGGTCACCTCGCACGGCGCGTTGAGGCGGGCGCCGAGACGCTGCGCCTGCATCGCCGCCCGCGCCGTCAGCTCCTCGCCCGAGATGCCGTTCGGGAAGCCGACGTAGTTCTCGATCCGTGAGCTCGTCCCCGCCTGGCCGCCGGTCGCGACCGCGTCCATCGAGACGGTGTCGAGGCCCTCCGACGCGCCGTAGACGGCCGCCGCAAGCCCGGCCGGCCCCGTCCCGACGACGACGAGGTCGAAGATGTAGCCGGGCACCGCATGGAACGTGAGCCCGAGGTGCTGGGCGAGCTCGCCCGGGCTCGGGTTGCGCAACACGGCGATCGGCGTGATCACCGCGGGGACGTCACGCCGTCGGAGCCCGCGAGCGGCGAGGAACACGTCGGCGTCGTCGAGATCGTCGACGTCGATCCAGGTGTGCGGCAGGTGCGAGCGGTTCGCGAACGCACGGAGCGCCATCGCGGCCGACGAGTACCGCGATCCGACGATCTGGATCGCGCGCGCCCCCTCACCGGCGCGGAGGCGCTCCCGGCGCGCCACCAGCGCCCGGAAGATGAGGTCGGCGAGATCGGGGCGCCGGCTCATCAGCCGGCGGAACTCGGGCTGGTCGATCTGGACGACCCGACCGGGGCGCGTCACGCGCGCGCTCAGGTACGGCCGCTGCCCGGTCAGCAGGCTCAGCTCGCCCAGAAACCGGCCCGGCCCGTGGGTCGCGACGACCACGTCGCCGTCCTCGAGCGCCCGGACGATCGCGACCTCGCCCTCGAGGACGGCGAAAAAGTCGTAGGACGCGTCGCCGGCCTGGTACAGCACCTCACCCGCGTCGACCGGGCGGACGGTGCCGTACCCCGTCAGCTCGGCGAGCTCGTCGTCACCGAAGCGCGGCGACGCCGGATCCGGCTCGGGCTGCGCTCCCTCGTCGGTACCCGGCGGTCCCGTCACCCCCGGTAGGCTAGAGCGAGTGTCGGGACGTCAGTTGCAGCGGACGGTCGCGGTCCGCGGGTCGGTCGACGGGTTGCACAGGTTGCCGCCACCGTCGACGAAGATCCCCGCGGGAACGAGGATCGGCGGGTACTGCGACGCGCGCCAGTCGTTGTTCGACACGACGTTCGAACCGGCGACGAACGGCACCCCGACGAGCGCCGGGTTGTCGACGGTGCTGAGGTCGACGTTGGCGCCGTAGGCGCCCGTGGGCCTCGTGACGCCGTTGGAGTCGAACGTGTTGCCGTCGAAGAAGACCGTGGTCTCCCCGTGGGCCGTGTCGAGACCACCGAGGCGGAACAACCACAGCATGGTTCCCGAGGAGTCGACGCGGTTGTTCCGCACGACGTTGGAACGCCACGAGCTCCACCACCATCCGCCGATGCCGCAGGCCACGCCGCCGTTCAGCTGGTTGTTCGTCACCTGCGCCCCCGTGAGCAGACCCATCGTCTCGACGACGCAGTCCCACGCGTGCGAGATCACGTTGGCGTCGATCGTGGGTGCCGTCGCCCATTGGAGCAGCAGGGAGTCGTCCATGCCGTAGTTGCCGGCGGCGCCGGTCCCGCCCCCACCGTCGATCGTCGAGTACTGCACGACCTCGTGGTCGCCGTTGGCGAGCGTCACGGTGGCCGATCCGGCGAAGCCGGTCATGCCCGCCCGGAGCCAGCGGAACGAGTTCGCCGATCCGTGGTCGGACTGGACCATCCCGTCGACGGTGTCGTCGACGAAGCTCACACCGGAGGTCAGGCTCAGGACGAGCAGCGTTCGCTGGAGGAACTGGTCGTGCTGGACGAGCGCGTTCGAGACGTTCGCGAGCGCGAGGTCCTCGTTCAGATAGTTCGGCGCGCTCGCCGGCGCGGGTTGGATCGCGCAGTTGTAGAGGTCGAAGCCCGAGACGTTGGTGACGTTCACGATGATCGCCGGCACCGTCGACCCGGCGGATGCGATCGCGTGACCGTGGCAGTCGATCGTGACGTTCGTCGTGTCGTGCACGTCGAGGCAGGTGGCGTCGGCGGGCGCGACCACGTCGGCCGCCAGCGCGTACGTCCCCGGCGTCGTGATCGACGCGCAGGCCGACAGCGTGACTCCCCCCGTGGTCACGGGCGGCGACGGCGGCGGCGGGAGCGCGGGCAGCGGCGGGAGTCCTGCCGTCTTGGTCGTCACGGTGACGGGCGACGACCGCGCCGAGACGTTGCCGGCCCGGTCGAAGGCGGCGACGCTGTAGGTGTAGCTGGTCGAGGCAGCGAGGCCGGTGTCGAGATACGAGGTGGTCGTCGTGGTCCGGCGCACCGTGCCCCGGTACACGTAGTAGCCCACGACTCCGACGTTGTCGGTCGACTTGTTCCAGGCCAGACCGACCTGGCTCGAGGAGACCGAGGTCGCGACGAGGCCGGTCGGCTTCGTCGGTGCGCTCCGGTCGATGAGGGCCGACGCGGGCGCGGCCCCGCCGGCGACGGCCACGACCGCGAGCCCGGCCACCGCGACCGCGACGACGGACCGGCGCGCGCGGCGACGACGTCCACTGTTCCCGGCGGTCCCGCACCGCCGGACTCCCCTCTCGCCCAACCCCTGCTGGCACTCTCTCTGCCCCAACAAGCGTTGCCCGACCGCACCCTATCCCGCCGGCGTGGGCATCTCATCCTGGCCGGTACGATCGGGGTGACCGCTCGATCGGGTGAGGGCAAGGGACCGGGCGCATGCACATCGATCTGGGCATTGCCCTCGCGGGCCTCATCGTCGGCGTGGTCGTCGGCCTGACCGGCATGGGCGGCGGCGCGCTCATGACGCCCGTCCTCGTGATCGTCTTCGGCATCACGCCGCTGTCGGCCGTCTCGAGCGATCTCGTGGCGGCCGTCGTCATGAAGCCGATCGGCGGCGGGATCCACTTCCGCCGCCGGACCGTCCACACCGGGCTCGTGACCTGGCTCGCGCTCGGGTCGGTGCCGGGTGCGCTCGCCGGTTCGTACGTGGTCGGGCACATGGACGGTGACGTGTCCGACCGGCTGAGCACCGTGCTCGGGGTCGTCCTGCTCGTCGCGGCCGTGGCGATGGTCGTGCGCTCCTATCTGGTGCGGCACCGCGGGGCGCCCGCGGGCGGCGCCGCCCCGACCCGGGTGCGCGTCCGGAGGCTCCCCACACTGCTGGTGGGCATCGCCGGCGGGGCCGTCGTCGGGATGACGTCGGTCGGCTCCGGTTCGCTCATGATCGTGGCGCTGATGGTTCTCTACCCGAAGCTGTCGACGAAGGAGCTCGTCGGGACCGATCTCGTGCAGGCGGTGCCGCTCGTGCTCGCAGCCGCGCTCGGTCACCTGCTCTGGGGCGACTTCGAGCTCGGCCTCACGAGCTCCCTGCTGCTCGGCAGCATCCCGGGCGTGATCGTCGGCGCCCAGCTCTCGGCCCGCGCACCGGACGCGGTCATCCGGCCCATCCTCGCCGTCGTGCTCACGCTGTCGGGCATGAAGCTCCTCGACGCGTCGAACGAGCTCCTCGGTCTGACCGCCGCGCTCGCGGTTGCCGGTGCCGCGGCCGTGCTCGTCGTGAAGTACCGGATCCGCGTGCGGGAGACAGCCCGCGCCTCGTGACCGCGTCGGTGTTACGTTGCCCCGCCGTGGCGATGTTCGGGATCCGATTCGACCTCCGCAATCCGGCCTTCGCCGGGGTCTCCATGGCCGACCGGTACCAGGCGACACTCGACATGTCCGAGTGGGCCGACCGGCTCGGCGGCATGGTCGTCGGGCTCTCCGAGCACCACGGCTCCGACGACGGCTATCTGCCCAGCCCGTTGCCGATGGCTGCCGCGATCGCGGCGCGGACCAGCACCGTCCGGATCAACATCGCAGCGCTGATCGCGCCGTTCCACGACCCGTTGCGCCTGGCGGAGGACATCGCCGTGGTCGACCTCCTCAGCCGGGGGCGGCTCGACCTCACGATCGCCGGTGGCTACGTGCACGACGAGTTCGCGATGTTCGACGTCCCGATGTCGCAACGACCGGCGCGCGTCCGTGAGGCGGTCGAGACGCTGAAGGCCGCGTGGGCAGGCGAACCCTTCGAGTTCCGCGGCCGGACGGTGCAGGTGACGCCGACACCCGCGCAGCCGGGCGGGCCGAAGCTCACGCTGGGCGGGAGCAGCGAGGCCGCGGCGCGGCGCGCCGCCCGGATCGCCGACGGCTTCCTGCCGTCCGACCCGAAGTTCTGGCCCTTCTACCAGGAGGAGTGCGCCAGGCTCGGCAAACCCGACCCCGGCCCGTACCTCGGCGGTTCGACGACCGTCGTCGCCCTCGCGCACGATCCCGACGCCGGATGGGACGCATGCGCGCCGTACTTCCTGCACGAGATGAACGCGTACGGCGCGTGGCAAGCCGAGGACGACGTGCAGACGACGTACTGGAAGGTGAACGACGTCGACGAGTTGCGGGCGACCGGGCACTACCGCGTCGTCACGCCCGAGGAGTACCTCGCCGAGCTGCGCGCCGCGGGCCCGTTCGCGTTCGCCATGTTCCACCCGATGGTCGGCGGCACCCCGCCGGAGCTGGCGTGGGAGAGCCTCCGCCTCTTCGAGCACGAGGTGCTGCCGCACCTCGGCTAGCGCGAGGCGGCTAGCTCGGCGGGCACCGGCCGACGATGCCGTCGAGCGAGATGAGGTCGCAGGCGGTGCGGAGCGCCACCTTCCACCGGCCGCCGTCGAAGACCGCGTACCCGACCTTGTCGACCATCACCTCGCCGCGTCCGGGCACCGTGATCGTGAACCGGACTGACGCGTGCGTCTCGTCGATGAAGCTGACGTCGAGGACAGTGATGGTCGTCCCGGCCAGCTGCGCCGGCGTGTAGCCGAAGCGGCGCGCGTAGGCCAGCACGTCGTCGCGCAGCTGGTGGAGCGCGGCGCCGTCCTGTGTGGCCGCATCACGCGCCGCCGGCAGCGTCGACCCGTCGAACGCGTCCTCGAACGCCTGCGTGACCGCGGCGCGGGCCGCGACGGGATCGACGGGCTCGACGAGCGTCGCGTCCGGCGCCGTCGCCGGCGGCGTGCCGTCACTCGGCGGTGCCGCGACCGTCGTCGGCGTCGCGTCGTGCCCGCCCGCGTCACCCACGAGGTAGCCACCCACGCCGGCCGCGACCACGAGCGCGGCGGCGACCACGATCACCCGCGCCCGCTGGCGGGCGGCGCGCTGGCGGACACGTGTGAGCAGCACCTCCGGATCGGGCCGTGGCGACACGCGCTCGAGTCGGCGGGTGACCGACCGTTCGAGCTCGTCGACCAGTTCTTCGTCGTTCATCGTTCGATCATCCTTCGGAGTTGCTCGAGACCGCGGTGTACGAGCGACGCGGCCGTTCCCTCACGGCAGCCGAGAAGTTCGGCGATCTCGGCGAGCGGCAGGCCCTCGTAGTACTTGAGGACGAGCGCGGCGCGCTGCCGGTACGGCAGCGCCTCCAGCGCGTCGAACATCTCGTCGGCGTCGAGGTTCGCCATCGGGAGCGGCCCCGCCGCGGCCGCCGAGCGTTCGAGTCGAGCCCGCCGACGCGCGGAGCGGCACGCGTTGACGACCGCGGCCCGGAGGTAGCTCGTGGGCGACTCGACACGCGACCAGCGGGCGTGTACACGCACGAACGCGTCGTGCACCAGGTCTTCGGCGAGCGTGTCCGATCCGGTCAGGAGGACGGCGAGGCGCACCATGGGCGCGAACGCTTCGCGGTAGAGCTCGACGAACGACGGCGTGAACGAGCCGAACGCGGCGGCGGCCGCGTCGCGTCGGCCGTCACCGGCCACCTCCGAGGCGGGCGCGTCTCCCACGGCGGCGGCTGCGATCGGCAGCTGGTCGCGCAGGGCCATCGACCGCCAGTAGACCACGAATCGCCGGCGCGAACGCCGCCCGGAGCGGCCCTTTTCGCGGCGGGAAGGACCGCGAATTTGCAAGGAAACCGTGCGCTCGTGCGTCTCGCGAGTGATGCTCGCGGGAACCCGCGCCAGGGCGCTGCTCGTCGCAGGCGTCGTCGCCGCCGTCGCGTTCGCCGGCGGGTTGACGATGGGCTGGGCGGCCGGCGGATCGTCACCGCGCCCCGAGCCGGCCCGCCGGGCGCCGAGGGCGCCACGGCAGCTTCGCGTCTCCGTCTACGGCGACTCGCTGTCCGTCCAGGCGGGGCCGTACCTGGCGGGCGTGGGCCGGGCCTTCGGACTCCGCGTCACGGTGCGCGCCTTCTCGGGCACGGCGCCCTGCGACTTCCTCGACCCGCTCCGGAAGGATCTGGCGGCGGGCCCCGGCCCGCCCGATCTCGTGCTGTTCGCGTTCAGCGGGAACAGCGTCGGCACGTGCATGCTCGACGCGTCCGGCCGTCCCCTGACCGGTGTCGCTCTCCTCGCGAAGTACCGGGCCGACACCGTCGCCGCCGCCGACCTCACGACCGCCGCCCACCGGCCGTTCCTCGTCGCGTCGCCGCCGGCGCCGCGCGGCAAGGAGGGGATCTGGAAGGCGCTCGACGACGTCTACCGGGACGTCGCGACCACGCACCCGGGCGTGCAGTACGTCGACGCCGGGCAGGACATCGCACCCGGCGGCGAGTTCGCGCCGACGCAGCAGTGCCTGCCCTTCGAGTCGAAGATCCCCGGGGCGCAGCGAACGTGCCGCACGGTCGACTCCGACATCCCGGTGCGCGGGCCCGATGGCGGCCACTTCTGCGGTGACGCGGCGCCCACTGCCGCCGTGCTCTGCCCGTCGTACTCGTCGGGGGCGATGCGCTACGCCGTCAACCTCCTCAGCGCGGCCAAGCTGACGCTGGACGTCCCCGCGGCGCGGGCGGGTCTGTGAGCGGATCGCCCGCCGCCCGGGGCCGGTGACACACCGATTCGGCGCCTCGGTCGCGGCGATCGCGGCGGCCGGCCTCGCGATCCGCCTCGGGTACGTCCTCGTCGCCAAGCGCGACGAGCCGCTCAGCGGCGACGCGCTCGCGTTCTTCATCCAGGGTCACGCCGTCGCCGACGGCCACGGGTTCGCGAACCCCGGCCTCCTGGCGTTCCGCAACGTCGTGCAGCCCGCCGCGGACCATCCCCCGCTGTTCACGCTGTACCTCGCGCTCTTCGACGTGCTCGGCGTCACGACACCGCTCGGGCAGCGCCTGGCGATGGTCCCGCTCGGGGTCGCCACGATCGTCGTCGTCGGGTTCGTGGGGCGCCGGGTCGCCGGCGAGCGCGTCGGACTCGTCGCGGCCGGGCTCGCGGCCGTCTCCCCGACCCTGTGGGTGAACGACGCGCAGGTCCTGTCGGAATCGCTGGCGATCCTGAGCGTGGCGTTGGTCGTGTGGACCGCGTTGACGCTCTGGTCGCGGCCCGGGTGGACGGCTGCCGCCGTCTTCGGTGCCGCCTGCGGGGTGGCCGCGCTCGTCCGGTCCGAGACACTCCTGCTCGCACCGGCGATCGGCGTTCCGCTGATCATCACCATGCGCGACGCGAGAGCGCGCGACCGCGTCGCGCTGCTCGCGACCGTGGCGGTCGCCGCCGTCGCCGTGATGGCGCCGTGGATCGTCCGCAACGCGACCGCGCTCGAGCGGCCCGTCCCGCTCGGCACCGGCGTCGACATCACGCTCGCGAACAGCAACTGCGCGAGCACCTACACCGGGCCGTTGCTCGGATGGTGGGACATCCGCTGCGGCACCGGCCCCGACGTGCACGCGGACCAGTCGGTGCAGGCGAAGGCGGAACGCCGCCGTGCCCTCGAGTTCGTCGGCGACCACCTCGATCGTGTGCCCGTCGTCGTCGCGGCACGGGTGGGTCGCGTGTGGGGTCTGTTCCGACCCCGCCAGACGGTGACCCTGATGGTCGACGAGGGCCGGGAGCGCAGCGTCGGCTACGCCGCGCTCGCCGCCACCTACGCGCTCGGCGTGCTCGCCGCGGCCGGCGCGGTCCAGCTCCGGCGGGCACGCGCCGTCCCGCTCACGCCGCTCGTGGCGCCGATCGTGATGGCAACGCTCTCTGCCGCCCTCGCGTTCGGGAACCCGAGGTACCGGTCGTCGGCCGAGGTCGCGCTCGTCGTGCTCGCGGCCGTGGCGGTCGCGGGCCTCCGGCTCGGGCCGGCGCGCCGTCAGCCCTTGTGCGACCGGCCCCGACCCGAGCCGCCGCCGCTCGAGGCCGTGGCGGGGCGCCCGGAGTGACTCGACTGGGCGTTGGCGGCCGGCGCGGTCGTCGCCGGCTCGGTCGTGGGCTCGGTCGGCTCGGTCGTGTCGACGATCGGCGCCGCGGTCGTCGGGGTGGTCGTCGACGCGGGCTTGCCTCCGGGCGTCGCGTCGGCGCAGAACTGGGCGACGGTCTCGCCGTCGGCGTCGGCCGCGGCGGCCAACGCCTCGAACGCGGTCGACGAGTGCTTCTTCCCGCGCTCGCCGCCCTTGCCCGCGGCGTACGCGGTGCACAGCCCGAACTTCGCGGGACCGTTCGGGTCGGGACCCTTCGCGGTGTCGTCGGAGACCGGCGCGGACGGTTCCGTGCCGTCCGGCGTCGACGTGGTCGTGGTCGGGTCGCCGGCCGGGTCGGTCGTGGTCACCGTCGTGTCGTCGGCCGAGACCGTGCCGGCCCCGTCGCCGTCGGGCACGCGGATGCCTGCCGCGCCGAGCGCGTCGTGGGCGGCGCCCTGGACGGGTGAGGGCAGCGAGCCGGTGGCGGCGGCGACGCCACCGAGGCTCACGACGCCGGTGGCGATCAGCGCGGCCAACTTGGCGCCACGGTGCAGGTTCCCGAACATGTCGCTCCTGTGGTCGTCACTTGATGAGCTGGACGTAGGTGTTCTGCCCCACCGCGGCGGGGTTGCCGCGAAGTCCGACCGGGAGCATCTGGGGTGGGAACACCCAGGCCGTCATCGCCTGGGCGTTCACGTTGCCGGCACCCAGTGGGGACGTGTTCCACGGGCCCGGTGCGAAGTCGACGCTGCAGCTGTTGTTGCAGCCGCCGTAGACGTCCTCCATGTAGATGGCGCGGAAGTCGTCGATGTGCAGGTTGCTGCTCGACCCGTTCGGGGGAACGTCCTCGACGAACTGCGGGACGTACGCGAACCGCGGCGACAGCTGGATGTCGTAGAGGTCGACCGGTGACTCGGCGCCGAACGGATCGGTGTTCGCCCCGAACACCACGCCCGTGTAGTTGCCGGCCTCGTAGTCGGTGAAGCACTGCTCGAGCGCCGCCTGGAGTGTCGCCTGCTCCTGCGCCGGCGTCGGGTAGCTCGCGGCGACCAGCGTGTTGAACGTCGCCCGCTGGCAGCTGTTCGGCACACCCTGGAGCGTCGTGTTCGGGATGAACTCCCAGAGTGGCTTGTTGTCGAGCTGGACGCCCATCACCGTCGCCTTGGGGTACTGGCCGCGCTTCAGGCGCGCCGAACCACCGTCGGACGTGTCGCTCGCGAGGCCGTGCACGAGCCCGGTGTCGAACGCGCTGACGTCGTTGCCGGTCCGCGGTGGGAGCGTGTTCGGGCCGTTGTTGCCGCACCCGTCGAGGATCTCGGTTCCGTTGTAGGTGCTGAACAGGTGGTCGGCGCCGATCGCGATGTTGTCGATGATGCGTTGGCGCTGGAAGCTGTTCCCGCACCGCTGGGGGGTGTTGAGCGTGGCGTTGCCGTACTGGGTGATGTCGAGCAGGTTGAAGTTGCCCGTCGACGGGTCGTCGCAGGTCGCGATCCGGTGCCCGCTCGGGCCCTCCTTGAGGCACGCCAGACCGGCGTTGAACCCCGAGAACAGCGCGAACGGCTCGATGGAGCCGAAGCCGGCCGACACGACGCGCGCGGTCGCCGACCCGTTGGTCGAGATGACGTTGATGCCGAGCACCTGGGCGAAGAACGACTTGTACGACTGCTGGGGGATCCGTACCCGCACCCGCGTGAACGACGAGTCGTACGAGATGCAGGGTGTGTCCGCCGACGCGACGGCCAGCCGGTCGGAGTCCGTGCACGACGCCCAGTTCAACGTGGCATCGGGCGCGTTCTTGGTCGATACCGTCTTCGCGGTCGCCTCCGCGGTGGCGACGACCGGAAGATCCTGCGCGGCGGCGAGCGCCGCGGCGTCGGCGGTGTTCTCGAGCTCGCGCCGGCGCTCCATCCCGTGCCCGAGGTCGATGACGAGCGCGGAGACGCCGAGCATCACCGTCATCGTCAGGACCATCATCACGAGGACCGCGCCCCGCTCACCGTCCTTCCGGTGCCGCCACGTCAACACGCGTTCCCCGATTCCGAGTAGTTGTCGAAGGCGGCCGGCTGCTCGAGGCGCATGACGACCGTGCTCGTCAGCGTGCGGCCGTTCAGGAAGGGCGCGATCAGCCCGGTCACCGACGACAGCGGGTAGCTCGCGCAGATCGTGACGTACGATCCGACCGTCGGGTTCTGCGGGAGGGTGATCTTCACCCTGACCTTCGACTGGTCGAGCCCGATGCGGTCCTTCGTCTTGCAGATCACAGCGTTCGTCGCGTCGAAGGTGTTGTTGGGGTTCGCCGGCGGCGTGATCGTCGTGCCGCCGATCTTGCACGCCGGCGCGTTCTTCACGTCGCCGACGACTGCCAGGCGGGTCCCCTCACGGGTGCCCTGCCGGATCGCGATGTAGTCGTTGTAGGTGACCCCGAACTCGATGATCCCGAACAGCAGCATCGCCACCAGGACCAGGACGAGCGCGAACTCGACCAGCGCCGCACCTCGTTCGCCCCCGGCACGCGCGCGGGCGCGGAGGGCCGACCAGGTGTTCGTACCGCGGTCCGCCGTCCGTCCTGGACGCGCTCGACCCACTTCTGCCTCCGAGGGATCCACCCCTCGGTTGCCGACCCAACCGGTTCCAACCGGTACGGCGCGACTGCCCTGCGCGCTGCGAGTGGTATCGGCATCGCGGCGTCCGGGACTTGAGCGGCCGGGGAACCCGCTTCGACCCTGCCGTGGGCTCGATCCGTGGATTCCGCGTGCCGACCTGTAACGGCAGGCCGGTCGCGGACGATGCATGGGGCGGGTGCGGGAGCGACTGCCCTGTGGCCCCCCGCCCATGTGAGACCCCCGCGATCCGACCGTCGCGGGGGTCTCCTGTCTCTCGGATCAGGAGTGGGGACGCCCGCGGCTCAGGGCCGGCCCGCGGCGCGCGGCGCGCCCGCCGGGCCCGGCGGCCCTCCCCCGAGACCGGGCGGAGTCGTGTCGGACCCCGGACGCGGTCCGGGCCGGGAGCCGGGGTTCGAGCCGGCGTTGGGACCGGCGTTGGCGCCGCCGCTCGACCCGCCGGGCGAACCGGTCGGCCCGGGCGTCGTGCCCGCGAGGCCGGCCCGGGCATTCCCGGGGCCGAGCGAGGCCGTGGCGTTCCTCCCGGGCGCGGTCGCCCCGGGGTTGCTCGGCGCCGATCGGTTCGTGGGCGCGGTCCTGCCGGACTTGGCGCCCCCGGCGTTGCCGCCCCCGGCGTTGCCACCCCCGGCGTTGCCACCCCTGGCGTTGTTGCCGCCCCCGGCGTTGCCACTCCCGGCGTTCCCGCCGCCGGCGTTGCCGCCCTTGGTCCCGCCGCCACCGGGGTTCGTGCCGCCGTTCCCGCTGCCGCCGTTGTTCGGGTTCCCGCCCGCCTTGCCGCCGCCGTTGCCGCCCGCGTTCCCCGGGCTGCTCGGCGGGACCGCCGCGCTCGGCGGATCCCCCGCCGCCGGCCGGCCGGGGTCGCCGGTGGAACCGGGCTGCGAGCCGGCCGGCGCCGGCTCGGACGCACCCGACCCGGCACCGCCGCCCGCCCCGCCGCCGGGCGACGACCCGTCGGGGCCGGGCCCGCCGCGGCCGCCCGCGCCGCCACGGCTCCCGCCGTGCCCCGCGCCGATCGACGGATGGTCGTGGGGAAGCGGGACCGAGATCCCGATGTGGTCGAGCGCGTGCGACACGAAGCTCTGGATCCCCGACGGCAGCGCGTTCGCCGCCGCGAGACCGCCGAAACCGAGCAGCATGCTGACGAATGCGGCCACCCCGCCGACCACGACTCGCGGCCGCCGCCACAGCGGCGCTGCGGTCCGCCGGCGCGGGCTCGCGGCGGCCTCCATCCGGTCGAGCAGCGCGACGCTCGGCCCGCCGACGGTCGGGCGCTCGTGCAGCGGCGCGAGCAACCGGGCCACACCCGACCACGCGCCCGGCACGTCGGCGCCGTGGCCCGCGAGCAGGGCCTCGGCGCTCGCCTCGTCGAGCTCGGGAGCGGTCACGGGAACCTCATCGTCGCGGTGCATCGTCCGTTACGCCTCGTCCGCCAGCTGGTGCGCGGCCCGGTGGTCGCCGAGGACGGTCGCCAGCCGCCGCAGCGCCCGGTGCTGCAGCACGCGCACCGTCCCCGGCCGCTTGCCGAGGGCCTGCCCGACCTCCTCGACCGACAGCCCGGCGACGACCCGCAGGAGGACGACATCCTCCTGGTCGCGGGGCAGGGTGGCGAGCGCGGACAGCGCCGCCTCGTAGTCGAGGCGGGTGACGACCTCGCCTTCGGGGTCGACGTCGGACGCGATCGCCGTGAACACCTCGCGCGGTGCCGGATCGGTGGCCCGCCGGACCCGGCGGCGGCGGGCGTCGACCAGGCGCCGGCGCGCGATGGTGAACACCCAACCCCGGAACCCGCTCTCGTCGCCCTGGAAGCGC
>Ga0070741_10010086_pt1 | contig 18004 bp, 17 predicted proteins | sample Coa_R1_4_FD_66440 | JGI IMG/M metagenome (GOLD analysis project Ga0070741, IMG submission 66440) | Surface soil microbial communities from Centralia Pennsylvania, which are recovering from an underground coalmine fire - Coalmine... | ecosystem: Environmental > Terrestrial > Soil > Unclassified ...
GAAAACGATCTCAGTGTCAGCCCAGTCCTGGAACGGCCCCGAGTAGCGCCACTTCACGAGGCCGGCATCCGCTTGCACCACATTCAAGCGTCCGCCGCGGAAGTCGAAGCCGCCGCCTTGCGAAGCGTCTCCGTGAGCTTCGGCCCACCAACCGCTGATGCCGTCGGTGGTCGTGAGCGCCTCGAAGACGCGCGACGGCGCGGCGGCGATGCCGACGCGATGAAGAATGTTGAGCATTTTGGGTCTCCTGGTTAAGTGGTTACGAGCGAGGTCAGCGGCAAGCCTAGCGCTACCGCTGTGCTTAGCTCGGCCATTTTGAGCCTTACGGGCTGCTACGCTCGCAGAGTTCGGGCGAATGAACGCAGATCTCCTGCGTACAAATCGGGGGCCTCCCAAGCCGGGAAGTGGCCGCCGCGATCCATCAGCGTGTAGCGCCGGACATTGTAGAACCGCTCCGCCCATTCGCGCGGCGCGACCACCAAGTCCTTCGGCATCATCATCACTGCGGTCGGGACAGGGACGTGATCGCCCGGCCTGAATGGCCGCCGCCAGCGAGTCGCTTCGTAATAATAACGCACCGACGATCCGATGGTTTCGGTAAGCCAATAGATCATCAGGTTGTCAATCAGCATTTCTAATGGAAACACACTAAGGACATCGCCGTGACAATCGCTCCACGCATAGAACTTTTCGGTGATCCAACTTGCCAATCCAACTGGCGAATCCGCCAAGCCAAACGCCAATGTCTGTGGCCGTGTCGACTGTATCGCGGAATACGCACCTTCTTGTTGCTCCCATGTTTCTTCCCGCCGTCGAAATGCTTTTTCGGCTTCGGTTAAAGGTGGCGACGTGCTGTCCAGCGGCGGATCGGCAACGCTTGCGATATGGATGCCAAGCAGAAGATCGGGATGTTCCAGCCCGAGGCGCGTGGCGACCCCCGCACCGATGTCGGTCCCCGACGCCATGAACCGCTTATAGCCGAGGAAATCGGTCATCAGTTTCAGATTGAGATCGACTGCGCGCGCTTGAAGCGGACGGGTCGGCCGTTCCGAAAAGCCGAAGCCGGGCATGGCAGGGATAACGACATCAAACGCGTCCGCCGGATCGCCGCCAAACTGACCTGGATTGGACAGCATCGGAGCGAGCTTCTGATATTCGACGAAGCTCGATGGCCAGCCATTCATCAGGAGAAGAGGCGTGGGTGACGGACCGCGCCCTTTGTAATGGAGGAACTGCACACCGAAGCCGTCGATCGTCACATGGAACTGGGGCAGTGCGTTGAACGCGGCTTCGCGCACGCGCCAATCATACACGTCTCGCCAATAGCCAATGAGGTGTTGAAGGAAGGGGCGGGCGGTTCCGTAGCTCCAATCCGCCGTCACCGCGTCGTTCCAGCGCGTGTGTTCGAGACGATATCGAAGGTCGGAAAGCACGCCGCTGCTTGCCGTTATGTGAAATGGTTGGATTTGCAAGGATTTCTCTGCGGCCCCCATTGCTCCAGGAAATCCACCGGCCATTGCCGCGCCGGCTACACCCCAGACAAAGTTGCGGCGAGATAAGAGAGGATCCATGAAAGGGTTCCGTTGGGAATTTTGCTGTTACTGTCTATATCTTACTATCGAACATCTGCCCGAACACCGCCCCGGAACGCCGACCGCCTACGCCGTTCTCGAGTCCTTCCTTTGGCACGATTTCACCAGCACGGCGGCGATCTGGCGGTCACTCAGCCGCGCCTCGCTGTTGAGGCGCAGCACCTCGCGGATCTTGCGCACCGAGAACCTCGCTTGCGCCACCGTCGACCCCACTTGCCGAGCGGCGTCCCCGATGTATTGAGATCCGAAGCAATCTGCGGAGCCTTCGAGCAATTTCAAAAATGCGAGTGTGACTCCACCCGAGAGGAGGGTCCGTCGTGCGCGGCAGAATGGGTGCGTTTTGCGTGAGATCATCGATCCGGGGGATGCTAATGGTCGCCTGAGGCCTGCACAATCAATGGCTGGTTGCATGGCCATAAGAATGTCTAATGCGCTGGGCGGCGGCTCGCATCGTGACCATCGCCTCGGCATGGCTGGCTCGGATGGTATAATTTGATTCGATCGAGCCCAAGACTACGAGTTTCGCTCGCCGAGGACGTCTGCGTACAGCTCTCGATCTTCGAGACTTTGCATTCGCCCATTCTCCCGTCCCGCTCCGACGGATCCTTGCCACGCTAGCCTTGAAGTGCGCACCTACAGCAGTCGCGACGGTCGTGTCGATTCCGTGACCTCGCGGTCCACAGAAGTCTCGCTACAAGTCACCGAGAAGCGCTCCCCGCATCCGCCGCGCTACCTGAAAGTTTTCTGTCCACTACAGATCAACTTTCGCGGTCTGGGAAACATGTCTTTCGGGGGGGGCGGTCCGAATGGAGCTCGACTGGTAATCAGCAGCGCTCATAGGGCCTCAGATTTTGGCATGAGACCCGCGGTAGTCGCGGTGGCTCTCAAAATTACACAGTAGCCCATGTGAGCATTCGTAGTCGAAGCTTTGGCACTCGGGCGCCGTTCGCAGCAGACGACTCCGATGTGTGAGGTCACAGCTTGAATCGGGCCCAAGCCTGCCGCTTGAATATGGGTTGTGCGACCGCCGGGGGCTACGATCGTCGGCTCGCGAGGCATGCTAGGCGCCGTGGGACGGCGGTACAATGACGACTCGTTGCATGTCCATAAGGATCTTCAATGCAGGTGCGGTTTGGTGCCAGGCAGAACTGGGAGTCATTGCGGGTCTTTGCCTCGTGTGCGCGCTACCTAAGCTTCACACGCGCCGCGGAAGAACTCGGCCTCACGCAAGCGGCAGTCAGCCAGCGGATCCGGCAGCTTGAGGACCGCTTGCAGCAGAAGCTGTTCGTCAGAATGCCGAGACTCGCGCTGACGCCGGTAGGTGCGCGACTCGCACCGTCGATCGCGAATGCGTTCGCGGCCATCGATCGGGGACTCTCGGAGGCTGGTGGGGAGCGCGGGTTGTGTATCACGACGACGCTGACCATTGCGTCTGCGTGGTTGGTACCGAGGCTCGGGAGTTTCATTCGGTCGCACCCGAGATTCCGGGTCGCGCTCGATGTCACCGATGATGTGCGTTCGCTGGATGACCCGCGCTTCGACGTCGCGATCCGCACTGGAGAGGGCCGCTGGGCCGGGATCGAGAGCGAACTCCTCTTCCCGATCCGGCTGACGCCAACGATGTCGCCGGAACTCGCGCGGCGGTCCGGTGCGCCGCGAGCCGAGGCGCTAAAGCGGGTACCACTCCTCCCCGACCGGGCGTGGTCTGACTGGTTCCGCTCGGGCGGTGAGCGGCCGCCGTCGAGCTTCGACCTTCCAAGCATTTCGGTGAACTCACAGATCCTCTCAGCGGAAGCCGCCGCGGCAGGCGAGGGCGTTGCGCTCTTGTCGCCGCGCTTCGTGGCGCACCACGTCGCGGCGGGTCGTCTGGTCCAGCCGTTCAAGCGGACCATACATGCCGGTGACTACTTTCTCGCGTGGCTGAAGGAGCGGCGCGCCGAAGAGCCGGTCGCGATGCTGCGCAAGTGGTTGAAGGCGGAGATCACGCGTGCACATTGAAGGGCAAAAGTTCGACCGACGAGACGATGGCGGGCGCGACGCCGTTTCGAGAACCGGTGCGTTCGGCCCTTTTATCGCGCGTTTGATCGCCTGAATAACCGCGTTGGTTCCTTTCGCCCAAGCCGAATAGACGCGAAAGATCGTCGCGACACTGTGGCCGTTCCTTGGCTACCCACAGCGGATTCTTTCCGATCATGAGATTCCAACTCACCGGGGAATGCCGCGCGCAGTAAGGCCTTCGATAATGCAGTTGGAGCGACTGCATTGTCTGGCGCCATCGCTCGTACTGATGATTGAGGATTCGGATCGGGTCGCCCGAGTATTGAAAAAATACCTGCGCGTGGTGGATCTTTCGGGCGCGCACCCGCTCGCTGCGTAGGGTGCTGTTCATAATCTAGACCCCTGAACCTTGAGCATCACCGCTTTGAGCCAGTGCGTAGCTTTTGGCGGTGATCGCGCGCACAGACGCGAGTGTCGAACGCGCCATGTTCTGATCCGGAAATGCGCATGAGAGAGGGTCTTCGAACGCCGATTCGAATCAGGGGAAATCATCTCCCCTTTCGACATAGCGCTCATGACGATCTCTCAAGCGATGTCATTCGGCAAACATCATGCCGCTCCCAGACTCGGCGTTAGCGCGGTTTGTCGTTGGTGAATCGCTGGCGTGCTTCCAAGCGTTGATCCCTAAACCGAGTTAAAATTCTTTCCACCCGCCAGGATACAGCCAAGCTCACCCTCTTCTGTATTGGCCGAGGTTTCTGATCCCAACGCTCGCCGGGCGCTCATCCTTAGTGCGGAGATCGACACGGCGGCTGCGATGATCGGACTGGTGAGGTATTCGCGAGACCCCCATTTTATTCGGAACTACATGGAGATTGCCCTGCGTCCCTATAACTCCGCCACGGATCTCCTCGCCATAGCGACTCTCTCACCGAAAGTGGAGCAGGAATTACGGGCTCGACTCGCTCCCATCAAGGGATGGCGCGAGGCCGGTGGTCTAGGGTTCCCCCGGTTCTGTGGACAGTAGGCAGTTAGGGTTTCGGGCTTGATCTTGATCTGAGGTTCACCTCCTGTTGTCTCCTTTTCATGGGCTTCACCGCAGGTGAGTCTGACGCGAATGCGGCAGAAGGTCGACGTCGATTCTCGGCAGAGCGCCGTTCATACTGCTGCGGCGATAGATACCCGACGCCAGAGTGCCTTCTGCGGATATTGTACCACCCAGCCAGCCAGGAAAAGATTGCGAGACTGGCCTCGTGGCGTGTCCTGAAGCGATTCCGATCCAACACCTCCTGCTTCCAGGCTCGAGAAAAATGACTCCATCATCGCGTTGTCAAAACAATCGCCGATACTACCCATGGACATCTGGATGCCGAGTTGGGTGCAGCGCTTCCCGAAGGCCACGGCAATGTATTCCGTTCCGTGATCGGAATGGTGAATGACCTTGCGCGGACGACGCTGCGCATAGGCCATCTCAAGCGCCGCCAACACGAGTTGGCTTCCGAGGCGCTCATCCATCGCCCATCCGACGATCAACCGCGAAAACACATCCAGCACGACTGCGAGGTACAGAATCTGCGGCGAAGTTGCGCTGCACCAGATCCGGAGCGAATCGCTCCGGAGTGCCGCTGTGCGTTGTGCAACGGAAGCGGCGCTTTTGCACGCCCTGCAGTCCCGCCCGCCGCATCAGGCGTTCCACGCGCTTGCGTCCCACGCGAATCCCGTAGGTGTCTCGCAACTCCATGTGGATGCGCGGCGCACCGTAGGTGCCATCGTAGGAGCGTTCGTGGATGTGGTGAATCAGGGCTTGCAACTCCACATCCCGACGGGCACGGGCCGACATCGGACGCTCTCGGTAAGCGTAAAACCCGCTCCGGGAGACCGAAAGCAACCGACACATCACACCCGCCGGCAGGGTGTCCTGATTCGCTCTCACGAATCCGAAGAGGGCTTCGAATTGCGCGCGGTCTCCTGATTGGCGAACCAGGTGGCGGCTTTTGCCAGAATTTCTCGCTCGATCTTCAGCTGCCGGTTTTCACGGCGCAGCCGCACGAGCTCCTGCCGCTCGGCGGTCGTCAATCCACCATCACCGCGGCCGACATCCCGAGCGGCTTGCTTGACCCAACGCGTGATCGCCCACTCGGAGACACCGAACTCACGCGACAGCTCCGAGATCTTCCGACCAGCCCGATGCAGTTCCACGAGCTGGCGGTGAAACTCCGGCGGGTACCGCTTCGAACGGTTTGGCATCTTTGACTTGACCATGACAGACACCTCGTACACAAAGTATCAGGTGTCCACGAAACCGGGGGAGTTCCAGGTCTCTTGAGTGAGGGGGATTGTGGCTCGAAGCAACTTACACAGCTCTTCCAGATGGATCGCTGCGCTCTGCTTACCGTCCTCCCACAGCAGGGCCACCATCTCCCCGATGCGATCACCGGTGCATGGCGGCTCGCGGCATGTGCGATCACGGAACCGACGACGTACGAAAAACGCTTCGCTTGGGGCCAGTCATCGAGCAGCAGCTTGGCCAGAGTTTCGGCAGCGTCAATTGACCTTGCTCCCGGGCGAAGGCGAGATCCACGCCCTGCGCGCGCACCTTGGATGCCTCACGCCGGCGTTCATCTTAGACCGATCGGTCCTGCGATGCAGCATGAGGCGCCGTACGCCTTGCAGCTTCAGGGATGCCTCCTGGAGGTGGCTCAGCGTAACTGAACTGTGCAGCACGAGCCCGCTATGAGTTGTCTGTTGACTACGTCAGCCAAGCAACCGTTCAGCATCGCGAGGATGTCCTGGCCAAATCGATGCACCGATTCGCCGAGGCCGATTTTGCAATCGGAGAGAACCTCGAAGCCGTAGGGCCAGAGGCTCCGGCCCAATGGCTCGCACTGAGCGGCACTGCCGAGGCACATATTCTCGTAGAGCGCTCTGACATCCGCGTACTCCTCGCGCTGGTGCAGGAAGCGGGCGCGCTCGTACCAAGAAATCTCTACCGCACGAACCATGCGGCTCGAGCCCGCTTGTCGGGCGGACAAGGGCCTTCAGGGAACCTGAGCTGCCTTTCTGCGTTTGCGCTGTGGCAAGCTCGAATTGGCGAGCCAGCGGCTTTCCAACAACAGGGAGCCCGCGTGATCTCGGCTTCGGGGCACTATGATCTCATTGTCGTCGGTAGCGGGCCGGGCGGGGCTTCGCTTGCCCACGCTCTTGCGCCTACCGGCAAGCGGATCCTGATTCTGGAGCGCGGCGGCTATCTCCCCCGGAGCGAAAAGAATTGGGATTCACAGACGGTTTTCGTCGACGCGGCTTATCAGGCACACGAAACGTGGACCAATGCAGGGGGCGACACCTTCAGCCCGGCGCTTCACTACTACGTCGGCGGCAATTCCAAGGTCTATGGCGCGGCACTGTTCCGCCTGCGCGAGCGCGACTTCGGTGAGGTGATCCATGCCGGCGGGATCTCGCCTGCCTGGCCGCTCGGCTACGATGCCTTCGAGCCCTACTACAGCGCGGCCGAGAAGCTGTTCCATGTGCATGGAAAGCGTGGCGAAGACCCGCTGGAGCCATGGGCGAGTGCCCCCTATCCCTACCCACCGGTCAGCCACGAACCCAAGATCGCCGAACTTTCGCGCAATCTCGGGGCAATCGGTCTGCATCCCTTTCATCTGCCGCTGGGAATCCTGCTCGATGAAAAGGACGGTCATCCGACGCCCACCAGCACTTGCATGCGCTGCAGTTACTTCGACGGGTTTCCTTGTCTTCTGAACGGTAAGGCGGACGCGCAGGTGGTGTGCATCGATCCCATGCTGGCGAAGTATCCCAACGTCACGCTTCTGACTGGCGCTTATGTGTCAAAACTCGAAACCGTCGCATCGGGACACAGCGTCGAGGTCGTTCACGTCACCCGCGATGGCCTGGAAGAGACTTATTCCGCGGACATCGTAGTGATCGCCTGTGGGGCCCTGTCGTCGGCGCTGCTTCTGCTACGCTCGGCGAACCATGCGCATCCGAACGGGCTCGCCAACGGGTCGGGCCAGGTGGGGCGCAATTACATGCGCCACAACATGAGCGTGCTGATGGCGGTGCTTCCGGAAGTCAACGACACGGTATTCCAGAAGACGCTCGCCTTCAGCGACTTCTATTTTGGCGCGCCGGATTGGGAGCACCCGTTGGGGCTGGTACAGATGTGCGCTTCGAGTCATCCTGCCCAGATTCGCGCGGAAGCACTGTCCGCATGGCTGGAGTGGCTGCCCGATATGCCGTTCGAGACCATGGCGCGCCATTCGATGGACTTCTGGCTGCAGGCGGAAGACCTTCCGCACCCTGACAATCGCATCTACTACAGGGACGGGAAGGTCCACCTCGATCTGGTGGAGACCAATCCTGAGGCGCTTCCTCGCCTCAAACGGAAGCTGAAGGAGGTTCTGAACGAAGCCGGTCACAACGCCATCCTGCTCGAGCGCTCGCTCTACCTGGGGAAGAATATTCCGTTGGCCGGCACCGCTCATCAAGCGGGCACCGCGCGCTTCGGGACTGACCCCAAAACGTCCGTGCTCGACCTCGATTGCAAGGCGCACGAGCTGGACAATCTATATCTCGCGGATGCGAGCTTCTTTCCAGCTATCGGCGCGGTGAATCCAACGCTGACGATCGTGGCCAATGCGCTTCGCGTGGCCGACCGCATAAAAGAGCGGCTGACATGAGCGTCTCACACATCCTCGCGATCATCGTGCGCTATGGGCTGGTGATGCTGTTTCTGCCGTTCAGCGCACTGGACAAGACCATCGGCTTCGAAGGCGCGGTGAAGCAGAGCCAGGAGCTGTTCAAGGTGAGAGGCGCCGCCATTTTCGTATTGATGTGCGGATTGGGAATTGAAGTCGTCATGTCGCTGGGCGTGGTCGCGGGGGTTGCCGACCGCATGGCTGCGCTGATCATGGCGGCCTATTGCGCGACGACGGCCGTGCTATTCAAGCGATTCTGGGCGCAAGGTGATTTCTGGGCCAGGGGCGACAGCCGGGGGCGCAATCTGTTCTGGGATTTTCTGAAGAACCTCTCACTCGGCGCTGGGTTTCTCCTGATCGTGATCGGAACCAATGGATCGGGACTGCAGCCCTTCCTCGCCCATCCGCTGGCTTCGAGCCACCCTTACTCCACGACCGAGGTCAGGTGATGAGCGATCCGGGACCGAAACCTTCCATTCCCTACTGGCATTTGTGGGTCGACGAAAATGGTATCAGTCATCAGCGCGAATGCCACCTCACAGACTACGTGCTCAAGGGCGTGGGGCCCACCGATCCGCAGTGGAACGACAAGCAGCAGACCGTTTCCTCGACCGTTGTGTTCACGGTGCAGCCGGTCGGCTGGGTGGGAACCTGGCACGAAAATCCCGCTCCGCAATGGATCGTGGTGCTGTCGGGACGCTGGTGGGTCGAGAGCATGGACGGAACCCGTATCGAACAGGGACCGGGCGAGTTCTCCTTGGGAGAGGATCAGAACTGTAAAGAGACCCAGGGAAAGAAGGGCCACCGCTCCGGTACGATCGGAAACGAGCGCGCTGTGCTGATGACGGTGCAGCTGCACGTGGATCCCGAGAAGAGGCCCTGTCACATCCCATAGCGCTGCGAATGAGCCTTTCCGCCATTCTCGCCTTCCGGCTGACGACTCAGGATCCGCAGCGGCTTTTGCGTTTCTATGTAGGCTTGGGGTTTTCCCGCGAAGGAACGCCCACAGCGATTTCCGCAGAAGAGATCGCGCTTCTGGGACTAAGGGGCGGTGGAAGGCGCATCGCACTCCGACTGGGAGAGCAGCAAGTGGATCTCGACACTTTCGACGAAGCCGGAATGCCCTATCCTTCCGATTCGAACAGCGCGGATTTGTGGTTTCAGCATTTCGCCCTCGTAACGAACGATGTCGCCGCGCAATGGGCGCGTGCGAAGGTTTTGGGGGCACGACCAATCTCGAGCGACGGCGCGGTGACGCTTCCACCATCCTCCGGCGGCGTCACCGCGGTCAAATTCCGCGATCCCGACGGGCATCCGTTGGAGTTTCTGCAGTTTCCAGACGATGTCGGCCGTCGCCAGATGAGAAATAGCAGGCTCGGAATCGACCACTCCGCAATCAGCGTGTCAGATGCGCGGGCAAGCCAGGAGTTCTACGAGACGCTGGGCCTCTCGGTGCGCAACCCAACGCGCAACCAAGGCTCCGCTCAGGATGGGCTGGATGGTTTGTCCAATGTCGAAGTCGACGTCGTTTCGATGGTGCCGCGGAACGGGATCGTCCATCTGGAATTACTCTGCTACCTCAGACCCAACGGTCGTGCGGGTCCTCCGCTCAGTGCGAATGATTTGGCGGCGACACGAATCGTCTGGGCGGCGGACAGGAACGCGCTCATCCGCGACCCTGACGGCCACCTTCATGAGTTGCTGAAGGAGCGCGCCGATGGTTCCTAATGGTGACCGGAAGGAGAAAGATGCACCGCGAAATACTCTCAATCTCGAGCTCGTTCTCGATGCGCATGCGAGAATCGGCGAGTCGCCCACCTGGTCACCTACCGAGCGCGCGCTATATTGGATTGATGTCAAGGGGCCAGAGCTATTCCGCTACCATCCCGCGACCGGCGAAAGCCGAAGCTGGAAAGTGACGAGCGACCTCGGCGCTTTCGCGCTGATGGAAGGAAACGCTGCACTGGTGGCTCTGCGCCACGGCATTCACCGTCTCGATCTCAAATCCGGCGCGCTCGATCTGCTGGCTCCGCCGCCATTCGATCCCAGACTGTTCCGATTCAACGAAGGCGTGTGCGACACGAGCGGGCGGTTCTGGGTAGGCGTGATGTTCGATCCAGCTCAGGGCTCGCCACCGGAGCAGCGGGCCGCCCTGCACAGCTTTACATCAGCAGGCGGGCTGGAGCGGCACGCTGACGTGGCGGCACTGCACAATGGCATGGCGTGGAGCGCCGATGGGATGCGCCTTTATCTGGCACATAGCTACGAGCGCGCGATTTACGCTTACGCGTTCGATCCGAAGTCCGGAGCGCTCGGCGGCAGGGAGCTATTCGCGCGAACGCCGGCCGGCATTGGCATTCCGGATGGTGCCGCAGTCGATGCGGAAGAATACTACTGGTGCGCGGTCCACGACGGCGGCCGCCTCAACCGATACGCGCCGGACGGAACGCTCGACAGCGAAATTTGTCTTCCCGTTTCCAAGCCCACCATGTGCGCGTTCGCCGGGGACGATTTAGACATTCTCTATGTCACTAGTGCTTCCGACGGTTTGAGCGAACAACAGCGGCGCGTCGAATCGTATGCGGGCGCGCTGTTTCGGCTATTTCCGGGCGTGCGGGGAATCCCGAGGCCCTATATCGCCCGCTGACTCTCGCAGAGGCGCTGGCCCGCGCCGGCGATTGCGGCGAGCTTTTGGTCGTTGCAAAGCTCTGCTCTTCAGCCGCCAGCGAGGGTGGGGTCGAGGCGCACCACCGTCACCGTGACATTGCTGCCCCGCCATCGGTTGGTTTCCTTATAACAGGCCGTGAACTGGATGCGGTGGCCGGGTGGAAGACCGGTGGTCGGCAGATCGACGTAGTGAATGTTGAGTCCACAGTCTTCCGTTTCGCTGTCGTGCCATGTCTTCCAGTCATCAAGCGACCAACGCAGAACGGCGGGCTCGGTCAGTTGTACTCGCAGAATCCGCCCTTCAGGAAGGTTCTCGATGACCTGATCGTCGTGCCAGGCGAACCAGCGCGGCTCAACCTTCTGCTTCTGGTAACGCTCCACTGGTTGGGGCGGCAAGTCGAACACGGCTCCATCGGCAATGGAACGGCGGAGCTTGATGTGTTCAGCGTGTGCCCAGACCAACGGCATGGCCGATCCGGAAGGGTGGCCGAAAAATAGCTCGCGCTCCGGAATGTCCGGGCAATCCCAGACCTGTTCGGGTAGCAGCGAGCTCCGGTTGGCACAGCTCTCCAGGGTGGCGAGCAGCTCGCCGGCTTCCTTGAGGTGACCAGCGGCAATCTCGTAATGCCCGCGCTCGCCGGTGAGCAGCGGCCAGACGCGGCCAATTCCGGTCCCATCGAAGGCCGAGCCATCTTCGTGCTCTCCGTAACCGTCGTGATTGTAGCGATGCCAGCACGGTCCTGTTGGAAGATCTACCTTGAGGATTGCGTCGATGACTTTGAGGGTGTCCAGAACCCGCGGATCGTCTGCAGCGCGCAGGCCAAACCGTACCAGCGCAAGCGCATCGGGACTGACGATCGCCCAAGCCGGGTAGTCGCTTTGGCCCTGCGGGAAATTCTTCAGTCTCAGAACGCCATCGACGGGACGCCGGTCCGTAGGAAAATCGGGAGGCGAAATACGGACATAGTAGCCCCTGACCCGGCATTGACGCGCCAGCTCCGTTGCAACGCAATAGGTCAGCCATTCGATGCGGCTGTTCCAATCATCGGCGGTCTCACGCAAGTAGCGTGCAATCCGCGGCTCATGGGTTGCGTCGGCGAGATCGGCGGCCGCGAGAAGGGCTGCGATCTCAACCGCGAGCGTGAATACGGAAAAGCCGCCATTCTCTTCCCAGCGATCCTGACCGGTAACGGGGCCTTTCCGCGCGATGTATCGAACCGCGGAGCGCACCATTGGCCAGAAACGCACGAGTTGCTCGGGCGTCAGTGCTCCGTAACGCTTGCAAAGATCCGTGAGGAGAATAGGGAAGGCGGTTTCGTCCATCTGCAGCCCGGTCCAATAGGAGGTGCCATCGAGCCACATGTTCTGCGGCCAATGGCCGTCAGCCTCCTGGACGGATTCGAGGTAGGACAAAACCCGCACCGCATCGCCGCTCGCCTGCGCCGCCAGAAGCGCGCCCGCCGTTTCCGCCAGATCGCGGGGCCAGACCAGATGATAGCCGCCCAGATCGTCGTCTCCCTTGGCGAAACCCCAGGGAACGGCAAGGCTGGCGATGATGCTGCCGCCAAATGCCGTTTCTTCGTGGCAGCGCAGAACGGCCGCGCTCACGCGGTAGGTGTTGCGGCCCGCTTTGTGTTTTTCGTCGAGCGGGCGCAACTGCTTTTGCCAGTCGCGCCAGGTGCGTGCATAGCGTTGCACCGATTCGTCGAAATCGTCGAGCAGGCTTGCGCGCGCGTGCAGGGCTGCTTCGCTCTCAGAATGGCCAAAGCCAAGCGCCAGGCGGAACGTGCCGCCCTGCGCCGCGGCAAGGTCGACTTCTCCGGTCAGCGCGACGTTGCCATCAGAAGCGCGTTCATAGGTCTCCCTAATGTCGAAATTGCGGGACAGTTGCTGCCATCCGTCCGAATCGCCCACGAAACCGGCGGAGCGCAAAAGCCAGGGCGCCGAACTGGCGAGCGCAAGGCAGGTCCCTTTACCGCTGGCAAACAACATCGCCTGGCCCTTGTAGTCATCGATCCAGGCCGTGTTGCCGTAGCCGCGATTGACCAGATGGGGCGCCAGAAGTGCGAACAGGCGGAGGGGCCTGGCGCTCTTCAGCGGCGTGAAGCGGATCCGTTGTAGCAAGGCGTCGCGCTGCGGATCGGCAATGATCGTCTTCTCGATCACGTAACGGCCCGCGACGCATGTGTTGGTCAGGTTGAAGGCCGGTACGCCGTCTTCCAGCGTCTCGATGTGGTGTTTGCAGTCGCGTTTTTCTTCGGAGAAATAGGATTGGCCGTCCGCGACCAGTAGGCCGAAATCGCGCGTACAGGCGCGATCGGTTCTGGGGTAGTAGATTTCGTTGAGGATCCCGTGACTGAGGGTGAACCAGACCCGGCTCAGAGGCGTCAGTGCAGTGCCCACGCCGCTCTTTTCGGCCGAGGTCCATCGCGCTGGAATGCCAGGCGAACCCGGTGCTTGTTTCATGATAGTCAGAGTTCCCAAAGGGGGATTAATTCCGATGGAGCCGTCGCAGGCGCCCGTAAGCCGTTGATGCCGAAAGCAATGTTTTCGGGACTTGTTTCGGGGACCCGCACGCGCATTGGCGGGGTTATTTAGAGTCGCGCCATGAGGATACGCAGGACAAGTTTCCCATTTTCTGCACACTCCTAGGAGACCTCACATGCGGTCAGCCTCGTCCGATCTGCTTCCAGGCCGTCTGCTTCGCTCGGCCGGCCCACCCAAAAACGCGGCTGGCTTTCGCGGTGTCCAGATTGACGATGCACGGCTGGCGAAGGTGCTGTCGGCTGATGCGCCGCTCCTGGTGCTCTATGAGGGCACGGTACACGGCGAAGGCCCCATATGGCAGGCGCCGCAGGATCGACTTGTTTGGTCGGACGTACCCAATCGGCGGCTGCTGGGCTGGTATCGAGAGGGTCATGTCGAGGTCCTGATCGATGGGACCTGGTTCATGAACGGCAATGCCATCGAGGCGGAAGGCACCCTCGTGCATTGCGAGCATGGGCGGCGCTGCATCAGCAGGGGCGGGGATTATGAGAGCGAGCCCCGGCCAATCGTGACTCACTACCAGGGCAAGCGGATCAATTCCCCCAACGATGTGGCGGTCACCCCCGACGGATGCATCTGGTTCACCGATCCGAGCTTCGGAATCATCATGCCCAGTCAGGGCGCGCTCGCCGCGCCCGAGCTCGATCATCGCAGTGTGTATCGTTTCAACCCGCAGACCGGAGATCTGCAAAGGATGGCGGATTTTGAGCAACCCAACGGCCTCGCCTTCACAGCCGATGGCGCGACCCTCTATGTGTCCGACACCTCGCTGTCGCTCGGCGAAGTGCCCGGACACGAAGCCGGAACGAAGCACGAGATCATCGCGTTCGACGTGAGCGATGATGGCACACTCGCCAATCGGCGCTTCTTCTGCCACACCGATCACGGGTATCCCGACGGACTCGCAGTCGATGCGCGCGGTTGGGTGTGGACGAGCGCGGCGGACGGTGTGCACATCTGGTCGTCAGATCGGCGCAAGCTCGGCTTCGTGCCCACACCCGCAGTCGCGTCCAACTGCGCTTTCGGGGGCGCCAACGACCGACGGTTATTCATCGCTGCGACTCAATATCTGCTCGCGATTGATCTTATCGCCTGAGCTGAGTATGCAATCCCATGAAGCCGGCGGTCGTTGCTGATGGTCGCGCTCGCGGGCCCGCGACAATTCGCGCCTGCGGTAGAACGAATGCGCAGTCGGTGCTACCACAGCGCTGGCTGTCTCGGTCGAGCCGCGGGGAGGCTCGCCAACCAGCCAACGCCCCGGGACCTGTCATCATCGCCAAGGTGTCACCGGCGGCGTGCCATCGGCTCGGAGCTGACGTCCAGCCGCGCGTGCAGTTCCCTCATCCTCCGGTCGCGAATCCGGGATACAAGGTCATGCCGCCATCCACGAACAGGGTAGTGCCGACGACGTAGTCCGAATCGTCGGACGCCAACCATATCGCGGCGCGGGCGATATCCTCAGGCTCGCCGATCCTTCCATAGGGAACTAGCGTCATCAGTCCGGAGTATGCGCTGGCAGTTGACCAGGCGGCCGTATTGATGGGCGTTCGGATTGCGCCCGGCGCAATGGCATTGACGCGCACACGGTGCGGAGCCGCTTCCTGCGCCAGACTGCGCATCATCATCAGGATACCGCCCTTGGAGGCCGTATAGTTGGCGTGCCCTGCCCACGGAATCTCCTGGTGGACCGAGCTCATGCAGATGATCTTGCCCGCGGCGCATGAGACAGCGTCGACGACTCCACGTCGCAGGAACTCGCGCAACGCCTCCCGAGCACACAGAAACTGACCGGTGAGGTTGACCGATAGGACGGTGTTCCACTGTGCCAGGCTCATGGAGGCGAAACCAGCATCTCGTTGCAGGCCGGCATTCGCTACCAGCACGTCGATCGTACCGAACTGCTCCCTCATGGTGGCAAACATCTGCTTCACAGGCTCTTCCTGCGAGACATCTGTCTGATGTGCATAGGCCTGGACGCCGCAAGCACGGATCGTTTCCACCACGTCAGTGGCGGCCTGTGCTCCCTCGACATAATTGACGACAACGTCGGCGCCGGCTTTGCCCAATGCGATCGCCACGGCCCGGCCGATGCCTGAATTGGCGCCGGTCACGAGCGCCTTCTGCCCGACCAGGCATTTGGGGATTGGCCTCTGCGGTGCGGTACTCATCTTCGCGGAAGTCTCCATGGCGCCGGATGGTTCATGCAACCTGGTCAGTCGCGTTCGCCCGCGGCCGAGGCGGCGCCTGCGGTTCAACCGGTGTCTTATCTCTCGAGCGCTTGTGAACGGGCGCGTTAGCTGGCGTGAGATTGCGTGCACCATTGATCAGCGCCAAGTGTGAGAATGCCTGCGGAAAATTCCCGGCTTGGCGGTGTGCCGCGACGTCATACTCCTCGGCGAAGATGCCGATATCTTTGCAGAGTGACAGAAATCGTTCGAAGAGCGCGCCTGCCTCCGCATATCGACAGCCGTCCCGACCGACCAAAGCGAGCATCTCGCAGTTGCCGATGGCGGCGTAGTCCTCAATCCGGATTGCCATGACTGTCAAACGCGCCCGAGCCCGGGCGGATCCCATCCTTCAAATCAGACCCACCCGCGGGACATCGAGCGCGCACTCGTCTGGGACTTCGACGGCAATCAACGGGGTCTTGTCGAAGATCGTGCCCGCGGTCACCGATGCTTGGTAGCCACACGAGGTACACATCAGCCGTGCGCGCGTCGCTCGATAAGGCTCACTCACCACTCAGATAGCGGCGATCACCACCCCGCTTCAACGGGCACAGCACAACTCTCGGGCAGGCGCCATCGCACCAGACTATGCAGGCTCTCCGCGGGCATTCGACGCGCTCGCCGTCTCGATTTCGCGCTCGGCCGCGAGCCAATCCTCCAATTCAGCGCCCGGCAAAAAGCCGCGGGCCTCAGCCCGACGATAGGCCAGCTCGGAAATTCGCGCTTCCCGGCTCAGGGCGGGGTCATGGGGCCCGACACTGGACCGCTCGATTTCGTTGCGCTCCTTGAACCCTGACGTGGCAGTGGCGCGGGAAGCGGGGGACGAGGGTGACTTTGCTTCGGACATGAGAACTCTCCTGCGTGATGATCACAAGCTTGGCAAGCAGCCGCCCGTCGGGGCTACCCTTCCCAACTCAGACTGCAAAAGCGATCGAGGGTTGCACTTCCATCCTCGAGCAGCGACGACAAAGTAGACATCGGTCAACGGCACGTCGAGTGCGGGGGCGGCGAGAACCGGTCCGGTCAGAACCCCCAAGCAAGAACAAGCCGACAAATCCCAGCGCATAGAGCTTCAATCCTCACGATCGAGGAGTGCATGCTCATTTTGCTCATTGAGACATCCTGCTTGAAGGTGTGATCTTCCGGCACATAGGAGCCGGTTGGTTTTCGGCGTAATGGACAGAAGGGGCGAGTTCGGCCTTGTCACCTGCTGCGGCTGTCAGGTGCTTCTACTGATAGACCGCCTGGCGCTCACTCCCGCGCGCTACGCGTGTCAGAGGCTGTCGGCGACAGCCGAGCAGTTGCCAGCGAGTAAGCCGCTAGCCTCAGCGGAGCAGGCATCAGAGGCGCGGTCGCGGTTGTCCTGCAGGTAGAGCGCCTCGGGGACAATCAAGCGCTACAGGACGAAACCGAGGCATCGAGAGACGAGTCCGAGCAACACGGCACTTGAACCTCTCCAAGGTGTGTCGAGCGAAAACATCACTTTGCTGATGCAAGAGAGGTCCTAACAGTGAATCCGAAGCGCGCGACCATCCGTAAGACGGGGGATGGCTATCGCTGAGCAGATCGGCGCACGTCACACCGTGCCCGGCGAGTTGACGACAGGATCGGCGTTTGCTCCAACGGCATCTGTGCAAGACAGCGTGGCATTCCTTCTGCGATGCAGTCCCTTTGTCATCTCATTCATGGCTACGTTGCTGAGTCCTCCTGTATTCGCGCAGGCAGGCGATTACGAGGCCCCTCCGCTCGATACCGTCACGGTCGTAGCGACCGGTGTCAGCAACATGAACGCCGCCTCAGCAGGGGATGTGAGCCAGGAGCAGATCGCGAGCCAACCTCTGCTTCGACCCGCTGCGGTGTTGGAGAATGTCCCGGGCCTGATCGTGACCCAGCATTCGGGAGAAGGTAAGGCGAATCAATACTTTCTGCGCGCCTTCAACCTGGACCACGGCACTGACCTCGCGCTCGAAGTCGACGACATGCCGGTGAACCTGCCGACGCATGCGCACGGGCAAGGTTACTCAGATCTGAACTTCCTAATTCCGGAATTGACGGCCGATTTGCACTACAAGAAGGGGCCCTATTACGCCGACGAGGGTGACTTTGCGACGGCTGGAGCGGCCCGCATTGGGCTCATCAATCAAGCCCCCCAAAGCGTCACGCTCGGCTACGGTGAGGACGGCTACCGGCGGGCTTTGCTGTTGGGATCGACCGTCATGGCCGGTGGAACACTGATTGGCGCCGGCGAGATTTATCA
>Ga0070741_10010087_pt1 | contig 18003 bp, 12 predicted proteins | sample Coa_R1_4_FD_66440 | JGI IMG/M metagenome (GOLD analysis project Ga0070741, IMG submission 66440) | Surface soil microbial communities from Centralia Pennsylvania, which are recovering from an underground coalmine fire - Coalmine... | ecosystem: Environmental > Terrestrial > Soil > Unclassified ...
TCGTGTTCGCGGCCGGCGCCCCGGACGGCGGCCAGCCGCCCGTGACCGGCGAGCGCGCACCGACGTCGCCGTCGTCGGCCGACAACGACGCACTCACCGACACCGTCACCGGCGAGCCGGCGCCGGCTACGACCCCGGTCGCGGCCGAGGTCGACGATGCCTGGCCGGCCGCGTTCGCCGCGGTGACCACTGCCCGGATCGTCCTTCCCTGATCCGACGGTTGGAGGACGTACGAGGCCGACGTCGCGTTCGCCAGATCGGAGCACGAGGCGCCGCCGGTGTCGCAGCTCCTCCAGCGGTACGTATAGGAAAGCGGCGGCGTCCCCGTCCACGTGCCGGTCGTCGTCGTCAGCGTCGCCCCCACGACGGCCGATCCCGTGACGACCGGCGGTGCGGTTGCCGCCGGCGCTGCCGCGGAGACGACCGCGGTTGCCGACGAGGCCGCTGACGGCGGAGTGCTGAGCCCGGCGTTGTAATGCGCGGCGATCAGTGACGCGGACAACGCAGACGGGTAGAAGCTCGCATCGTCGATCGTTCCCGGCCAATACTGGCCCGGACCCGTCGAGTAGGCACCGAAGCGCATCGGGCTCCCCGCGACGTTCCCGTTCATCGTCGTCGCGGGGCCCGTCGAGATCAGCGCACCGTTGAGGTAGAGACGCGCATTCGTCCCGTCGTAGGTCGCAGCGATGTCGTACCGAGTGTTCGCAGCCAGCACGACGTTCGGGTCCTGCCATTGCCAGGCCGACCCGTCGCCGACGAAGAGGCGGACCTGGCCGTTCGGGCCCGTGTTCAGCCACCAACCGGTGAAATTCGGTCCGATCGTCGACCAGATCGTCTTGTTGACCGGAAGCTGCGAAGGCCGGACGAGCACCTCGAGCGTGAAGGGGGACGCCGTCCAGGCCGGGTCCGCGGGAACGTCGGCGTACTGCGTGGAGCCGTCGAACGAGGCGGCCTGGTCCGGGTCGCCGGGCAGGAGCCCGGGCACGCTCCGTGTCGGAGCGTTGACGTACGAGCCGTTCTTGTACCCCTGGACATCGACGAGCGGTCCGGACGGCTCGTCGAAGCGCCAGTACGAGCGCGGCGCATCGCCGAGCACCGCGCTCCGGTACGCACCGGCGGTTGCGGCGTTCGACGCCGTCACCGCGACCCGGAGGGTGCCGCCGACGTCGGCCGGCGCAACGACGTACGTGCTCGACTGTGCGCCGGCGAGGTCGACGCACGCGGTGCCGCCTGCGTTGCACCGCTGCCACTGATAGGCGTAGCTGATCGGTTGAGTCCCGGACCAGGTTCCGGGCGATGCGGTCAGCGTCTGACCGTCGACCGGTGTCCCCGAGATCGTGGGCGCGCTCGTGTTCGACGGCGCCGTCGGAGGACCCGAGATCACGCCGGTCGTGGGGGACGACGCACCCGTCGAGCCGCCTGCGTTGGAGGCGGTGACCGTGACGCGCAGCGTCGCGCCGACGTCGGCAACGGTTGCCGTATACGTCGGCGACGTCGCGAACACGATGTCCGCGCACGCCGCGCCGCCCGAGTTGCACCGCTGCCACTGATACGCGTATGTCGCGGGCGGCATGGCCGACCAGCGGCCGGTCGACGCCGTCAGGGGCTGGCCCTGCACCGCGAGTCCCGAAACGGTGGGCGGCGAGAGCGACACAGGCGCGACCGGAGCGCCGACGTAACGGACGACGTTGTTCGACGTGTCGGCGACGAGAATCGCCCCTGACGGAAGCTCCGCCATCGCCTTCGGATACGCGACGGCGGCGGCCGACGCCGGGCCACCGTCGCCGCTGTACCCCGGCGTCCCGGTGCCCGTCAAGGTCGTCATCGTCCCGTCCGCGAGCACTTTGCGCACACGGAGATTCGACGGATCTGCGATGAGAAAGCCGCCGTCGGACGTCGCCCAGACGTTGTGGGGGTTGTTCAGTTGGGCACTCGTCGCCGGCTGACCGTCACCGTTGTAGCCGGCGACACCGGTACCCGCGACCGTGCTGATCGTGCCGTCGGGTGCGACGCGGCGGATGCGCTGGTTGCCGGCGTCGACGATCAGGAAGCCGCCGTCGGCGGTCGGCGAGACGCCGAACGGGATACTCAGGCGTGCCGACGTCGCCGGGCCGCCGTCGCCGGAGAAGCCCTGCACGCCGGTTCCGGCAACCGTCGTGATCGTTCCGTCCGGCCACACGCGGCGGACGCGGTGATTTCCGGTGTCCGGGAAGATGAACCCTCCGTCCGGCATTGCCGCGACCGCGCGCGGCGCGTTGATGGACGCCTGTGTCGCGGGCCCGCCGTCCCCGGAGAAAGCGCCCGTCCCGTTTCCCGCGACGGTCGTGATCGTGCCGTTCGGCAGAACCGACCGGATTCGGTGGTTCGAGGGATCGGCGATGAGGACGGCACCGGACGTCGTCAGCGAGACGCCGTGCGGCACGTTCAGTTGCGCGCTCGTCGCCGGGCCGCCGTCGCCGGAGTAGCCGGCCACCCCGGTACCGGCGAAGCGCGTGATCGTCCCGTCGGGCCAGACCCGGCGAACGTCGTTCTGGAAGGGCTCGACCACGAGATAGCTGCCGTCCGGCAACGGAGCGATGCTCCGCGGCTGGTCGATCTGCGCTGCGATCGCAGGGCCGCCGTCACCGCCGTTCCCGCTCGTCCCGTTCCCGGCCACGGTGTAGATGGGACTCGACCCGGATACGCCGAACGCACGCCGAGACCGCCCGACGGACGTGCGCGTGGGCAGGCGCGCACCGGCGAAGCACCGAGCTGCGACACGCGCGACCGCTCGATCGGACGACCGGTAGACGAGCACGACCCGACCGCGCCGTTCCACGACGTAACCGCTCTTCGGCACGGTCGCGCTCTCGGCGACGAGTTGCGCGGTCGCCGCGGTCGCCGAGATCCCGATTGCGATCACCGCGGGGCCGCGCCGTACGGCGTACGCGCCCTGCTGCGAGAGGTCGCGCAGCTGCTCGAGCGCGAACGTCGTCGCGCGGAGCGACGTCAGGCCGAAGCTCATCTTCTTCAGGCACGGATTCGCGACCGGCGGCGCCACGTCGGGGCGCGCGGCGGCAGTCGCCGCGAGTGCGAGGGCCGTCGCGGCCACCGTCATCGCGGCCGCGGTCCGCCGCAACAGAAGCCCCCGGCCCGTCATTGCCGGATCGTAGATCCCGCGTCGACCGCGGATGACTCCCCGAAAGCTCAAAGTGGCTCTCGGGACGACTAGCCGTCTGGTTAGCCTCAATGTCTGGCCTCAGCGCCGTGGACGACCTCGATTAGCGTCAGTAGGAGATGTCTCCGGACTTCCAGCCGTCGACGGACGGCCTCGTAAGCGTGGTCGTGCCGGTCCTCGACGGCGAAGCATTCATCGCCGAGAGCCTCGACTCGATCCTCGCTCAGACGTACGCGCCCATCGAGGTGATCGTCCTCGACGACGGCTCCACCGACGGGACGCCCGGCATCCTGCGCGACTTCGAGGCACGCGGGGTCACCGTCGTACGCCACGCATCGCCGCTCGGCATCTACGCGAACGCGAATGTCGGGATCAGACGCGCGCGCGGGGAGTACGTTGCCGTCTTCCACGCCGACGACGTCTACGAGCCTTCCTTGATCGAGCAGCAGGTGACGTACCTGCGGAAGAACGACCCTGTCGGCGCGGTGTTCGCGGCGGACATCTTCGTCGATGCCGACGGCCGTGAGATCGGCCGCCTCGAGCTACCGGAGTCACTTCGCGGGTCGAGGCCGCTGTCGTACGCAGCGGTGCTGAACGCGTTGCTGACGTACAAGAACACGTTCCTGCGGTGCCCTTCCGCGCTCGTCCGGCGCTCCGTCTACGAGGACGTCGGCCTGTACGACCAAGAGCGGTTCAAGAACACATCTGACCTCGAGATGTGGTTGCGCATCGCGCGGTCGTACGACATCGCGATTCTCGAAGAGCATCTGTTCCGCTACCGGCGGGGCCACGGAAGCTCGTCCGAGCGCTACCACCGGCTCCGCACCGACGAGGAGCGCTTCTTCACGATCCTCGACCGCGAGCTCCGGCTCGCCGGCCGTGAAGTGGCGACTCCGCACGCACTCGCCGCATACGAGGCGCATCGAGCGGAGGACACGCTGATGCGGGCGGTCGCCTGTTACATCCTCGGCGACCGGTCGACTGCCCGTCGGCTCCTCGCTGCGCTGCCGTTCGCCGCCGTCGTCCGGAGCCGCGCGGTTTCGCGCGGGCGCCTCGCGCTTCTCGCCACAGCGCTTCGGGTGCTCGTACGCCTTCCCCGGGCCGACGCAGTCGCAGAGGCGTTCCGCCGTCGCTGGCACGAGCCTGCTCCGCGCGTCGGAGCAGCGTGACATGCGCTCGACGAGACGGTCTAACCGTTCGACTGGTCGTGCTGGTCTGGCGCCGCGCGTCGGGCCTCGGATAATGCGATCGAGCACGCGCGCCTGCGCGGCGACAACGACACGTGGGAGGCGGGTGCGGCAATGAGCGGCAACGATTGGAACGAGGTCGACGTCCTTGTCACCGGCGGCGCATCGTTCATCGGGAGTCATCTCGTGGACAGGCTCGTCGCGGCCGGTGCGAACGTCCGGGTCGCCGACGACCTCTCGAGCGGGACGCTCAAGAATCTCGAGTTGAGCATCGAGCGGATCGAGTTCAAGCACGGCGATCTGCGCGACCGGGAGTTCGCTGCGGAAGCCGTCGCCGGGCGGCAGGTCGTCTTCCACCTCGCCGCAGCGCACGGCGGACGCGGGTTCATCGACACACACCCGGCGGATTGCGCGACGAATCTCGTGCTTGACGGCGTCGTCGCCGATGCCGCGCATCGCGCCGGCGTCGACCGCGTGTGCTTCGCGAGCTCTGCCTGCGTCTACCCGACGAACCTGCAGGAGAAGCCGGCCGACGGCGTGACGACGATCCTGCTGCGCGAGGACCAAGCGGACCCGTTCGTGCAGGGCGCGGCGGCCGCCGACGGCGAGTACGGCTGGGCGAAGCTGATGGGCGAGATGACGCTGCGCGCGTACTGGAAGCAGTATGGCCTCAAGTCGGTGTCGTGCCGGCTCTTCACGGCCTACGGGGAGCGCGAGAACGAGACGCACGCCGTGATCGCGTTGATCGCGAAAGCGTTCGTCGAGATGGACCCCTACGAGATCTGGGGAGACGGGCAGCAGGATCGCAACTTCACCTACGTCGGTGACATCGTCGAGGGGATGATGCGCGCGGCGGTTGCCGTCGACGACGCGTCCGCCGTCAACATCGGCACGGCCGAGCACATCAAGATCATCGATACGGCCCGCATGATCTTCGCCGAGACAGGCTTTACGCCGAGCGACATCTTCTTCGACCTCTCGAAGCCCGTCGGCGTCTACAGCCGCGCCGCGGACTTGACGCGGGCGCGCTCCGTGCTCGGGTGGGAGCCGCAGACGTCGTTTCGCGAGGGCCTTCGACGGACGATCGAGTGGTACTACGAGGACCGTGATCGCGGCCACGTCGCCGAGCGCATGGAGGCGCTCCTGAGCGAGCGATGACCCGCGGGCACCGCCGACGCGCTCGGCGTCGTCGCGCGCGCTGCGACGCCTGATGTGCGGGATCGTGGGAGCCGTCGGTGCGCTCCGCGTCGACCAGACGGTCGTCGAACGGATGCGCGATCGCTTGACGCACCGCGGCCCCGACGCGGCGGGCATCTGGTCGAGCCCCGACGGTCGCGTCTGCCTCGGACACCGGCGACTTGCGATCGTCGATCTGTCGCGCGACGCCGACCAGCCCTTCGTGTCGCAAGACGGCCGGTACGCGGTCACATACAACGGCGAGCTCTACAACTTCCGAGCCCTCCGTCACGAGCTCGAGCGGCTCGGGTCGCGCTTCCGCACGCAGAGCGACACCGAGGTGCTGCTCGAGGCATATCGTCACTGGGGAGTCGCGAGCCTCGACCGTCTGAACGGGATGTTCGCGTTCGCGATCTGGGACGAGGCACGCCGCGAGCTCGTGTGCGCCCGCGATCGCGCCGGCGAGAAGCCGTTTCACTATGCGGTCGTCGACGGTGCGTTCGTCTTCGCATCGGAGCTCAAGTCGCTCCTTCTCTGGCCCGGGTTCGAACGGAGGCTCGACCACGCCGCGCTCGGCGAGTTCTTGACCTTCGGCGCGATTCCCGATCCTCGAACGGTCTGGACAGGCGCTTCGAAGCTCCCGGCGGCGAGCATCCTCGCCGTCGGCGCGCGCGGCGACGGCGTCCGGGTCGGTGAGCCTGCGTCGTACTGGGATCTCGCGCTCGAGCCGGAGGACCTCGATCTCGCCGACTGGGAGGAGCGTCTCCGAACAGCGGTCGTCGACTCCGCGCGCGAGATGTCGTACGCCGACGTCCCCGTCGGGACCTTCCTCAGCGGCGGCCTCGACTCGTCCTCCGTGACGGCCGCCCTAGCCCGCGACTCGTTGCCGGTCGAGAGCTTCACGATCGGCTTCGACGATCCGGATTTCGACGAGCGGCCGTACGCCGAGGCAGTCGCACGGCACGTGCGCGCCCCGCACCGCTCACGCACGGTCGACGCCGCCGATGTGGAGGCCGTCTTCCGCGACACCATCCTCTGGCACTACGACGAGCCGTTCAACGACTACTCGTACCTGCCGACCTACTACGTCGCCCGCGAGGCGCGGCGGTTCGTCACGGTGGCCCTGACGGGCGACGGCGCGGACGAGATGTTCGGCGGCTACGGCAAGTACCGGCTCCTCGCCCGGCGTGCGGCGGTCGAGCAGCTCATCGGGCGCCCGGCGACGCAGCTCGCCGCAGTCGGAGCGCGAACGGTCCTTCCGCGCACGACGACGCTCCGTGGGCGCCTGCTCCGGTACGAGCAGTCGGCTTCGGCGATGCTCGGAAGCCTCCTCACGACGGCATTCGAACCGGCGGACCTCCGGGTGGCCGCCCGCGGCGAGCTCGCGGACGCGCTCGAGCACCATGATCCGTTCGCAGTGGTGGAACGCCACCTGCGCGCCGCGCCGGTCGCGGACGTAGGCCTCGTGAACGCCATGCGGTATCTCGACCTGAAGATGACGCTCGGCGCCGGAATCCTCACCAAGGTCGACCGTGCAAGCATGGCGGTCTCGCTCGAGACGCGCCCGGTGTTTCTCCACCGGTCTCTCCTCGACCTCGCGGGCCGCATCCCACCGCGCCTGCTCGCGTCCGGCTCGGAGGCCAAGAAGGTGCTGCGCAGCGCGTTCCGCCCGTGGCTCCCGGCCGTGGCGCTCGACCGGCCGAAGCAGGGGTTTGCGATGCCGCTCGGTCAGTGGCTGCGCGACGAAGTCGCTCTCCGTCTCGACCGGCGGTTCGACGAACGGCCGATCTCGCAGCTCGTCGCGCCCGAGCTCGTGCATCGACTGGCCGCCGAACATGCGTCGGGCCTCGATCGGACGTCGAAGTTGCACTCCCTGCTCTTCCTCGACCAGTGGCTCGAACGATGGGCGTGAGCGTGACGACGCCGGCGAGCGCGACCGGGGTGAAGCTTTTCATCGATCCGCTCTCGCACCACTTCGAGCGCGACCGCGTCTTCGACAGCGGCAGCTCGCCGTACGGCGGCGACAGCATTCTCGAGCCGTACGCGCACACGCGGCGCGTCCTCGCCGAGCAGGGCATCGCCGTGCATACGCCCGACCTGCTCGAGAGTGGGGCGGTTGCTCCAGGAGACGTGAACGTCTACGTGACCATGGGCATTCGCGATCGGTACCGGAGGCTTCGGAGCCGGCCGGATGTCGTGATGAGCGCATTCTTCGTCCCGGAGTGTCCGATCGCGGAGCCGCGCCTCTACCGCGACCTCGCGGACGCGGCCTCGTGCTTCAAGCGCATGTACTCGTTCAGCACAGGGAACGCGCTCCGTCCGTTTCTCACGCAGCCCATCGAGTTCGAGCCGTTCCGGTTCCCGCAGGCGTTCGACCATGTCCACGAGTCGGTCTGGGCGCAGCGCGAGCGTGCGTTCATGACGATCATCAACGCCAACAAGCTGCCTCGCCTCTCGACGAACGAGCTCTACAGCGAGCGCATGCGCGCAGTCGAGTTCTTCGCGCGGTACGACGAGATCGATCTGTACGGGATCGGCTGGGACGGTCCGCCGTTCCGCCTCGGGACCACGCGCGTGCCTGCGCACGCCCGTCGGGTCGCGTACCTCGCCGAACGCCGCTGGAGGACGCTCGTTCCCGACCGAGACCCGCTGCGGGTCGCGGCGCGAAAGGCCTGGCGGGGCGCAGTGGCGTCGAAGGCGGCGACGCTCGGCGGGTACACGTTCGCCATCTGCTTCGAGAACATGATCCTCGAAGGGTGGATCACCGAGAAGGTCTTCGATTGCTTCTACGCCGGAACCGTCCCGATCTACCTCGGCGCCCCCGACGTCGAGCAATGGATTCCGCGGGACTGCTACGTCGACATGCGCGACTTCGCCGACTACGGCGAGCTGCGGGCATACCTCCACGGGCTGTCTCCGGCTGCGGTCGACGGATACCGCGAGGCCGCGCGTGCGTTCCTCGGCTCGGACGCGTTCTACCCGTTCTCGAAGGACGCGTTCGCAGCGCGGTTCGCGGAAATCGTCGCCGAAGACGCCGGCGTTCGCGTATGACGAGGTCGCCTCGTGTGCTCGTGGTCGCGCGCTCGTATCCGAGTGAGGTGCTGCCGACGCTCGGACTCTGGACCGAGCGCCCCACGCGGGCACTAAACGAGCGGTGCGACGTCCGCGTCGTCTCGCCCGTCCCGTATTGCCCGCCGCTGCCGTCGGTCCGACCGCTCCTGCAATACACGCGCTTCCGCCACATCCCGAGCCGCGACGTGGTGAACGGCGTCCAGGTGATCCGGCCGCGATACGCCGCCGGCCCGGCGACGACGTTGTACGCGCTCGAGCCGGCGGCGTGGTCGCGGGCGCTCGCGCCGGCCGTGGACCGCCTGTACCGCGAATGGCCGTTCGACCTCGTCCATGCGCACCTCGCCTACCCGGAAGGCGTTGCCGCGGCGCGCATCGCCCGGCGCTTCCGAGTCCCATTGGTCATCAGCGAGCACGCACCGTGGGAGCCGTGGCTTCGGCGCTTCGGCGTGGCGCGGCAGGTCGTCCCGGCCGCGCGCACGGCGGCGGCGCTCCTACCGGTCAGCACCTCGGTACGCGACACGATGCTCGGCTATCTGGGCAGCGACGCTCCACCGCTCGACGTCGTCCCGCCGGGCGTGGACGGTGCTGCCTTCCCCCTCGGCGAGGCACCTCGCCCGAGGCGGATCCTGTTCGTCGGCCTCCTCAACTTCAACAAGGGCCTCGATGTGCTGTTCGAGGCGCTCGCGCTCCTGAAAGGGCGGGGCGATCCCGTCGCACTGACCGCGGTCGGCGGCAGTCACTACCGGAACACGCGGCTCCAGGAGGAACGGATCAGGCGGCTGCCGGAAGCGCTCGGCATCGCCGACCGGGTCGAGTTCACCGGCAGCCTCGAGCCCTCCCGCGTCGCGTCGCTGATGCGCGAGCACGCGGTGCTCGTGCTGCCGAGCCGTGCAGAGAGCTTCGGCTCCGTCCTCGTCGAGGCGCTTGCGAGCGGTACACCGGTCGTCGCGACGCGGTGCGGGGGCCCGGAGGACATCGTCCGCGACGACGTCGGTCGACTCGTGCCCGTCGGGGATCCGCCGGCTCTTGCCGACGCGCTCGCGTCGGTGCTGGACCGCTCGCAGTCGTACGCACCGGACGCGCTCCGTCGGTTCGCGCTCGAGCGGTTCGGGCTCGACCGCATCGTGGAGAGGATCCACGAGCACTACCTGGCGCTTCTCCCCGGCGAGCGGGCGGCGGCGTGATCGACGCACCGCCGAAGCCGGCCCGCTGGGGCGGCCCCCGCGTCGCCGGGGGTGTTTCGGTGCTCGCGCAGGGCGTCGGGAACGCGATGCTGAACGGGTCGACTCTTGTCCTGAACTTCGGCGCGACGCTCCTTTTCTCACGCGAGCTCGGAGCGGACGGCTTCGGCGCGTTCGCCTTCGCCTACGCCCTCGCGATGCTCCTGTCGGTCCCGGCGGTGCTCGGCCTGACGCCGCTCCTCGTCCGCGAGATCACCGCGTACCGGCTGCGGGGTTCGTGGGGCCGCATCCGCGGCCTCTTCAGACGGGCAAACCACGTCGTCCTCGTCGCCTCGCTCGGCCTCGGAGCTGCAAGTGCCGCAGCGTTCGCCGTCACGGGATGGCCCCACGCGGCGCTTCACCGACCCGCGCTGCTCGCACTGCCGCTCGTCGCGCTCGTCGCCGTGACGAGCGTGCGTCAGGGCGTCATGCAGGGCTTCGGCCGGGTCATCCTGGGACGCGCGCCGGAGGCCGTGATCGGCCCGGCACTCCTCTTGCTCCTCGCCGGCCTGGCCGCCGCGGTGCTGGGGAGCCGCTTCACCGCGACGTGGGCGATCGCGGCGGCGGACGCCGCGGCTCTCGTGGCTGCCTTCGTCGGCGTGCTCTTCCTCCGGCGAACGCTGCCGGCCGAGACGCGCGCCCTCCGCCCCGAATACGAGACGAGGCGATGGGCGCGCGCCGCGGCCCCTCTCATCCTCTTCAGCGTCGTGCAGACCGCCGGTGCGCAGCTGCCGACCGTCCTCCTGGGGTCGCTCGGAACGCCGCACGACGTCGGCCTCTACAACGTTGCGTTTCGCGTCTCGAACCTGCTGCCTTTCCTGCTCGTCGCCGCAACGCCGGCTCTCATGCCTGCGATTGCGGAGCTCGACGCGACGCGTCGTTCCGACGAGTTGCAGCGCGTGACGTCTCGGTCGGCGCGACTCGTGTTCGCAGGGACGCTGCCGATCGCGCTCGTCGCGCTCGTGCTCACCGTGCCGTTGCTCCACGTGTTCGGGCCCGACTTCGGAGGCGGTGCGACGCCGCTCCGCATTCTCGCGGCTGCCCAACTCGTCAACATCGCTTGTGGTTTCCCCGGCACGGTGCTGATCATGGTCGGCGAAGCCGGCGTGATGACGGCGACCTTCGCGGTCACGACGACACTCACGCTCGCCCTCGCCGCCGCTCTCATCCCCGCGCTCGGAGCGACGGGCGCCGCGTTCGCGGCGGCCGCAGGCCTCGTCTCGTCGAACGCGATCCTCGCGGTCGTGCTGTGGCGGAGGCGCGGGATCTACGCGCCGGCGCTCTTGCGCCGAGCGTTCGTCCGCCCATGAGCGCGACCCTGGACGAAGGGGCAGGTTGGCGCGAAATCCGGCTGGACGGGGAGGGACGGTGCAACGAGCCGGTTGTACGGTCGGTGGGCGTGGTGGCACAGCTCTCCGATACGCGCGCATCGGCGCCCGGCGGTCTCGTCTGCCCGTCCTGCCACGGCGCGCTCCGCACCCTCGACTCGTCGCTCGTCTGCGAGGACTGCGAGGCGTCGTATCCCGTGCGCGACGGTGTCGCGAGCTTTTGTTCCGGCGACGAGTTCTACGAGGAATACCTCGACGAGCACTGCCCCTACGTGGAGGAGCCGGCGGCGTGGAAGGGCGCCCTCCTGCGCGTCCTTCCGTACTGGTCGTGGCGCGAATGGAGGTTCTTTCGCACGCAGCTTCGGCAGCCGGGTGCCGTGCTGGACCTCGGTTGCGGACGCGGCAAAGAATGGTTCGTACGCCGTGCGTCGACGATCGCCGGCGTCGATCCCGCGCGCGGCGTCCTGCGCGAGTGCGCCGAGCACTACGACGTCGTCGCGCAGGCGGAGATCACGCATCTGCCGTTCCCGTCGAACACCTTCGATTACGTGCTGACCTCGCACGTGATCGGCCACATCCCTGCCGCGGAGAAAGATGCAGCCTTTGCCGAGATCGCGCGCGTACTGAAGCCCGGCGGCCGCTCTCTCAACATCATCGAGACGGACAGCAGCCATCGGTTCGTCACGCTCGGCAAGATCGACCCCGAGCTCTACCGGCGCAACTTCGTCGAGACCGACGGTCACGTCGGCCTCGAGCTCCCCTCGAGCGTCCTCGAGCGCTTCCGCCGCCACGGGTTCGAGATCGACCATGTGACGAAGATGGAATCGGGCCTGATCCACCTCCGGTACTACGGGAAGTTCCTCTCGATCGGCTACCCGGAGCGCTTCGCGCACGTACGGCGCCGGATGCGTCTCTGGGATGCGATCTCACGTCACTCGGCCGCGCTTGCGGTCTACGAGATTGGAATGGGCGCGTATCACCGCTTCGTCGAGCAGCGCCGCACGCGGCTCGACGACGCGATGTTCATCGCCGTGGCCGCGGTCAAGCGGGAGGCGGGAGCGACGGAATGAGCGCCGGCGGCGCGACGGACGCACCGGCTGCGCCGGGAGAGGCGGGGCGTCTCGCCGCTGTCGCGTCGCTCGTGCGCGGCCCGCTCGTCGAGCGGATGGGGGTCGTCGGCGCGGCGAGGAGCGAGGCCTTGCTGGCGGGATTCGTCTCTCTCGTCGTAGGCTTCGGCCTCTACGGCGTGCACGTCGCACGCGGAGGCTTCACACTCGATGATTGGCTCTACTCGTCGCTCCGCGCAAACGGGGGCGGCTTTGTCGACACCGTCCGGGCGCTCGACGACACGCCCGTAACCGGCGGCCGATCCCTGGCTGCGTTCTACTTCGCCGTCGAGCACTCCGTCTTCGGTGGGCATCCGGCGCTCCATCTCGCATGGGCGATCGTCGTCGCGTCTGCAGCCGCGACCGCAGTTTTCCTTCTCCTACGGGCACTCGGGCTGACGCGGCCCGAGGCGACCGTCGTCGCGGTCCTCGCGCTCTTGTTCCCGGCTTCGGACTCGACGCGCCTGTGGCCGGCGGCCGCCCAGGGCCTCTTCACGCTCACGGTGTTCCTCGCCGGCGTCCTGCTGGCGTTGACGGCGTTTCGCAGTCGAGGCCGGCGCGCGCTGGCGTTGCATGCTGCGTCGCTCGCCTGCTACGCGGTCAGCCTGGTGGAGTACGAGATTGCGATCGCCGGCGTGGCGCTGGCAGGACTCCTGTATCTCGTCCGTTTCCGCGGCTCTGCCGTCGGTACGCGCTGGCTGCTCGACATCGGGGTGGCCGTCGCTGCCGTCGCCTACGTCGACGCGACGACGACGAAGAGCGTCGCCGGGCTGTCGCGCCAGACCGAGCGCGTCCGCGAGATCGAAGGAGGCGCGCGAACGCTGCTTGCGCACGGTGGGATCGCCGACGGCGCCCATACGGTCCCGCTGCCGCTCGTCGCGGCCGTGGTCGTCGCCGCGGTCGCGGCCGCATTCCTCTTGTCGCCGGCGAACGTCTTCCGACCGTTGCTGCGGCGGTCGCTCGTGCTTCTCGGTGCCGGAATCGTCGTCACCGCCGCCGCATACGTCTCCTTCGTCGGAACATCCGACAGCTTCTACGTTCCGACGCGGCTCGGCATCGGCAACCGCACGAACCTCGCGGCGGCGGTCGGCTACGCGATCGTGCTGCCCGCGTTGATCGCGGTCGGTGTGACGCTCGTGCTCGCGCTCGTCCGCGCCGGCGGTCTCGGAGCACCCGTCCGCGTCGCCCACGCAGTCGTCCTCGCCGGGGTCGTCGTCCTCGCCGTCGCCTGGGTCGCGGCGGACGTCCGCTCGGCGCGGAACTGGGACAGGGCCGCAGTGCTCGCGCGCCGGACGGTCGCAGCCGTCGACGCCACGGTGCCCAAGCCTCCCGCAGGCACGACCGTTGTCGCGTTCGGCGTCCCTACCGAGACCGCCCCGCTCGTTCCCGTCTTCTTCGCGAGCTGGGATCTCACCGGCGCGCTCGGGGCGCTCTGGCGCGACGACTCCGTCTTCGGCATTCCGGCCGCGAGTGCCGAGAAGGGGATCCACTGCGGCGATCGTGCGGTCGAGCCTCGAGGCTTCCAGTGGGATTCGTATCCGGGCGCTCGCTACGGACGCACGATCTTCGTCGACGTCTCGAAGCGCGCTGCGGTCGCGGTGGGCTCGGCGGCCGCCTGCCGCTCAGCGCTCGCGCGGATGACGCGCTAGCCGGCCTCCGCTCGCTTCGTCGCGCGGAAGACGAGCTGCGTTCCGAGGAGCCGCCCGAGCCCCGGGAACCTCCGTGCCGCAACGCGTGCGAGCCGTTCGGCGAGCCGCGGGACGAGGAGGTCGAGTGGGGGGAGGACGACGACCCAGCTGGTGTGGACGGGCGGATCGACGGCCAGGCCGCGCGCCTCGAGCATCGTCCGCAGCGTCGGCACGGGGACGAGGGGCAGGCCGTGTGGTCCTGGATGGCGGCGGATCCGCAGCAGCCGCTTCGCCGCGCGGACGAGCGGGTAGTACACGTCCGTCTTCCAGATCCTGAAGATCGCATCGGGGTTTGGATAGCTGACGACGGCGACACCGCCGCGCGCCAGGACGCGCGCGACCTCGTCGAGCGCGGCATCCAGATGGGAGTACTCGAGAACCCCGGTCGCGACGACGGCGTCGAATGCACCGTCGCCGAACGGCAGCGTCTCGATCGGCGCGACGGAGAACCTGTGGGCTGCCTCCGGAACACGCGCCCTCGCGAGCGCCACCATGTCGGCCGAAGCGTCGATACCCGAGACGCTCCAGCCGCGCCGGGCGAGCTCCTCGCAGAGCCGGCCGGGACCCATCCCGACGTCGAGGACGTCGCCGGGGCCGGGACCGAGCGCAGCGAGCGCGTCTTCGAGGCGCATACGCAGAGAGACCCCGTCGGTGCCCGCAGCCTCGAACGTGTCGTCGTAGCGGCGGGACTGGTACGAGTCGAAGGCCGTCGGCGCAGCATGCTCTCTCATCGCGCGCCGTCCCGCGGGGCCGCCACGCGGTCGAGGATCTCGATCGTCTCGGCGGCATTGCGCGACCACGAGAACTCACGGGCCTTCGCGCGCCCTCGGCGGGCGAAGTCGTCGCGCAGCGCCGGATCGTCGACCAGGCGCCTGAGCGCCTCGGCGAGGTCGCGGACGGAGGGGGAGGGTGCGATGACGACGGTGTCGCCGGCGCCCTCGTGCACCGTTGGGTGATCCACCGTCACGACCGCCGTCTCGCTTGCCATCGCCTCGAACATCGTCTGCGAGATGCCCTCGTACGTCGTGGGCAGGACGAACGCAAACGAACCCGCGTAGAGCCGGGCGAGCGACGCCTGGTCGAGGTGGTCGAGGTGCACGACCGCGTCTCCGACGCCTGCCGCGGAGGCGTGCTCTTCGACGTTCGTATTCGTCGTGTTCGGGCCAACGATGAGCAGCTTGTGGGGCAGGTCCCGCGACTTCCGCAGCTCGGCGAAGGCCGCTATGAGGTTCGGCACGTGGCGTCGTCGCGAGAGCTTGCCGACGAAGACGAAATACGGGGAGTCGTCTCCCAGCCGGCGGCGACGCTCCGCGGCGATCTCGGCCGCAGACGGGCGTTCGAAGAAGATCTCCGCGGCGGCGGGATAGACGACGTCGATCTTGTCGTCGGACACGCCGAAGAACTCGATCATGTCGCGCTTCGTCTGCTGCGAGTTCGCGATCACCCGGTCGGCGCTTCGAACGCTCAGGCGGTGGAGCGGCGTCGCCCGTAGGCGGGCGATCGTCGAGAACTCGCCTTTGAGGCGCTCGTAGATGCCGTGGTTCATCACGACGAGCCGGCCGTCGTACCGGACCGGTGCGTTGTAGGTCGGACAGAAGAGCCCAGCCGCTCCCCGCGCGCGTCGCCGCAGTGCCGCCTGCTCCCAGGCCGCGAGCGGGAGGCGCTCCCCGAAGGTGTCGTACTCGATTGGTGTCGTGGTGCCGAGGCCCGAGAGGTCGATCGGCCTCGGGCTGAGAAGGACGACGCGGTCGAATGGAATCGGCGTCCGGCTCCACTGCTGCGCGAGGTACTCGACGTGGCGACCTTGTCCGGTGCGGTTGCCCGCGAGGCGAAGAGCGTCGACTGCGAGCGTCCTCATCGACGTGTGCGCGTCGCTGCCGCCTCGACGACGAGCCGCCGCAGGGGCTCCACTGCATCGTCCCACGTCAACTCCGACGCCCGCGCGCAGGCCCGCGCGGCCATCGCCTCGGCCTCGGCCGGGTGGTCGAGGAGCTTCAGGAGAGCCCGTACGAGCTCCGCGTCGTCGCGAGGCGAGAAGAACAGCGCGGCGCCGTCGAGCGTCTCGCGGTGCGCCGGCAGGTCGCTGAGGACGAGCGGAGCTCGGCACGCTGCTCCCTCGACCGCCGGCAGGCCGAAACCTTCCGCGAGCGAGGGAATGACGACTGCGGTCGCACCGCTGTAGAGCGCGGCGAGCGTGTCGTCGTCCACATACCCCGGCAGGAGCACGTGGTCCTCGAGGCCGCGGTCGCGGATCAGCTCGCGCACAGCCGTCGCCGACGAGAGGAACGAGTCGCTCGTCATGTCGCCGACGAGCACGAGCCGTGGTACCGAGCGTGTGCGCCGAGCTGCGTCGAACGCGCGGACGAGCGTCTCGACGTTCTTGTGCGGGCTGATCCCGCCTGCGAACACGAGATACGGCTCGTGCGAGTGCAGGCCGACATGCGTGCGCGCTGCCTCGATCTCTGCCTTCGGGCGGGCGAAGAACACCTCGTCCGCAGCTTCGGGGACGACGGCGACCTTCTCCGGGTCGAGCCCGAAGCGCTCGGCGAGCGCGCGGCGGGACGCCGACGAGACGGTGAAGACCGCGGTCGCGGTACGAAGCGCGAAGCTCTCCTTCGAGCGCCACGCCAGGCGGTCGCGCAGGCTGCCGAAGGTCAGGTGCGGCAGCTCGTGGACGATCGCGTCGTGCACGCCCACGACGGTCGGCGTCGCGACGACGGGAAAGTAGGTGTAGACAGACGGGAAGAGAAACGCGTCGAGGTCGTCGGCGCGAACCGCACGGGAGAGCCGAATGAGGTCGACGATGCGCCTGCTCGACCCTGCGGCTGCCGCGACGGTCGGCGACTCCGACAGGGCAACCGCACGGATGCGTGCGTCCGGCGGCAGATCTTCGACGGTGGCAGTTTCGCGGTCGACGTACAGCACGTACTCGTTCTCGGCGTCGGCGCCGATGAGGCGCGGTACGACGTTGCGCGTGAAGCGGCCGAAGCCGCGGCGGTTGGTCCAGCTCGTCGCGTCGACACCGATCCGCACGTCACCGCACCTTCAACAGGCTACCTCGATCACCGAGGAGGTACCCCGACGCCTCGCCGACCGCCGTCGCGGTGCAGTACAGGACGAGGAGGGGCAGCGCGAGGACGAGCTCCTTCCGCCGCGTGCGGCGTCCGAAGACGTTGCGCGCGATCCGCGCGAGGAGGAGCGGCACGAGGAGCGGCGACCCGATCGCATACGCAACACGCTTTGCCACGCCGAGGTCGGGGTTCCGCATCGCCGCGTACGCGCGCGCGTAGTGGAACCGCTGGCCGGAGAACTCGCGGATGCCGAAGTCCTTCGCGTGCTCGATCACGGCGTCCGGCGCCCGGTAGAGCTCGAACCCGCGATGGAGGAGGCGCTCGTGCAGCCACGACTCCCACTTGCCCGCGCGCAGGAGGTCGTCGATCGCGGCGCGGGCCCGCGTGTCGTACGAGACGTTCATGCCGGGCAGGTCCGACGTCGCTCCGCCCTGCGCGGGCTCGAGGTAGCGGCTGTACTCGAAGAGGAAGGCGGCCCAGTCGCGGATGCGCGGCGCGACGTTCCTGATCGGCCCGCCGACGACCGAGTGCCCGGAGCGGTGCGCTGCGACGATGCTGTGCGCCCAGCCGTTCCGGATCACGCAGTGATCCTCGATCACCGCCACGTACGGGGTCTGCGCCGCGAAGATGCCGGCGGCGCGGAGCTCCGGGATGGTCTTCGCGGAGTCGAAGCTCAGGAGCTGCACGTTCGGCCACCGGTCCGCAAGGCGGCGGCGCGTCTCGTCGTCCGTGGAGTCGGCGACGATGACCGCCGCGTCCGGGCACGCGGTCGCGAGCGAGGCCAGGCACTCCTCGACATACGGGAGGCCGTTCACCGACGCCACGACGACCGAGAGATCACTCGCGGTCATCGGCGCAGCATGTCGACGTGGCCCGCGGCCTCGGCGGCGGCCCAGACGACGTTGAACGCGAAGACGAGCGGCAGCGCCGCGAGCACGCGCGCGCGGTAGCGCCGCCGCGCGAAGACCTGCTGGAGGACGCGTGCCGTCATGAGGAAC
>Ga0070741_10010088_pt1 | contig 18002 bp, 10 predicted proteins | sample Coa_R1_4_FD_66440 | JGI IMG/M metagenome (GOLD analysis project Ga0070741, IMG submission 66440) | Surface soil microbial communities from Centralia Pennsylvania, which are recovering from an underground coalmine fire - Coalmine... | ecosystem: Environmental > Terrestrial > Soil > Unclassified ...
ACCGATATCCGACCCTCAAGGTGTCATGGGACCAACAAGCATGGAATTACACGATCAACGATTGCGTTCAGGAATTGCGGGCTGGCAGTCCCGTGATTGAGGTGCTCGGAGCGGACAATCCCAGCCTCGTCACCGCGGTGCGCGAGGGCAATCCCAATCCTAATCGCAAGGAGCGGAAAGGTCCCAACCACATAGAACTGGTGTCGATGACAATCAAGCCGGGGGAAGAAATAATCGTGGGACAAAGGCTGAGGTCGATTCTCGGCGCGGCACAGAAAAAGGCAGCAGCATAGACGGAGGAGCCGCTTGGAAACTCGGACTTCGAGAATCGTGCTGGCGTTGGTGGCGTCGGGGCTTTGGCTCTGCTGTCAAACCCACGCACAGGAGCCGCGAGCAGTAACCCCGCGTGGGTCTGAATCACGTCCAAACGCTGTTTACTCTCTGGGCGTTGACGCCGGAGACTACGTCTACGTGTCGGGGCAAGGTCCGCGAAAACCGGATGGCAGCTTGCCTTCGACCTTCGGTGAACAAGTCAGGCAGGCGCTGGATAGCGTTGTTGCAGTCGTCATGTCGGCCGGACTTACAAAAGAACATCTCGTCTACGTGCAGGTGTATCTGGAAGACACAAAACAATACGCCGAGCTGCAGAAAGCATTCGCAGAGTATTTCGGAGATGCGCAGCCTGCGCGCGCCGTTTTGGGCGTAGCTCGAACTCCAGAATCGCCACTTGCCATCAATGCGGTCGCGGTTCGCAGCCTCGAGGGCAAAAAGCCCGTCTACATGAGTTATCAGAGTCCTGCTATAGACGCTCCAGCGGGAATGCTTACACATGATCGACTGTTTATCTCCAGCATGGCGGGTGCCGATCCCACGTCAGGCAAAGTTCCAGACGATCCCGGCGCCCAGGTCGATCTCGCTCTCGATCGCATGCATGAGGTCGTCAAAGCGGCGGGCCTGGAGTTTGCAAATGTGGTGTTCGTGAATCCGTATCTCACGTCCGAGATACCGGGACGGGTCATGAATGAGCGCTACGCCCGACGCTTTGAGTTCGGCAACACACCGGCCCGCGCCACCATTGAAGTATCCAGCCTTCCCGGCGGAGCGCACATCGAGTACACGGCAGTTGCCGTCCGTGACATCACACAGCGAAAAGCAATACGGCCAAAAAATATGCCGCCCAGTCCGACGGCCAGTCCCTGCGTTTTTGCCGGAGATACGTTGTACTGCTCGGCAAAGGACGGATTTATTCCTGGGCCGCACGGCGGAGTTTATGCAACCACTACTCCCCATCAACTGCGGCAGACAATGCGGAATCTGCTCGACAATCTGGAAGAGGCTGACATGAAGTTCGATCAGGTTGTTGCGACGAATGCTTATCTGGACGATTTATCGGACTTATCGGTATTTGACGCGGTGTATCGGCAATATTTCGGTCCGGTTCCACCCGCGAGAACCACCGTGGAGCAGGTCGCGCCCACCGAGCGCAAGGCGGACAAAGAGGACCATTTCCCAGGATTGGAACAGGTGTCACTGATTGCTGTTCGCAATATGCAGCGTCGTTGAAAATCGTTTTTCTTTGGCAGATTGTTCGGGGCTGTTTCAATAGGTGAAACCGCTGTATACGAAGGCGCTGGTGGGGAGTTTCGTTCTTGACAACTTTCCACATCGTGGAATATGTTTTCGCGCCATGGGAGTGGGCGCCGTGCCGCGCTGTATCTGATTCCTGGTCACGAAGCCAGCGCGGGTTGGAACTGGGGTTTTCACGAGATTAAAACTTGAGTGGGTGGGCAGGAGGTTACCTGCCCCGCCGGGAGACAGATGATGAGGAATGGTCAGAAGTTCATCGCTGCGATTTTCGTCATCTTGACGACGCTTTTTGTCCCTAACAGTTTGTTCGCCGATGTTACGGGCTCGATCAACGGTGTAGTTCGCGACCGGGCTCAGGCGGTGATTACGGGTGCTCACGTCACAGTGACAAACGTACAGACCAATTTTTCGCAAAGCACCACCTCGGGGTCTGATGGCTCATACCATTTCCTGGCCTTGCCAGCCGGCGGCTATCGCATCAATGCAACTGCTCCCGGCTTCCGCACTTTTACGGCGACCGACATCACGTTGCAAGTAAACGATCAACTCAAGATCGACGTTGTTCTCGACGTCGGCGCAGTCAACGAACAGGTAAGCGTTGCCGCCGAAGCCGTGCACGTGGAAACGGAGAGCACGCAACTTGGGGACGTAATTGATTCCCAGAAGATGTTGGCTCTGCCTTTGAATGGTCGCAGTTATCTCGATCTGTTAGGCCTGCAGGCCGGTGTCGCGCCTACAACCGCTGGGACGATCGGTGGCGACCGTCCGGTCTCCGGATACATCTCGAACGCCGGGAACATTTCTGTCAACGGGCAGCGCGAGACCGCCAATGCATTTCTGGTGAACGGCGGCGACGTCAGCGAGGGACGAAACCTCGGAGCCGGTTTGGTTCCAAATCTCGATTCCGTCGAAGAATTTCGCCTGATCACCAATAGCTTTGACGCAGAATACGGGAAGTTCAGTGGCGCGGTGATGAACGCAATCACCAAGTCTGGAACCAATGGCTTCCACGGTGACGTCTTCGAATTTCTGCGCAATGACGCAATGGATGCGAAGAATTACTTCTTCACCGACCAGCCTAAGACTGAGTTGCGACGGCATCAATTCGGATTCACAGCTGGAGGTCCGTTCTGGAAGGACAAGCTGTTCTGGTTCACGGATTATCAAGGAACCAGACAAGTGCAAGGCGCGGAAGTCAGCGGCGTTCCGACACCGAGTGCTGCGGAACTTGGGGGGCATTTCGATCCTTCAACTTTGACCGGCACAGTCGATGGCATCGCCGGCGGCACCTGTCCGGCGTGCGGCTGGCCGACACTGCTTTCGCAGCGATTGGGTTACACCGTTACAGCGGGTGAGAGCTACAGTTTTGCGGGCTGTACCTCGACGTCGCAGTGTGTCTTCCCTGGCGGTTTCATTCCCAAAGCTGCTTGGGCAGCGCCGGCTGTTGGTATTCTCCCTTACATTCCGGCTGCTAATAATGCCGATGGCACATTCTCGAACAACACTCAACGGAATACGATCACTGACAACAAAATAGGCGAACGAGTCGACTTCAACAGTCAAAAAACTGGCAACTGGTCCTTCTATTATCACTTTGACGACTCTACCGTCGACAGCGCGCTGCCCAGCGGTGGTGCAAGCGTGCCCGGATTCCCAGCTGTGACCCCAACCCGCGCGCAAGAGTTCGTCATCAGCGACACTAAGACGGTCGGTCCTAGCGCAGTAAACGAGGCTCGAATAACCTTCTTCCGTACATCGACTCATCTCGACAACCCGAGCGGCGGCAAAGCGTCTCTCGCATCTTTGGGTTTCGTAACTGGCGTCGGTACTCTCGGCATCATTCCCGATGCCACTCCTGGATTTCCGGAATACGTTCCCCAGCTCTACTTCAACAACTTTGCCATCGGCACTCCCTCTCTGATTACGTTCCAGCCGAACAACACTTACACGGCCTCGGACGGCTTCTCCAAATCGATGGGTAAACATACCCTTAAGTTCGGGGGAGAATTCCGCTACTTGCAAGTCAATGAACGCAACTTAGCCAGTCAGGATGGGGCTTTCGTTTTCGATGGCACAGCAACCGGCGTCGATTTCGCTGATTATCTGCTGGGAGAGCCCACCGGCGGCGGGGGTGGCTACACCCAGGCAGCTCTACAACTCCTGGATTCGCGGACGCGTTACGGCGGCGCTTATGCGCAAGATTCATGGAAAGTAACTCCCAATCTGACGCTGAATTTGGGCCTTCGCTGGGAAGCAAGCATGCCTTGGTACGACACACAGGGAAAGATCCAGACGTGGGTCAAAGGAGAACAGTCCACCGTCTTTCCGAAGTCTCCCGAAGGACTCGTATATCCCGGCGATCCCGGCATTCCGAAGACATTGGCGCCCACCCGATACAACAACTTCGGACCACGTCTCGGCTTGGCCTACTCTCCCAGCTTCAGCGATGGAATCTTGGGCAAGGTCTTCGGAGGTCCGGGAAAAACGAGCATCCGTGCCTCGTACGGCTTGTATTACACGTCGGTTGAGGATTTGAATCTTTTCTATGAAGTAGGAGACGCCCCCTTCGGCTTGTACTGGACCAGTCCGGGCCCCGTGGACTTCGCAGAGCCGTTCCGAAATCGCCTGGACGGAGGCACCGACAACGAAGGTCAGCGCTTCCCGTTCACTGTCCCGATTCCGGGGAGTCCGTCAAACAAGACCCTCGATTTCTCGGTTTACGAGCCTCTGTCTTATTTCCCGGGATATGACATTCACAACAAGCTTCCTTACGCTGAGCACTTCAATTTCTCAATCCAGCGTGAGTTGAGCCGATCCACGGTTTTGACTCTTTCCTACGTGGGAACAGAGGGGCATCGGCTCATCGCCCAGACGGAAGCTAATCCGGGCGATGCGGCATTATGTAAACAGCTCACTGCCCAGGCATATGGCGATGCATCAAATGGAAGCATCGGGTGTGGGCCGAACGTTGAGCAGGACACGTTCACTCTCGGGGCAAACACCGTCTATGGCACCAGGGATACTCTTCTTAACCCTAACTACTGCCCGGGCGCCCAATCCCTTTGTTTTGGTTATGGCAACACCTTCACAAAGCTGGTAGCGAATTCCGTTTACCACTCTGGAGAGGCGACACTACAGCGTAAAGCTGGTGATGTGACCTTCCTGGCTGCATATACGATTGCCAAAGCGATCGACGATTCGTCCGCCTTCGGCGAACTGATCAACTTCTCGAATGCGAGGTTGAGCCGCGGCCTGTCATCGACCGACGTACATCAGAACTTTGTAGTTAGCTATGTCTGGGAAATGCCGTTCAACCGGATTTTCCACGGCTTGCCAAGGCTTACGAAGGGATGGCAACTCCAAGGGATTACCCGATTCTCAACAGGATTTCCCGTCCAGATCGGGGAAGGAAATCCCATCACGTCGGGCAGTCCGCTATGTCCGTCGAACCTCTGCGTGGGTGATGCTTCACTTACCGGCAGTCCCTCCACCGACATGCCGAATCTCGTGGGACCGATTCACACCCACAACCCGCGAGACACGGCTAGCCGAACCTATTTTGATCAAGGCGCATTTACTGGGACTACCTGCGCTCTGACGTTCCCCAATGGGCCGGGGACCCCTGGGGTTTTGGCTGGTAATGACTGCGGAAGTTTCGGCACGGCGAACCGTCGGTTCTTCCACGGACCTGGGTTTAATAACACGGACCTGGGCATAACGAAGATCGTTCCTGTCACCGAAGCGATGCATTTCGAGATTCGGGGCGAATTCTTCAATATCTTCAATCACGCTCAATTCAACAACCCGGCCGGGGACATCAGCGACGCTAACTTCGGCAATGTCACGAGTGCGCGTGATCCCCGTATTGGTCAGGTTAGTGCGAAATTCGTCTGGTAAAACGGGACGTTAGGATCAGGGCGAGGCCGAACTGGCCTCGCCTGTTTTTTTTCCGCTCGTAGATATCCAGGAATGCTCCCTTCCCCGCTCCCGACATGCTAGGCTGTGGTTCTGATGCTCTTGTTGGTCTTGTTTCTCATCCTTGCGACGCCTGGTTTCGCGCAAACGGCTGACGCTTATCGTCGCAATGCGACCGAGTTCGCGCAGCAGAAGTCCTGGGATCAGGCCATCGCAAACTACCGAAAGTCGTTGGAACAGGAGCCGAAAGACGCCTTAACCCACTACAACCTCGCACTTGCTCTCAAATACAAAGGCGATGATGCTGGCGCCCTTCAGGAGTTTCAGAGCGCGATAAGCCTCAAACCAAAGTGGGCGGATGCCCACTACGGACTCGGCGCAACCTGGTACGATCTGCACGATCAAACCGCAGCTGCGAAGGAATTGCGCACCGCTACGGCCTTGAGCCCTTCCTATGCAGCGGCGCACAGGCTGCTCGCGCGAATTGATCTGGAGCAAAATAATCCTTCTGACGCCAAGACCGAACTACAGCGCGCGATCGCTTCCAGGCCATCGCCCGAACTGTACATCGAACTAGGCTTGTCCGAAGGACAGCTCGGAAATCTATCCAGCGCTGCGGCTGATTTCCGACATGCCCTGGAACTGAACCCGCAACTCGCAACTCCGCATAGCTTACTGGGCGTCATTCTGCGTCGCCAGGGTGATCACGCCGGAGCTCTGGCGCAATTTCGAAAAGCGGTCGAACTCGATCCCAAAGATCCTGAGGCGCAGTTGAATCTGGGCACTGAACTCAGGAGCACTGGCGACTCGGCAGGCGCAATCGCCGCCTTCCAGCGAGCGATTGAACTAAAACCAGACTTGGAAGATGCGCATTACAAATTAGGCCTGGCATTACGCGCCCAGGGTCAGACTGCTGCGGCACAAAAGGAGTTGAACGACATCAGTGGCTTGCGGCAGTTCCGTGCCCGCCTTGCCGAAGCGAAAATGCTCACCCTTCAAGGTGTCGACGCGTTGAAACAAGAGAAGCTGGACGATGCTGCTTCCTTCTTGCAAAAGGCAATAGATAAAGCTCCTGAATTGCCCACCGGTTATTACTACCTCGGGCTCATGTGGGAACGGAAAAATGATCCTGCCCAGGCGGAGGCCGCTTTTCAGAAGGCGCTTGAAATCAAGCCTGACTACGCCGAAGCTCTCTCCAGTCTAGGTTTGCTGTATTGGCGCGGCAACGACCGGGACCGTGCTCTGAAGAAGTTCCAGGAATCCGTGATGGCGGATCCCGACCTGTCGGAAGCGCACTACAATCTCGGGCTCGCTCTGTTACAACTTCAACGCCCACAAGAGGCTATCCGGGAACTCACGCAAGCGGTCAGTTTGGATCCGCAATCGGTGAACGCTCGAATTCAGCTTGGCTTGGCTCTCGCTCAGAATAATGAACCGGAGGCGGCCGCAAATCTGTTTCGTGAATTGGTCCGCCGCGATCCGAAATTCGCGGAGGGTCACAACAATCTTGGCTTGGTGCTGATGCAGGCAGGCCATCTTCAGGCCGCGGAGACGGCGTTTCAACAGGCAGTTCGTCTGAAGCCTGATTACGCCGAAGCCCACTACAATCTTGCGTTAGCTTTCCGCCAGAACCGCCAGGAAACGCAAGCACAACACGAATTTGAGAAAGCCTATCAACTCGAACCTGACTTGAGAAATCTTCCCCAGCGGTGAAATACCAATCCGCACGCGTAGTTTAGTCGTAATTCTCCGGCCCACTTTATTGACCTCGTGTACGCGTCTCAGGAGGATTCTTGAGGCTGTGCTCGCAGAGCGAACGATCTCGAGAGTGATACTGCGCCGCAAAAGATCTAACCCCGAGACACCGGCAGCAGTTTCGGAGGCCTTGCGCCATGTCGGGTAGAGCTGAGAACGGACGTATAGGCCAACTCACTTTGCGCTTTAACCGCACGCAGCAGCAGTCCACCACGGCTCATGTCGCCGCGGCCGACAAACTCCGCGGGGAACAGCAATCGTTCCCCGAAAATCTGAAGTAACGGCTCCACATATTTCGGAGTAGCAATGCTTCCCAGAAGAACAATGTCACAGGAATCATCGATCTTCTCGGAAAGCAACCGGCAACTCAGCTCAAACGGAGCCCGGTAGGCACGCTCCTCCGCATCGATCCTGGCGGCGGCCATTCCGCGCACTTGATCCAAAACCACAATGGTTTCCGGATCGAGCAAACCCGCATTTGCGGTGATGACATAGGAACCGCTACAAGCCGAAGGAGGCAGGCAAAATGCCTTTGAGTACGCTAGCTTGCCGCGAAAATACAGACTGCTCAGAAATGTGAACAGTTCTCCCAGCGCCACGCCGTTGGCCCGGAGGCGGCACGCCAGATCCGACTTCGCGTCGGGGTTCAGAACAAGCCTGGCGCGGGTTCCGCCAAGATTTGCGGGCGACAGCAAAAAAATGCGATTTCTCACAGGAAACGAAATAATTTTCTTATTCTATCCAAGCTTCGCCACAAACTGTATTCCGCAAGTTTCAGTCGGAAGTTTGGGCCGAGGGATGACGGAAGATCATTCCTTCATCTCTCCGTACTCGAAGCGCGGCTTGAGATTCGCTCCGAACCGCTCTGCGATGGCCAGCGTGAGTGCCTGCGGCACCAATACGGACGTGATTCCTTCCCATGGCTCGGGCACGGAATCGATTCTGATCGGTAAGAGGCGCTCGGATGCCGCACGTTCTTCGGTTTCTACGAGGATGACTTTTCCTCCACGCTTCAGGCAATCTTGCGCGAGGGTAACTCCGAGGCCGGCCGTCCGACCCAGCGCAAAAATCATGGCTACGTGAGATCCGTTTACATCAAGGATCGGACCATGGCGGAAGCCTCCACCCGAATGTGGAGCCGCGCGGTTCCCGGTCATCTCACGGATGCATAACGCGCCCATGATAGCGGCGCCATAAGCTGCCCCGCGCCCTACGATTTCAATATTGGCCGCGCCTCGGCAGAATGCTTCCATCTCATCCTTGCGGCTGAAGGCGGCTTCCAGAGACGAAGAAAACGAATGCAGTACTGGCTCAACATCGTTATGCCACGCCTGGCCAACGATGCGAGAAGCAAGCACGATGCATGCTGCGGTAGCGTTGGTGTAAGTCTTGGTGGCATTTCCGTACTCCGGCCCTGCCAGGATTGGCAGTTTGTGCTGCACCAAAGACCAGCAGGCACTTTTTTCGTTATTGCAGAGCAGACCAAGCGGCTGGTTTGCCTCTTTCTCACATAGCTTCACCAGTTCCGCGCTCTCACCGGATGTAGTCACGAGCACAGACAGAGCGGACTGATTCCAGGTTTCTGAATAATGTAGCCACTCGCTGGCATCCACCGCGAAAGAAGATCGACCGTGCGACTGCAGATGTACAACTCCGGTTATTGAAGAACAATAAGAGGCGCCCATCCCAATGAAGAGAATCGGTCCCCGAGATCGCGCCATTGTGGCGAGTTCGTCGAGTTCTTTCCGGATGCCAGAATCCTCACGGTAGGCGCGGAGCAGTTGCGTCAGCCGTTCCGGCTGCTCTCGGCACTCCATCTCGTAGATCTCGACCATGCTCTTGGCGCGTAGTGCCGCAGGCGGTTCGACCCCAGCAATCCACGGAGATTTTTTTGGTTGGCTTTCCGTCATCTGCCCTCGGTCAAACTCGTAAAGTTTTTAATGAATCATTATAAACTTCCCGATATGATTAGCACCTGAGGTACGACTGTGTCCGATCCCCACTCATCCGCTGCGCCGTATGTAAATCGAGCATTCATCCTTCGAATTTCGTCGATCGCCGGTTTGGGCGGCGTGCTTTACGGCTACGACATGGGCATCATCGCTGCGGCGGCAATATTCGTCAAACGCAGCTTCGCTCTCTCGACGGTAGCGGAAGAACTGGTTGTCAGCATTGTCCTGGTCGGTGCGATGACCGGTGCGCTGGTCGGAGGGGCCGTTGCCGATCGGATTGGCCGGCGCGCCACGCTGATCTGGGCTGCAATCATCTTTATTATTGGCTCCCTGCTGGCGCCGTTGGCGATGAATGTAACGGTGCTGGTAATCGCGAGGGCAATCATTGGACTAGGAATCGGATTCACTTCAGTCACGGCCCCGGTATATGTTTCCGAACTCGCTCCGCCGCAGTCGCGCGGCATGCTCATCGGCTTGTATCAGTTCGCGTTGACGATTGGTATTGCGCTCGCCGACTGGGTGGGTTATGTGCTGGCCGGGCAGCAGTCATGGAGGTTGATGTTTGGACTGGCCGTGATACCTACGGTTTTGTTCCTGGTTGTCATCATGACCGTCCCTGAAAGCCCGCGATGGCTGTTTGCGCATGCCCGGGAAAAAGATGCCGAGACGGTGCTTCTGAGCTATACAGATGCAAGCGGGGCGCAACAACTTCTGGCTGACATAAAAGATGGACTTAAGACGCAAGTCGAACAACGGTGGAGCGCGTTGTGGACCCCGGCGGTGCGCGGTTCCCTTTTCATCGCGGTTGGTATGACGGTGTTGCAACAGGTCACCGGAATCAACACGATCATTTATTACGGGCCACAGATTTTTTCGTTGGCAGGCAGCGCATCGCACTCCAGCGCCATCCTTGCGACATTCGCCGTGGCGATTGTGAATGTGATCGGAACGGTTGTAGGAATTCTGCTGGTAGATAAAGTTGGACGCAAACCGTTGTTATATGTCGGCGTGAGTGGAATGACCGTCGCACTTTTCACGCTGTCGTTCGCCTTCAGTCACAAGGCCACGTTGGGCGCATCGCTGGGGACGATTGCCATCGCCTGCCTCATGGTCTATATCGCCTGCTTCGCGTTTAGCCTTGGCGCAATCGCGTGGATCCTGGTGGCAGAGGTCTTTCCGCTGCGAGTCCGAGGTCGCGGCATGGCGGCTGGAACTATGGGATCAGGCATTTCGAATTTCATTGTGTCGTTCACCTTCCTGTCTTTGATCGAGGCCATAGGAAGTGCCCGAACATTCGCGATCTATGGAGCGATGAGCATCGTGACGCTGCTGTTTGTTCGTTTTGTTGTGCCGGAAACCCGCGGGCGCGACCTGGAAAGCATTAGCCTGGCGCAGGAGAAAGCGTAGGACCTCGTTGCAAATTTCAGGTGAAACTGTTTCGCGTCACCTGCGAGCTTTACCCCGCGTTTCGGCAATGCTCAAGGCGAGTCGAATTGATCCCAGGATTTGAGCATCCGTGCCGAGTGTGCTAATCACGAGTTTCGGGGATACAGGCTCACTGTACCGGCTGAGTATGCGCTCGGTAGCGTCGCGCAGGGGCAGGCTGACGCCAACGCCCCCGCCCAGCACAACATACTGGGTATTCAGCACAAGAGCGATGTTGTAGACAGTGTAGGCCAACAACTGCGCAGAGCGATCGAGCACGCTTCCGGCCACTGAATCTCCGGTCCTGGCCAAGTCGAAGATTTGCGTCGCTCTGAGCTTTTGTAATTTTTGTTCTGGAGAACAGAGTCTATCCCATTCCTGGCGGATGCCGTCGCCGCCGAGCATGCTTTCCAGTGCACCTGGTTCGGCCGTTTTTGCCGGCTCCTCAGTGGTTCCGGGAACATACATGTAACCCACTTCGCCGGCCGTGAAATTCGCGCCGTGAATGAGTTTTCCATTCGCGAAGATTCCAGCAGCGATTCCTGTTCCCAGGGCCAGAAAGACAAAATCATCCATCCCGCGAGCAGCACCGATCCAGTGTTCTCCTAACGCTCCGATTCTTACATCATTCTCAATTGCCGCAGGCACTCCAAAAGCAGCTTCCAGCAAACGCTGCAACGGCACATTCTTCCAGCCTCGCAAAAAGGAGGTGGCCAGAACGATGCCGGACCTTGAGTCTGTAACTCCAGGTGCGCCAACGGCAATGGAACGCAGTGATCGGCGGGACGCGGTTGCTTGTCCGAGCAAAACATCGACGCCTTCTTCAATCTGAGCGATCACCATCTCCGCTGACGATGTCGCCTTGGTCGAAGTACTCCACCTCCCAACCACTTTGCCGTCGGCGTCCGCGAGCGCAATCCGCAGGTTGCTGCCGCCAATATCTACTCCGACAACGAGTCCTTGAGCTTTATTGTTATCCCCGGAACCCGATCGGGACCGGGCGGCGCCACCGGAAGTAACTTTCTTAACGCGGCGACCATGTAGGCGTTTTGTAGCGGAATTTTTCTTTGACGAAGTAGCCATCGGAGTCCAGCAGTCACTTTCCCGGGGAGGTTCGTTACTCATTGTTTAGCGGCAGCCCGCGGCATCATCTCCATCGCCCAGACGGCCGCGGGACGCATGTACATGGAAGCGCGGAAGTTTCCGTTGACATCCCATGCCTCGGGCGTCCGGAACCAATATCCTTTGCTTTCGTAGATAACGTGATAAAGTCCCCACGCTGTGCGATAGGCCTCATCTTTCATCCCTTCACTGAGGAGCAATGCTGCAAAGCCTTCGGTCGTCCCAACCCAAACTTCGGGAGCTTGTTCATTACTGAGCATGATGGATCCGTCAGCAGACATGCCGTTGGCAGCGCCCATTTTTCCGTCGCCGAACTTCATTACGTTAAATTCGAAAATTTTCTTAGCGGATGCTACCTGCATTTCGTGAGGCACCAGATCTCCTAGCCCTGTGAGATTGGCATACCATTGCCCCGCGAGCTGGTCCGCTTGAACGCTGTCGCGATCTTCGCCCTCCATGTCATAACGGAAATACTTTCCGTTCCAGAGCTTGTCGATGTAGTTCTTCTGGGCCTTCAGAAAGAGCTCGTGGTACTCCGATTGAGTGTTCGTGTCTCCCAGACTTTTAGCCATCTCCTCAATCGCGCGCACCGCGCCGAGCCACAGGCCGCCGCAATAAGCACTCACTCCTCGTACCACCCAGGAATCGTAGGTCTGATCGGGGTAGCCGCTGTTTTCCGGAATTCCTGCGCCGTGATCGAACTGGCGCAAGTACATCATTGCCTCTTTCACTGCGGGAAACATGTCGCGCAGGAATGCCTTGTCAGTTTTTCCGGTTAGCACGTAGTCCCGATAAACCATCAGAACAAATTTCGAGTTCAGATCTTTCCAATCGTTCGTGTCCTGCCACCCCGGTTCATTCACGGCGATAAACGGATCGCCCTCGGGCACGCCGAGATCGTGAGGAACGGCTCCTTTTTTCTTTCGCTTGTGCAGGCTGGGCTCGTCCTGCTGCTGTGATTTCCAGACCCACTGCCCTTTTTCGGGCCACTCTTTGGGAACGGTACCCGCGAACTCGCGCAAAACCTGCTTGTCGATCTCAGGCCAGAACTTCAGCAGGGGCATCGAGGCATAGAAGCGGACGTCCAGGGTTCCGTAGTACGCGTAATCAAAGCACTCAAGCAAGGCGAATGATGGCGGACCCCTGCGATCGGAGCCTGCAGGCCGCCCCCAGAATGTACCTCCGTCGGTTAAGACGTACAGCTCGTTGAAGAGCATGCCTCGATACCAAAGGGGCTTGCTCTCATCATTAATGTAGGGAGCCTGCCATGCATCGACGGCATCGCTCCATTGTGTGGCGTTCTTCAGACCGTCACGCGCAATCGCCCAGGCATTATTGCCGCTTGCACCGTAGAAGTCGGTATACCGTCGATTCCAGTCACGGCCTTCGCCGAACTGCACGACCGGAAAGTCCCAGGAGATAACCATGGGAACGATCTTTTTCTCTCCGGGCTGCAGCGTGAATCGGACTGCTATAGCGCCCGCGAGTTTCTCACCGTCGCTGACCCAGGAGGTTGCATTGTTCGCCAGTCGTCCGTCCTTTGAGAAGCGGCTCCAAATGATTTTTCCATCGCCATCAGCGGCAAATGAAGCCTGGTAGCTGACCTCTACTCCAGGCGATTCGATGGCGGCGATCGCGAATTGACCGTCGGCTTCGCGCAGTGACGATCCCGCGTGATTGCGGTCAAAGACAACTCCCTTCATCAAGCCGGAAGCCGTTTTTTCGCTTACGAAATCATTGTGATTCCCCTGGTTGGGCGCGCCCTGGAAATCGCGTGTGAAAGTTCGAAACCAGCCCACCATATTTGTCCAGGATAGGAGGACTGAAACTGTGACGGTCTTGCTGGTGGGATTCTCCGCGTGCCACCGGTAGACCGCGATCGGATAGCTCGACTCGCGGTAGTTGTCCGGCAATACCGGCGAGAATTGCTCGAGGACAACGTGTGCGGGAAACTGGTTCCACTTGTAGTCATACCAGGATTTCGGATACAGAGCGGCATACTCCCCCGCACCCACGGGGTAGTCCCACTGCCAACTGCTGAGTGCTTTGTCGGACGGATGGTCCGTCATCAAGACACGCGCCGCACCTTGCGGATCGCCTTCCGTCTGCTGAAACATCGCAAACTGGTTCGAATAGACAGGAACGTACTTATGAACGCCAGCCTTGATATGCCATCGGGAAAAGTCGCCGCGGTAACTGCGCGAAAAAGTTCCTGAGCCGAATCCACCGACCGGCGCCCCTTGCCAGTAGCCGTCATCGATATTGCCCGGGACGCGCGTCACTCCAGGATTCTCCAGCGGAAGACCCAACCCCCTGCGCCATGCGGCCTCCGGGATGTTATCCCCAGCCCACGATTGCGCCGCGACCGCGAGAATAACGGTAAGAAGTGCGAGAGGAATGTGCTTCATGTCAATCGATCTCCGAAGAAAGAAACCGCGATCGCGTTATCCAACGATGCGGTAGAGCATTGATGTCACTGTGTTCAGCGTTCCAGCCAATACCGGTTGAAGCCTTCGTAATCGGAAGGCATGTTTGCTAGGATGGTCCGCCGCAATTCGAGAATGTCGACGGAGCCTTGTTTCTGATACAAGACTTCCCCGTCGGGAGCGATCAAAACTGTATACGGAACCGCCGACTCCCATTTGGGATCGAAGGCGGCTTGCAGCGCTGCCGTATCACTGGAATCGAAGAGCAAATTGCGGCTTGTTGCATGAAACTTCTGCAGCAACCGCATCACCGAATCTTTCTCGTCGGGCATATTGGCGGCAACCGTGACAAGTTCGAAATCGCGCACGCTATACATGCGATAGGTGTCCTCGAGATCGGGAAACTCGTGGATGCAGGAACCGCACCACGTTGCCCAAAAACTGACCAGCATCATTTTCTTGTCAGGATTGCTGTGTAACTTTTTCAGATCCGTCGCCGACACCATGTCCAATTGAACGGGAAGTGATTCGATTTTGCGCAGCGCCTCCACTTGGGCTGCATGCTTCTCTTTCCACTTCGTCGAACATCCGAAAACACCCGTGTGCTTGACGGCCACTTCTCGGTTCGCCAGGAGTGCATCAATGGCATCTCGCACTTCATGAGTCTTCACGAGTTCGGTGCGGTAGCTATTGTCCACGCGTCCTTCATAGCGAAGCTGGCGGCTGCTGTCGAAGACGAAGGCATGCGGAGTTGCCTGCGGCCCGTACGCTTCCGTTACGGACTGTGTTTCTCCGTCGTAGAGATACGGATACGTCAGATGTTTGTACTGGGCACGGATCTTCATCTCTTCAAGGCTGTCGCTCATGTCCGAAGAATCGAGTTCATCGATCGTAATCGCCTTGGGATCGTTGGGCTCAATGGCAACGACGCTCACCCCTCGGCCCTTGTAGTCAGCGGCCAATTGCTCTACACGCGCCTCGTACATCTGCGCGATCGGGCAATGATTGCAGATGAAGATCACTACCAGGACCGGGCTGGCAGAGTAATCGGAAAGTTTGTGGATCCTTCCATCCACTCCAGGCAGTTCAAAATTCGGGGCTTGCGAGCCGATGGCGAGAATGGGATGGTTCTGCTGGGCCCATGCAGTCAGGGAAAGAGCGACGACTGCGCCGAGTTTCCAAAGATTGTGTGCTTGAACCGTTTTCACTGCTTCCTCCTGCTCGGCCTTTATTGCTTTTCTTTCGGAATCGAAGGCGACGATGTCGTCAGGGTTGCTCCGTCGATCAGAGTTACCTCGCCATCGAGGCTGAGCACGGCCGCGACATGAGTCTTGTTGTTGACCGCAACGGCAAACGGTGCGTCCTTCGTTTTCACAGTGCCCAGCACTGAATAGTTGGTCCCATCAACAACTGTTACGGTGTTCTCATGCATGCTCGCAACATAGGTCTTATGATCGCTCGAATCGACCGCAATCGCCTGGGGTTTCGGGCCAACGCTCACGGTCGTTACGACCGAGTCGCTGGCGCCGTTAATAACCGTGACATTATTGCTCCCGAAATTCGAGACAAACGCGGTTCCTGACGTTGGGTCGACGGCAACCGCGCACGGGATCTGTCCCGTCTTCACAACCTTGGCGGCGTGAGAGCGTTCGTCAATGACAGTCACGTTCGAATTCCCAACGCTTACGGAGTAAACCTTTTTTGTCGCTGGGCTGGCCGCCATCGCCCACATGTGATCGGGCGTCTCGATCTTCGAGATTTTACCAGTCGTGGTATCGAAAAAGACTACCTGCCTCGACTCGTAGCTGGTCATGTATGTGCCAGTATCTAGGGACTCCGCGGCTACAGCATCGCCGACGCCGGCTTTGACGGTGCTGGGCTCATTCGTTTTTCCGTCGATGATGACCGTGACGTCGCTGAATGTGCGCGAAACATAGACCTTGTTCGACGCCCGGTTCACAGTAATTGTGTACGGAAGATCGCCCACTGGCACAGTGGCAATGACTTTGTCGGTATTTCCATTGATCATCGTCACGTTGCCGCTTCCGGAATTCGTCACATAGATGCGATTCGTATCGGGATTCAATGCAATCGATACAGGCTCCGTACCAACCGGAATGCTGGATAGAAAACGGCCGTTGCCGTCGAGCGAGATCACGGCATTCTTCGCCGTATTTACTGCGTAGAACTTTCCGGTTTCCGGATTGACCACAATCCCGTGCGCACTAATGCGAATTCCACTCCCCTCTGCGTCTGTTCCGTGCGCGTTGCCGGACGTTGGTTGATTGCCCGGTCCTTGCACTGCACCCGTGCCTAGCCAATTCACCGCGTTGTCGATCAGACTGTTCTGGATCGGGCCGGTGAAAATCTTGTCGCCGTGCCCCATGTTCATATAGAGCATCTTGTATTTCGTATTCGTCCAGACAACGGGCAGATCGCCGCTGGTCAAAATGTCTTTGAATCCGATCGGATAGTTCGATGGATCCAGCGTGGCGAGAATTCGAACACTGGGATTAGTCCGCGGATCAGGCTTCCAGATATACCACTCGTTCGACGGCGATTCGAACTCGCGAGGAACCCCCGTCATAATCGCGTGCGCCGGATCATCGATGCTGATTTTCGCCGGAAGGGGTGGCCAGCTATTCATGGAAAACACAGCGCCTCCCAGGAAATCCACGTACCACGGCCAGTTTGTGTCCCTATCGTTATAGCCCGCCGCATGAAAGCCCAACCAGGCCCCGCCGTGCTCCATGTAGCGCTCGAACGCGCGTCTCTGCTCAGTTTTGGAGGGAGATTCGTTCAACCACAAGACAAGCTGATAGCCATGCAGCCGTTCATCATTCAGATCCTCCCATTTGCTGGTGGACTCGAAGAGGAAGTGCTCTTTCGCCGCCCGCTCAGTCAGGAACTTCACCGCATCGTGGGCGAACTGAACATGATCCGGTTCCGTGGTTTCGGAATAGAACGCCAGCACTTTAAACCGGCTCTGCTGCCCGAATAATGCCGGCACTGCCAATGCCATTGACGCACACGCAATCAAGAATTGCCGAAATCTCATTGATGCGCCGCCCACAAAATCGAATTATGAAAGATCGCGGTGAAGGCCGAATTCTGAAAGAGCTCAGGATGGTGGCCCATAAAGATGTATACATTCCGCGCCTTCATGTGTTCGTTTGACCAGATCACCGGGTGATCTCCGCCCATCTTCGTGGGCGTATCCGGTGAATAGGTCGATTCATCGACATGGGCCAGGACGCGAACATTCGGCCGTGGTGATTTGTCCCACGTGTACCATTCCTCATTTTCTATGACGAATGACGGCGCGACACCCTTCATCACTGGATGGGATTTGTCTTCCACGATCACAGTGGCCGTGGCAAATTTTGGAATGTAGTCGGTAAAGCGGATCCCGCCCATGAACCCTGAGAACCACTGCCACATGGGATACCCATCGAATTCGCCGAGCAGTGCAGCATGGTGAAATCCAATCCATCCTCCACGGCCTTCTTCGATGTACTTGGTAAATGCCGCTACGGCTTGCGGTTTCCATGCGTAAGGCGGATAGTCCAGCTGGATAAAAAGTTGATAATGGGACAGGAAAGCCTCGTCGATTTTGTCGGTGTTCTCGATGTAATCGACAGAGAAATTGTTATCAATCGCCTGCTTTTGCAGCCAGACTTTCGCCGCATCCACGAAGGGCCGATGAATGCTGTTTACTTCGGCCAGCGCAATCACGTGGAACTTCGGCGCTGCGCTTTGCGCAGTGTTATCACCTGCGAATGCGGCTAGCGATATCGCGACGAACCAAAGACAGCTCATC
>Ga0070741_10010089_pt1 | contig 18002 bp, 20 predicted proteins | sample Coa_R1_4_FD_66440 | JGI IMG/M metagenome (GOLD analysis project Ga0070741, IMG submission 66440) | Surface soil microbial communities from Centralia Pennsylvania, which are recovering from an underground coalmine fire - Coalmine... | ecosystem: Environmental > Terrestrial > Soil > Unclassified ...
CGGTACACGAGGGTGCCGTCCGACAGGTCGAAATACCAGGTGCCCGCGGGAAGCTCGTCCGCTCCGATCCGGTCGAAGGCGCCGGCGTAGTTGTCGGGCTTGCGAGCGAGCCAGTCGATCGGGTTCTGCCGTGCCAGGCCTTCGACCTCGCTTCCGCTCTTGCCCGCGGCGAGGTAGCCCGCGATGCGCAAATGTAATCCCGCCTGGATCGCCGCCGCCGTGGCTTCCATCGTCGCCTTCTCCGCCTGCTCCTGGTAGAACTTGATCCGGTCGAGCAGGATCGCGGCGATGATGCCGATGATCACCAGCACCACCGTGAACTCGATGAGCGAGAAGCCCCGCCCCGGGGCGCGCTGGAGCTGGTGGACTCGCATGGGCGCGAGCGGTCTAATGCGGCCCGAGCACGGCCCTGCCGAGGCCCCAGACCGGCAGCAGCACGCCGAGCGCCAGGATCAGCACGAGGATCGCGAGGAACACGATCATGATCGGCTCGATCTGCGAGCTGAGCGTCTTCAGCTCGTACTCGACCTCGCGCTCGTACATCTCGGCGATCTCCTGCATGAGGTTGTCGAGCTCGCCCGTCTCGTCGCCCACCGCGATCATCTGCAGCACCACCGGCGTGAAGACGCCCGTGGTCACCGCCGTGCGCAGGACGCTTTCGCCTCGCTCGACGCCGTCGCGCATCTGCTCGATGCGCTGCGCGATGTAGTCGTTGTCCACGACCTTGCTGACCACGCTGAGGCTCTGCACCACGGGGACGCCGCTGCGGATCGCGAGCGCGAAGCTCCGGGCGAAGCGCGCGAGCGTCGCCTTGAGCACGATCTTGCCGGCGATGGGAATGCGCAGCTTGAGCTTGTCCCACTCGTATTTGCCGCGCACGGTGGATCGCCACATCCGGAACGCGAAGAACCCGGCGATACCGCCGGCGAGGATGAGCGCCCAATAGTTCAGCGTGAACTCGGAGAAACCGATGAGGATCCGGGTCAGCAGCGGCAGCTGCGCCCCCAGCCCGGTGTACACCTTCGCGAACACCGGAATGACGAACAGGTTGACGATGGCGATTGCCACCGCCATGGCGACCATGACGGTGAGCGGATACCGCAGCGCGGTCTTCACGCGCTGCCGCATCTCGCGATCGAAGTCGAGATGCTGCGACAGGCGCAGGAAGATCTCCTCGAGCCGCCCCGTCATCTCGCCGACCCGGACCATGCTCGTATAGAACGGCGAGAACACGTCGGTGTGCCGCAGCATGGCGCTCGAGAGCTCGCGACCGCTGTCGAGGCCCGCCCGCAAATCCTGGATCGTGCGCGCGAGCGCGGGATTGGTCGCCGACTCCTGAAGCCCGACGAGCGCCCGCAGGATCGGAACGCCCGACTTGAGCAGCGTGTACATCTGCCGCGAGAACAGCATCAGGTCGACCACCGTCACCTGCTCGGTGATGCGCTCGAGCAGCCCGCGTGCCGCGGACTCCACCGTCGCGCCCGAGCTCCTGATCTCGATCGGCGTGATACCCGTGTTGAAGAGCTGATCGGCGATCGCGCCGGTATCGACTCCCTCGAGGCTGCCCCGGACGAGCTCGCCCCGAGGATTGCGGCCCCGATACTCGAACAGCGGCATCGCTAGTCCTCGACCTGGCTGGTGACGCGCATCGCCTCGCCGAGCGTGGTCCGGCCCGCCACGGCGAGCGCGAGCGCGTGGCTGCGCAGCGTATGGCCGGCGAGGCGCGCGTGGGCCGCGCGCATGAAGACGGTGGGATCGCCGTGGCCGATCGCTTGCACGAGATCCGGCGACATGTCGAGCAGCTCGTACACGCCGGTGCGGCCGAAATAGCCGCTGCCGTTGCAGTGCGAGCATCCCTTGCCGCGCACGAAGCGCGCGGTCGCGGGCGGCCGATTCGCGTCTTCGTTCGCCCAGGCGGTTTCCTGCGGCGTCGGCGTGTGGGGCTCGGCGCAGCTCTCGCACACGACGCGGACCAGCCGCTGCGCGAGCACCGCGTTCAGCGACGTCGCAACCATGTAGTTCGGCGCGCCCATGTCGATCAGGCGTATCGGCGTGCTGGCGGCGTCGCGCGTGTGCAGCGTGGAGAAGACGAGGTGGCCGGTGAGCGCGGCCCGCAGACCGATCTCCGCGGTCTCCTCGTCGCGTATCTCGCCGACCAGGATGATATCGGGGTCCTGGCGCAACGCCGAGCGCAGCACGCGCGAAAAGCTGAGCTCGATCTTCTCGTTCACCTGGACCTGGTTGATGCCCTGCAACCGGTACTCGACGGGGTCCTCCACGGTGATGATCTTCTGGTCGACGCTGTTCACCTCGGACAGCGCGGCGTACAAGGTGGTCGTCTTGCCGCTGCCCGTGGGCCCGGTGACCAGGATCATCCCGCTCGAGCGGTGGATCAGCTCGCGGAATTTCGCCAGCAGCGGATCCGGGAAGCCGAGCCTTTCCAGGCCCAGCAGCCCGCCGCTGGTATTCAGCAGGCGCATGACCGCCGACTCGCCGTACTGCACCGGCATGGTCGACATGCGCACGTCGACCTGCTGGTCGCGGATCTTGACGTTGAAGCGGCCGTCCTGCGGCAGGCGCTTCTCCGAGATGTCGAGGCCCGCCATGATCTTCAGCCGCAGCACCAGCGCCGGCCCGATCTTGGGATCGGTCTCGGTCTGCAGGATCAGCTCGCCGTCGATGCGGAAGCGGATCTGCACGCGGTGCTCCTGCGGCTCGATGTGGATGTCCGACGCCTTGACCTGGGTCGCGTCCTCGAACAGCGTCTGCAGCAGCCGCACGACCGGCGCGTCCTCGACGCTGAGGTTCGCGCCCAGGGCGCCGAAGTCGACCGCCGTCTCGCCGAGGTCCGCCTCGAGCTCCTTCGCGAGCCCGGTGATCTCCTCGGTGCGGCGGTAGACGCGGTCGATGGTCTGCAGCAGCAGGCCCTCGTTCACGACCGCGAGATCGATGTCCTTCTTGAGGATGCGGCTGATCTCGTCGAAGGCGAAGAGGTCCGACGGATCGCTCATGCCCACGAGATAGCGGGTCTTGCGGTCCTCGAGCAGCAGCGCACGGTAGCGCCGCGCCTGCGATTCCGGCAGCTGGCGCGCCACCTCCGGCTGCAGGTTGAAATATTTGAGGTTGATGAAGGAGACGCCGAGCTGGCGCGCCAGCGCCTCGGAGATCTGGTCCTCCGTGACGAAGCCGCTCTCGACCAGCACCTTGCCCAGCTTGCGGCCGCTGCGCTTCTGCTGCTCGAGCGCGAGCTTCAGCTGTTCGCTGGAGATGAGCCTCTGCTGGACCAGCAGGTCGCCAAGGCGGATTTTCTCGGGCTTACCCATCGCCTCCCTTTCGTCTGTCCGCTTCCGCAAGCAGCAAACGTGCCGGGAACCATATCCCCTTTTCGTACAGGGTGCAATCGCGATTTTCCCTACGGGCGCGCCCCGATAAGGCGGCGTGCCGCGATGTATCATTGACGCTTTCCCGCCGCCCCATGTCCGCTCCCGTCCCGGCGCTCAGAGCGCTCGTCTTCGACGCATACGGAACGCTGTTCGACGTCCACACCGTCGCGGCGCTGTGCGAAACGCTCTGGCCCGGGAAGGGCGAAGCGATCACGCGCGCCTGGCGCGCGAAGCAGCTGGAGTACACCTGGCAGCGCAGCCTGATGCGGCGCTACCAGGACTTCAAGCGCGTCACCGAAGCCGGGCTGCGCTACGCCTGCGCGGCCGCCGGCGCGCCGCTCGCGGACGACCAGCTCCGGCGCCTCATGGACGCGTATCTCGAGCTCTCGCCGTTCCCGGACGCGCGCGAGGCGATCGCCGCGCTGAAGCAGAGGAAGCTGCGGCTCGCGATCCTCTCGAACGGCTCGCCCGCGATGCTGCGTCCCCTGGTGAAGAACGCGGGCCTGCGCGAGATGTTTCACGCCGTGCTCAGCGTCGACGAGCTCGAGATGTACAAGCCGGCGCCGGCGGTCTACCGGCTCGCCGTCGAGAAGCTCGAGCTGCCGAAAGGCGCCATCGGCTTCGTCTCGAGCAACTGCTGGGACGCCTGCGGCGCGAAGTCCTTCGGGTTCCGGACCTTCTGGGTCAACCGCGCGGGCGCGCCGCTCGACGATCTCGGCGCGGCGCCCGATCACGTGATCGCGACGCTGGCCGAGCTGCCGCCGCTCGTCGCGGCCGGCGCATGAGCCTGCCGCCGATGCAGTTCTGCAGCACCTGCGGGGCGCGCGTGGCGTTGCGCGTCCCGCCCGGGGACACGCTGCCGCGGCACGTGTGCGAGAGCTGCGGGACGATCCACTACCGCAATCCGCTGATGGTCGTCGGTACGATCCCCGAATGGGAGGACCGCGTCCTGCTGTGCAAGCGGGCGATCGAGCCGCGCGCGGGCTTCTGGACGCTGCCCGCCGGCTTCATGGAGCTCGGCGAGACCACCGCCCAGGCGGCGCAGCGCGAGACGCTCGAGGAAGCGAAGGCGCGCGTCGAGCTCGGCGACGCCTTCACGCTGCTGTCGGTGCCGCACGTCGACCAGGTGCATCTCTTCTACCGCGCGCGGCTCCTCGACACCGACTTCGGGCCGGGCGAGGAGAGCCTCGAGGTCGCGCTGTTCCGCGAGGACCAGATCCCCTGGCCCGAGCTCGCTTTCCGCACCATCGCGACCACCCTGCGGTACTTCTACGCCGACCGCAAGGAAGGGCGCTTTCGCATGCACGCCGGCGACATCCTGCCGGCGCGCTGAAGCGCGCTCAGGCCACGCTGCGCACGGCGTTCTCGGGCGTCGCCGAGATCTTGTGGATCGAGAGGTCGGCGCCGCTGAACTCCTCCTCGGGCTCGAGGCGCAGCCTGGTGACCGCGCGCAGCACGCCGTAGATGATCGCGCCGCCCGCGAGCGCGATCGCGATTCCGGCCACGGTGCCGACGAGCTGCGACATGAACGAGACGCCGCCCAGGCCGCCGAGCGCCTTCGCCCCGAAGATGCCGGCGGCGATCCCGCCCCATGCGCCGCACAAGCCGTGGAGCGGCCAGACGCCGAGCACGTCGTCGATCTTCCAGCGGTTCTGCGCCAGCGTGAACATGCTGACGAAGATCGCGCCCGCGACCGCGCCGACGACGAGCGAGCCGATCGGGTGCATGACGTCGGAGCCGGCGCACACTGCGACCAGGCCCGCGAGCGGACCGTTGTGCACGAAGCCCGGGTCGTTACGCCCGACGACGAGCGCGGCGAGCGTACCGCCGACCATCGCCATCAGCGAGTTGACCGCCACCAGGCCGCTCACCTTGTCGATGGTCTGCGCCGACATGACGTTGAAGCCGAACCAGCCGACCGAGAGGATCCACGCGCCGAGCGCGAGGAAGGGGATGCTGGAGGGCGGGTGCGCCGCCAGCACCTTCCCGTCCCTGGCGTAGCGCCCGCTGCGCGGTCCGAGGAACAGCACCGCGACGAGGCCGAGCCAGCCGCCCACCGCGTGGACGACGATCGAGCCGGCGAAATCGTGGAACTCCTCGGAGAACGCCGCCTTGATCCAGGCCTGGACGCCCCAGCGCTGCCCCCACGCCATCGCCTCGAAGAACGGGTAGACGAAGGCGACGATGAGGAACGACGCGATCAGCTGCGGATAGAAGCGCGCCCGCTCGGCGATGCCGCCCGAGATGATCGCCGGCGTCGCCGCGGCGAACGTGAGCAGGAAGAAGAAGCGCACCAGCTCGTAGCCCTGCTTCTCGGCGAGCTTCTCGGCGCCGGTCAGGAACCCCGCGCCGTACGCGATCAGGTAGCCGATGAAGAAATAGGCCAGCGTCGAGACGCTGAAGTCGGAAAGGATCTTGACCAGGGCATTGACCTGGTTCTTCGCCCGCACCGTCCCGAGCTCGAGGAAGGCGAACCCCGAATGCATCGCGAGCACCAGGATCGCCCCGAGCAGGATGAACAGCACGTCGCTGCCGGCCTTCAGCGTCTCTACGGACATCGCTCCCATGATCTCCTCCTCCGGAAAATGGAGCACAACGGATTGTTTTGGCGCCGCTTCGGTCACATACTCCGTGACGGCGGCGGCTATTCTGCCTCAAAATGGTGCGTCCGGCCGGCGGTGAAGACCGGCCCGAAGGAGCCGATGGAGCGACGGCAATTCATGCTCGGGTGCGCGGCTGCGGTGGCGATGTCGCCGCTCGCGGCGCGCGCCGGCGCCCGTCCGCATTACTACGGCCGGGCGCGACTCGTCGATGCGGGCGGCCGGCCGATCAAGGCCGCGGAGCTGCCCTCCGAGCGCAATTTCATCTTCCACTATCCGTTTGCGGGCACGCCCTGCTTTCTGCTGAACCTCGGCAAGCCGACGCGCCCCGCCGCGGAGCTGAAGACCGCGTCGTCCGATACTTACCGCTGGTCCGGCGGCGTCGGCCCCGCCCACAGCGTGGTCGCGTACTCGGCGATCTGCGCCCATCGCATGACCTATCCGACGCGCGAGATCAGCTTCATCAGCTACCGCGCCGAGCGCACGCCGCAGAACCGCTTCGCCCATGTGATCCACTGCTGCTCCGAGCACAGCCAGTACGACCCCGCCGAAGGGGCGCGGGTCGTCGCCGGACCCGCCCCGCAGCCGCTCGCCGCCATCCTGCTCGATCACGACGCCGCGACCGACGCGCTGTACGCGATCGGCACCCTGGGCGGGGAGATGTTCGGCGAGTTCTTCTCCAAGTACGAGTTCCGCCTGACGCTCGAGCACAACGGCCACGCGCACGACCCGGTCCGCGGCAGCTGCGTGGTGAGCGAGCTGAGCGAATATTGCCGGCAGCAGGTGAAGTGCTGATCCCATGATCCCGTGGCTGGAAGGCGACGAGCCCTTTCCGCCGCTCGCGCGCGCGCTCGCGCGCCCGAACGGCCTGCTCGCCGCGGGCGGCGACCTGTCGCCCGAGCGCCTGCTCGCGGGCTACCGGCGCGGCATCTTTCCCTGGTTCGCGGAGAACGATCCGATCCTGTGGTGGAGCCCTGACCCGCGCATGGTGCTCTTCCCGGAGGAGCTCAAGGTGTCGCGCTCGCTCGCGAAGGCGATCCGCAACCGGCCGCACGAGGTCGGGTTCGACGGCGCGTTCCGCGAGGTCATCGCGGCGTGCGCCGCGCCGCGGGACGGCGCAGGCGGCACGTGGATCACCGAGCCGATGCGCGACGCGTACGAGCGGCTGCACCGGCTGGGCCACGCGCATTCGGTCGAGGTCCGGATCGACGGCGAGCTCGCCGGCGGCCTTTACGGCGTCGCGCTCGGGCGCGTGTTCTTCGGCGAATCGATGTTCACCCGCGCGCGCGACGCCTCGAAGATCGCGCTGGTCGCGCTGGTCGAGCGCTGCAAGCGCGAAGGCATCGCGCTCATCGACTGCCAGATGCACACGGCGCATCTCGAGTCGCTCGGCGCCCGCGAGATCCCGCGCCGCGATTTCGCCCGCCTGCTCCAGGAATTGGTAGACTATGCGCGGGCCCCGGGAAGCTGGTCCGGCGCCGACGCTCCGATAGAGACATGTCGCAACTGAACGATCTGCCGCACGCGGTACTGCAGTTCTACGTGACTGCACCGTACCCGTGCTCCTACCTCCCGGGAAAGATGGCGCGCTCGCAGGTCGCGACGCCGAGCCATCTCATCGGCAACGAGCTGTACGGCGACCTGGTCCGCCTCGGCTTCCGCCGCAGCGGCATCTTCACCTACCGGCCGTACTGCGACCATTGCCGCGCCTGCGTTCCGGTGCGGGTGCCGGTCGCCGAATTCGTGCCGGCGCGCACGCACCGGCGCGCCTGGGCGCGGCACGCCGCGCTGCAGACGAGCGTCATGGGGCTGCGCTTCCGCGTCGAGCACTACTCGCTCTACCTGCGCTACCAGGCGAGCCGGCACGCCGGCGGCGGCATGGACCAGGACAGCCGCGACCAGTACTCGCACTTCCTGCTGCAGAGCCGCGTGAGCACGCGCCTCGTGGAGTTCCGCGACGAGGGCCGCCTCGTGATGGTCTCGATCGTCGACCACCTGAGCGACGGCCTGTCCTCGGTGTACACGTTCTACGATCCCGCGGTGGAAGGCGCGAGCTTCGGCACGTACAACATCCTGTGGCAGATCGAGCAGTGCCGCAGCCTCGGGCTGCCGTACCTCTACCTCGGCTACTGGATACGCGACAGCCGCAAGATGTCGTACAAGGCGCGCTTCCGCCCGATCGAGGGCCTCGTCGACGGCAACTGGCGCGCGCTGACCGACGCGGAGATCGAGGGCTGATCCGGGCCCGCGCGCTAAAATGGCGCGCATGCTGTACCGCGCCGCGCGTCCCCTTCTCTTCGCCTTCGAGCCCGAGACGGCGCACCGCCTCGCTTTCCGATCGCTCGATTGCCTCGACCGCCTCGGCGCGGCGTCGCTGCTCGCCTCGCGGGCGCCGCGGCTGCCCGTGCGCGCGATGGGCCTCGATTTCCCGAACCCGGTCGGTCTCGCGGCCGGCCTCGACAAGAACGGCGAGCACGTCGACGCGCTCGGGAGGCTGGGCTTCGGCTTCCTCGAGATCGGCGCCGTGACGCTACGGCCCCAGCCGGGGAACCCGCTGCCGCGCATCTTCCGGCTGCCGGCGGCCGAGGCCCTCATCAACCGCATGGGATTCAACAGCGACGGCGCCGAGCGCGTCGCGCGCAACCTGACCGCCCGCCGCTATCGCGGCGTCCTCGGCGTGAACATCGGCCGCAACTTCGACACGCCGAACGAGCGCGCCGCGGCCGAGTACGCCGAGGTGCTCGCCAGGCTCTACCCGCACGCGTCGTTCTTCACCGCCAACGTCTCGTCGCCGAACACGAAAGGACTGCGCGATCTGCAACAGACGCACGAGATCGACATGCTGCTCGGGCGGCTCGTCGCGGAGCGCGACCGGCTGGCCGCGCAGCACGGCCGGCGCGCCCCGCTCGCGGTCAAGGTCTCGCCCGACCTCGACGACGCCGCGATCGCGCAGATCGCCGACCGCGTCGTCGCGCACGGGATCGACGCCGTGATCGCGACCAACACCACCGTGTCGCGCGAAGGCGTGAAGCAGCTGCGCCACGGCGAGGAGGCGGGCGGGCTCTCGGGGCCGCCGCTGCGGGCGCGCGCCACGCGGGTCGTGGCGAAGCTGCGCCGCGCGCTCCCGGCGCGCGTCTCGATCATCGGGGTAGGGGGCATCGCGAGCGCGCGCGACGCGCGCGAGAAGCTCGACGCGGGGGCCGACCTGGTGCAGCTGTATACGGCGCTGCTCTATCGCGGCCCGCGGCTCGCGGGCGAGATCGTCCGCGGGCTCGCCGCGGACGGCCGGAAGGCGCAAGGAGCCGCGTCGTGAGCACGGCGAGCGTCGATCAGATCGACGCGCTGCTTCCGCAGACGCAATGCGGCAAATGCGGCTACGCGGGATGCCGGCCTTATGCGCAGGCGATCGCCGCCGGCGCCGCGATCAACCGCTGCCCGCCCGGGGGCGAGGCCACCCTGCGAAAGCTCGCGCAGCTGACCGAGCGCCCCGTCGCGCCGCTCGATCCCGCGTGCGGCGCCGAGACGCCCCGGCGCGTCGCCCTGATCGACGAGGCGCGCTGCATCGGCTGCACCCTGTGCATCCAGGCCTGCCCGGTCGACGCCATCGTCGGCGCAGCGCAGGCGATGCACACGGTGCTCACCGAGCTGTGCTCCGGGTGCGAGCTGTGCCTGCCGCCCTGCCCCGTCGACTGCATCGCCATGGCGGCGCCCGCGCCGGAAGACGTATGGACGCCGGCCCGCGTCGACGCCGCGCGCGACCGCCACGAACGGCGCGGCGCCCGCCTCGCGCGCGACCGCCGCGAGCACGCGCAGCGGCGCTCGGCCGCGGCGCGCAAGCGCGCGGTCGTGCGCGCCGCGATCGAGCGCGCCCGCGCCCGCAGGACGGCCGCCGGACGGGCGCGATGAACCCCGCCAAGCGGCGCGAGATCTTCGCGCGCTTCCGGGCCGCGGATCCGTCGCCGACGACCGAGCTCGTCTACCGCACGCCGTTCGAGCTGCTGGTGGCCGTCATCCTGTCCGCGCAGGCGACCGACAAGAGCGTGAACCTCGCGACCGGGAAGCTGTTCCGCGACGCGGCCACGCCCGAGAAGATCCTCGCGCTCGGCGAAAGCGGCCTGTCGGAATACATCCGCACCATCGGGCTTTACCGCGGCAAGGCCAGGAACATCATCCAGACCTGCCGTATCCTGGTCGAGCAGCACGGCAGCCGCGTCCCCGAGTCGCGCGAAGCGCTCGAGGCATTGCCCGGCGTCGGCCGCAAGACGGCGAACGTCGTGCTGAACACCGCCTTCGGACACGCCACCATCGCGGTCGACACGCACATCTTCCGCGTGGCGAACCGGACCGGCATCGCGCCGGGCAAGGACGTGCGCGAGGTCGAGGACAAGCTGACGAAGTTCGTTCCCGAGGAGTTCCGCAAGGACGCTCATCACTGGCTGATCCTGCACGGGCGCTACGTCTGCAAGGCGCTGAAGCCGGAATGCCCAAGGTGCCTGATCCGGGACCTTTGCGAGTATCGGCCCAAGACGCGCGAAGCTCGCGGCTGACGATGTTCAATCCCTCGCGCGACCAGGTGCGGCAGTTCTTCTTCGACGCCTGGCGAAAGTACAGCGACCGCTCGCCGCTCACCGGCCTCGAGCCGATGGCGGTCGAGGTCATGCTCGCGCATCCCGAGTACCGCGTGGCGCTCGAGCAGCCCGAGCGCCACGCCGCGCGCGAGTATGCGCCCGAGGCGGGCGAGAGCAATCCCTTCCTGCACTTGTCGCTGCACCTCGCGATCGAGGAGCAGCTTTCGATCGACCAGCCGCCGGGGATCCGCGCCGAGTTCGAGCGCATCGCGCGCACCCGAGGCGACCGGCACGAGGCGCTGCACGCGGTGCTCGAGTGCCTCGGCGAGACCGTGTGGCGCGCGCAGCGCGACGCCGCCGCGCCCGACGCGGCCGCCTATCTCGATTGCCTCAGGAAGCGCTGAAGCGGCTCAGCGCTTGACGTGAAGCGTGCCGCTCTGCTCGGAGAAGTACGCGGCGAGGTCGGCGAGGTCCTCGTCCTTCAGGGCCTGGACCTGCCCTCCCATGATGGGGTTCTTGCGCGCGCCCGACTTGTAGTCGCGCAGCGCCTTCAGCAGGTAATCCGGGTGCTGCCCGGCGAGCCGCGGGAAATCGGGCGTCATCGGGTGATTGCCGTCGGGGCCGTGGCACGCGGCGCACGCCTGGGACTTCTGCTTCCCGGCCTCGGCGTTTCCGGCGGCGAGCGCGGGAACCGACACGGAGGCGGCGAGTACGAGGGCGAGGAGCTTGCTCATTTTTTGGCCTCCGCGGGATCGGCCCCATAGTAGGCGGCGAGCGCCGCCATGTCGTCGTCGCTGAGGCTCTTCGCGATGCCCTGCATGGACGGGTGGCTGCGGTCGCCCGCCTTGTACGCCTTCAGCGCATTGACGATGTACTGCCGCGACTGGCCGGCGATCTTCGGCACGTGGTAGACCTGCGGGAACGCCGTCTGGTAGTACGGGATGCCGTGACAGCCGACGCACATCGACTGGAAGCGCGGCAACCCGCCGGCTTTCTCGCCCGGCTTGTCGCCGGAGCTTTGCGCCGGTTGTTGCGCGAACGCGCACGCGGAAGCGACCGCGAGCAGCGTGCCGAGGCATTTCGTAATCGTCCGGATTTTCATTATTTCGGCGGAAGGGATGTGACAGGCCGCGCAATTCTATACGAAGCGCCGAGCCGCGGTCAAAGACTCGGCGCGCCGGTCCGAGGCGCGAGACAACGGGACACGCCCTCGGCCACCGCCGAAGCGATGCGGCGCCGCGTCTCGGGCGACGCGAGCTTGGTCTCCTCGTCGCGGTTGACGATCACGCCGGCCTCGAGCAGCACCGCGGGCGAGCGCGCCGTGTGCAGCACCACCAGATTGTCGTAGTAGTGCACGCCGTTCTCGCGGTCGGCGAACGGCTTGCTCTCCCCGGGGATCGGATCCGCGTGATACAGCGACGGCCGGAAGCCGCCCGCGCGCAGCGCCGCGCCGATCGCCGACGCGCAGCGCAGGCTCGCGGGGAGGTCGACGTTCCGCCGCGAGACGAACAGCGAGAAGCCCGCGTAGCGATCGCTGTAGGACCGGTCGACGCCGTGGTCGCTCCAGCCGAGGAAGAACTGCGGCTGCGTGGAATCGTGATGCACCGAGAGCAGCAGGTCCGCGCCCACCGCGGCCGCGGTGCGCCGCGACAGATGGACCATGGACCCGTCTGCGCCGATCAGCCGCGGCTGCACGCCGCGCGCCCGGAGCGCCCCGGCGACGTCCGCCGCGAGGTCGCGGTTGAACTCGAACTCGGGGCGTCCCCGGGCGCTGAGCGCGCCCGGCTCCGCGTTGTAATGTCCGACGTCGACCGCGACGGTGGCTCCGTACGCGCGCGCGATGAGCACCAACAGAAGCGCCGCCGCGTATCGCATGGCGCCATTCTCGTCCACCGGCCCGCCCGGAGCAAGGATGTAGAATGAACGCGTCACGAAGGAAGCGCCGATGCGATTCAAGGGCTCCGACACCTACGTCGCCACCGACGACCTGAGGCTGGCGGTCAACGCCGCGATCACGCTCGAGCGGCCGCTGCTCGTCAAAGGCGAGCCCGGGACCGGCAAGACGATGCTCGCGGTGGAAGTCGCGCGCGCGCTCGGCCTGCCGCTGCTCGAGTGGCACATCAAGTCCACGACCAAGGCGCAGCAGGGTCTTTACGAGTACGACGCCGTGTCGCGCCTGCGCGACTCGCAGCTCGGCGACCCGCGCGTGCAGGACATCGCGAACTACATCGTGCGCGGCACGCTGTGGCAGGCCTTCGTCTCCGAGACGCCGGTGGTGCTGCTGATCGACGAGGTCGACAAGGCGGACATCGAGTTTCCGAACGACCTGCTGCGCGAGCTCGACCGCATGGAGTTCTACGTCTACGAGACCCGCGAGCTGGTGAAGGCGACGCACCGCCCGATCGTCTTCATCACGAGCAACAACGAAAAGGAGCTTCCCGACGCCTTCCTCAGGCGCTGCTTCTTCCACTACATCCGCTTCCCGGACAAGGAGACGATGGAGAGGATCGTCGACGTCCATTTCCCCGGACTGAAGAAGGCGCTGCTGCGCGAGGCGCTCGAGGTGTTCTTCGAGGTGCGCGAGGTCCCGGGCCTGAAGAAGAAGCCGTCGACGTCGGAGCTGCTCGACTGGCTGAAGCTGCTGCTCGCGGAGGACATCTCCCCCGAGGCGCTGCGCAGCAAGGACCGCAAGACCATCATCCCGCCGCTGCACGGGGCGCTGCTCAAGAACGAGCAGGACGTGCACCTGTTCGAGCGGCTGATCTTCATGTCGAGGCAGCAGCGGAGCTGAGGCCGTGCTCACCGGCTTCTTCCTGAAGCTCAAGAGCCACAAGCTGCCGGTCTCGATCAAGGAGTGGCTGACGCTCCTCGAGGCGATGCGCAAGGGCGTGATCTCGCCCTCGATCGACGAGTTCTACTATCTTTCGCGCGCCGCCCTCGTGAAGGACGAGCAGAACTTCGACAAGTTCGACCGCGCCTTCGGCGAATACTTCAAAGGCGTCGAGGCGATCGTCGGCGCCGAGCTCGACGTGCCGCTCGAATGGCTGCTCAAACAAGCGGAGCTGAACCTCTCGGCCGAGGAGAAGGCCATGGTCGAGGCCCTGGGCGGTTGGGAGAAACTGATGGAGGAGCTGAAAAGGAGACTGGAAGAGCAGAAGGGCAGGCACCAGGGCGGCAGCAAGTGGATCGGCACCGCGGGGACGTCGCCCTTCGGCGCCTACGGCTACAACCCCGAGGGCGTGAGGATCGGCCAGGAGCGCTCGCGCAACCGCAGCGCGGTCAAGGTCTGGGACGCGCGCGAGTACCGCAACCTCGACGACTCGGTCGAGCTCGGCACGCGCAACATCAAGGTCGCGCTGCGGCGGCTGCGCAAGTTCGCGCGCGAAGGCGCGCCCGAGGAGCTCGACCTCGACGCGACCATCGACAAGACGGCGCGCAACGCCGGCTGGCTCGACCTGCACATGCGGCCCGAGCGGCACAACGCCGTGAAGGTGCTCATGTTCCTCGACATCGGCGGCTCGATGGACGATCACGTCAAGCTGTGCGAGGAGCTCTTCTCCGCTTCCAAGACGGAGTTCAAGCACCTCGAGTATTTCTACTTCCACAATTGCCTGTACGACGCCGTGTGGAAGGACAATCGCCGCCGCCACGCCGAGCGCGTGCGCACGTTCGACATCATGCACAAGTACGGCCACGACTATAAATTGATCTTCGTCGGCGACGCGACCATGAGCCCGTACGAGATCCTGCAGCCGGGAGGCTCGATCGAGTACTCGAACGAGGAGGCGGGCGCCGTCTGGATGAAGCGCATGCTCGACGTCTATCCCAAGGCCGCGTGGCTCAACCCCGAGCCGCAGGAGATCTGGCCCTACCGCCAGTCGGTCGGCATCCTGCGCGAGATCATGGGCGGGAGGATGTATCCCACGACGATCGAGGGCCTCGAGCGCGCGATGCGCAGCCTGGCGAAGTAGCGGCGGCGACATGGCGATGTTCGGCTACTCGGTATCGCCGGCTGCTTTCCGGCCGCGCGGGGTGTATGCTTCGCGCCCATGCTGAGGAAACTCGCCATCGCGCTCGCGCTGGGCATCGCCGCGCAGGCCGCATCCGCGGCCCCGGTCTCGCCGAAGAGCCAGCCGAAGAACGCCTGGGGCGCGATCGCCTACAGCAGCAAGACCGGCGCGTACGGCTTCGCCGTCGACCAGCCCTCGAAGCGCTCCGCCGAGACCGAAGCGTTCCGCCAATGCGGCGCCGACTGCGACGTCATCAGGACGTTCCGGAATGCGTGCGGTGCCGTCGCCCAGGCGCAGAAGCGCTACGTCTGGGACACCGGCGCCTCGCGCGAGATCGCCGAGATGAAGGCGCAGAAGCGGTGCGGGGGCGACAGCTGCCGCACGCTCGTGTGGGCGTGCACCCGCGGAAAGTAGGCGCGGCTCAGGCCTGACCGGGCGGCGGAGCGACCTTCAGCACCTCTTCGAGGGTCGTCAGCCCCATCGCGACTTTCTGCGCGCCGCTGATCCGCAACGGCTTCATGCCTTCCTTGTACGCCTGCTCGCGGATCCTCGCGACGTCGGCCTCGGACGTCACGAGCTTGCGGATCGACGGGCTGAGCAGCAGGATCTCGTACAAGCCGACGCGCCCGAGGTAGCCCGTGTTGCGGCATTCGAGGCAGCCGATCGGACGATAGAGATGTGAAGGGCGCTTGGCCTTCCACGGCGCCACGAACTCGTCCCAGCCGAGCTCGCCCTCGCGGTCGCTGTCGGAGGGAATCTTTTCCTTGCAATGACGGCAGAGCGTCCGCACCAGGCGCTGCGCCATGACGCCGAGGATCGTGGAGTTCAGAAGATATGCCGGCACGCCGAGATCCAGCAGCCGGGTGATCGCGCTCGCCGCGTCGTTGGTGTGCAGCGTGGAGAGCACGAGGTGGCCGGTGAGCGCGGCCTGCACCGCCATGTCGGAGGTCTCGAGGTCGCGGATCTCGCCCACCATGATGATGTCCGGGTCCTGGCGCATGAGCGCACGCACGCCCTGCGCGAAACCGAGCTCGATCGCCGACTGCACCTGCATCTGGTTGAACGTCGGCTCGATCATCTCGATCGGGTCCTCGATGGTGCAGACGTTCACTTCCGGCGTGGCGAGGCTCTTCAGCGTCGAGTACAGCGTCGTCGTCTTGCCCGACCCGGTGGGCCCGGTTACGAGGATGATGCCGTTCGGCTGCTCGGTCATGTGCTGCCAGCGCGTCTTGTCGTCCTCGGAGAAGCCGAGCTCGGCGAAGTCCTTGACGATGACCTCGGGATCGAAGATGCGCATGACGAGCTTCTCGCCGAACGCGGTCGGCAGCGTCGAGAGTCGCAACTCGACCTCTAGGCCGTCCGCGGTCCGGGTCTTGATGCGCCCGTCCTGGGGCTTGCGCTTCTCCACCACGTCCATACGGCCGAGGATCTTGATGCGCGAAGTCATCGCGGCCGCGACGGCGCCGGGGATCTGGTACACCGGGTGCAGCACGCCGTCGATCCTGAAGCGGATCTCGGCGACGTCGCGCCTCGGCTCCATGTGGATGTCGCTCGCCCGCTGATCGAACGCGTACTGCCAGAGCCAGTCGACGACGTGGACGATGTGCTGGTCGTTCGCGTCGAGCTGGCCCTTGGTCTTGCCCAGCTCGACCAGCTGCTCGAAGTTGCCCAGGCTGCTGCGCTGCTCGCCCTGCTTGGCCGCGCCCTTCACCGATTTCGCGAGGTTGTAGAACTCGACCTGGTATCTGGCGATGTCGAGCGGATTGGCGATCACGCGGCGGATGTCGAGCTTCAGGATGGGCTTGAGCTCCTTCTCCCATTCCTTGACGTAGGGCTCGCAGGTCGCGACGACCGCCTCCTTCGTGGTCACCTCCACCGGCAGGATGCGGAAGCGCGCGGCGTACGCGTTCGACATCACCTCGGTCACCGCCGAGAAATTGATCTTCAGGGGATCGATGTGGTAGTAGTCCAGCCCCGTCTTCTCGGCGAGCCACTGCGTCAGCCACTCGAGCGACAAGGGCTTGTGCGGAGGGCGCCCCGAGCGCCACTTCTGATCGGCGACGACGGCGAGCGGGTGCAGGTCCGCGCGGTGCAGCCTGCGGTCGGCCACGAGCCGGTCGGCGTCGGCCTTGGGCACGACCCCGTCGGCGACGAGGGATTGCATCACCTCCGACAGCGTGAGCCTGTGCTCCTGGACCGTTTCGGCGGCGGTTTGCATGGCGGCAATATAGCCACGCCCCGGGGGGCGGGCAAGCCATTTTGACAGCGCGTGGGAACTGCGACATGCTAGCGTCCCTCCAAGCAGACGAACCACCTCGAGAGGAGCCCCCCAATGGCGATCAAACCGGGCGACAAGCTGCCCGATGGCAAGCTTTCCGAATCCACCGAATTCGACGAGGCCGCGGGCTGCCCGATGCCGCCCAAGGACATCAGCGTGGCCGATTCCGTCAAGGGCAAGAAAATCGTGATCTTCGCGCTGCCGGGCGCCTATACGCCGACATGCTCGGCCAAGCACGTGCCGGGCTACGTGAAGAACTACGACAAGCTGAAAGCCAAGGGCGTCGACGAGATCTGGTGCGTCGCGACCAACGACGGCTTCGTCATGGCGGCCTGGGGCCGCGACCAGAAGACCGGCGGCAAGATCCGCATGCTCGGCGACGGCAGCGCCGAGTGGACGAAGAAGCTCGGGCTCGAGCTCGATCTCTCCGCGCGCAACATGGGCCTTCGCTCCCAGCGCTACTCGATGCTCGTCGACAACGGCGTGGTGAAGAAGCTGAACGTCGAGGCGCCGGGCAAGTTCGAGGTCAGCAGCGCGGAGACGATGATCTCCCAGCTCTGACGCGCGCGGCTGCGCAAAGAAAAACGCCCGGCGATGCCGGGCGTTTTCTTTTGGGGCTCCCGCTCAGAAGCCGATCGTCAGACCGATATTCAGCACCGGATAGTATTTGTACTTCTTGACCTTGTCCTCGAGGTTGCGCTGCTCAGCTTCCACTTGGCTCTGGAGTGTCGTGCACTGGGCGGGGGTGAGCGAGCCGCAGCTTGCGCTGAGGGACGCCTTAGGCGAGCCCATGTACATCACGCCGAGATCGGCGTAGAAGTTCACGCCTGCGCCCGCAACGTTGCCCCACCCGACGCCGAGGTACGGCGCCGCGCTGTTCCCGAGCTTGAGCTTGCCGGTGAGGGTGCCCCCGCCGGTGGACGGCGTGCCGGTGACGTCGATCTTATTGTTATTCCCGACGACACCCGCCGTGAAGTGAAACGGGCCGACCGGACTGAAATCGAAGAGCAGCGGAGCGTTCGAGAGCTTCAGCTTGCCGTCGTAGTGCACGTTGCTCGTGTTGACGGTCGTATTGTGCGAGTACATCGAGTAGCCGAGACGCGCGTTCAGCCCCGGCGCGATGTGCCAGCCGAAGTCGCCGCCGTAGCCGAGCGTGCCGATGC
>Ga0070741_10010090_pt1 | contig 18002 bp, 10 predicted proteins | sample Coa_R1_4_FD_66440 | JGI IMG/M metagenome (GOLD analysis project Ga0070741, IMG submission 66440) | Surface soil microbial communities from Centralia Pennsylvania, which are recovering from an underground coalmine fire - Coalmine... | ecosystem: Environmental > Terrestrial > Soil > Unclassified ...
CCAATCTGATCGTCGACCCCAAGAATGAGAATAAAGTTTTCAAAGTCGATTTAGTGCTGCTGTTGAGTGTGAACGGCGGCGAAAGCTTCAGCGCAGTTTCAAACCAGGCACATGGCGATTTTCACGATGTCTGGATCGATCCTAACGACACCAACACAGTCTTTGCTACCGACGACGGTGGTGTATGGCGCAGCTTCGACGGCGGCTCGCGCTGGGAGCACCAGATGAACCTGCCGATCTCGCAGTTCTACCACGTGAGTGTAGACAATGACATTCCCTATCACGTCTATGGCGGACTCCAGGACAACAGTTCGTGGGTGGGCGATTCGTCATATCCAGGAGGCGTAACGAATTCGCGTTGGGAAAACATGTACGGCGGCGACGGCTTCTGGATGTGGGAGGATCCCTCGGATCGCGATTACGTGTACGCGGAAGCGCAAGGCGGCGAGATCGGCCGCGTGAATCGCTGGACACATGAGACTCGCGCCATCAAGCCTTATCCGCAATACGGCGAGAAGAAGCTCCGCTTCAACTGGAACACTCCCATCCAGGTAAGCCCGAACGACAAGAACACGCTTTATCTCGGAGCGCAGTTCCTCTTCCGCTCGCGTGATCACGGGCAATCATGGGAGCGGATCTCGCCCGATCTGAGCACCAACAATCCCGAGAAGCAGAAGCAGGAGGAGTCCGGTGGTATTACCGTCGATAACTCAGCCGCGGAGATGAACACGACGATCTACTCGATCTCCGAATCTCCGAAGAACGGTCAGGTGATCTGGGTGGGAACCGATGACGGAAATATCCAAGTCACGCGCGATGGCGGCAAGAACTGGACAAACGTCATCGGCAATGTCCCCGAAGCGGGACAGGGCTCATGGATCGCGTGGGTGGAAGCCAGCCGCTTCGACGAGGGCACGGCTTACGCGGCAGTCGATCGCCACATGTATGGCGACATGAATCCGCACGTCTTTAAGACCTCTGACTTTGGCAAGACGTGGAAGTCAATGGTCGCAAACGACAGCGGAGTGCACGGCTGGGCACACGTGATCAAAGAAGACCTGGTAAGCCCCAACCTGCTTTTCCTTGGAACTGAGTTTGGGCTCTTCGTCAGCAACGATGGCGGCGAGCGCTGGGCGCAGTACAAGGGCAGCAGCTTCCCAGCCGTAGCTGTGGATGATCTTGTCATTCAGCCGCGCACCAACGATCTCGTGCTGGCTACGCACGGTCGCGGCATCTGGATCATCGACGACATCTCTCCTCTCCGTGCGCTGACGCCGGAAATCATGCAGGAAGACGCAGGCTTCCTGCCGACTCCGCCGGCGGTGCAGTGGATGGAGACCCAAGGCGGATGGCCGGAGGGAGCAAACTCCTTCAACGGACAGAATCGTCCGGAAGAAGCAACGATTCCTTATTACCAGCGCACGCGCCATATCTTTGGCGACTTGAAGATCGAGATCTTTGACGATCAGGGCAGATTCGTCGATTCCATCACTACCAGCAAGCATCGTGGGGTAAATCGCGTGACCTGGTCGATGCACCTGAAGCCGCCCAAGGTTCCGCCTGCCGCGAGCGCGGCCTTCGGAGCTGCATTCGGTCCACGAGTTCTTCCCGGCGCCTATACGGTGAAGATGACGAAGGGCGATAAGACTTATACCGAAAAGATCAACGTTGTGCTCGATCCGCGCGCGAAGTACACGGTCGAGGATCGGAGGGCGCAGTTCGATCTCGCGACTAAGCTATCCGCCATGCTCAATCACATGAGCTGGGCTGTGGACGCAATTGTCAACGTTCGTGACACCGCCAACCGCGATGCCAGTCAACTCAAGAACAACGATCCACTGAAGCAGCGGCTCACGAAGCTAGCCGCTGACGTTGACGCCGTCCGTGGCAAGATCGTGGCCACCAAGGAAGGCGGCGCGATCACGGGCGAAGAGCGTTTGCGCGAGTTCCTAGCCGGTCTTTATAGCGACGTGAATGGCTACGAAGGCAAACCTACGGATTCGCAGGCGGCGCGTACGGATGTGCTTGGGCGCGAGCTCGAAGATGTGATCAATGAATTCCAGAAGCTAGTCACGCCTGAGCTCTCGATGAACAAACGGTTGATATCGAAGAAACTGCGGCCCATCGAGATCATCTCGGAACAGGATTGGCAAAAGGAGCAAAACGCTGCCCAAGGCGGAGCGCCCTCAGTGGGGCCAGGTTCGATGCGTATCCGTGAGATGGATTAACGGAATCGGCGCCGGTCGATCGCGAGGAACCGCAGCCGCAAACACGCGCCTGCCCCACCGGCTACCGCCGGCGGTTCTGTTGCTCCGCTTGCACCGGCAGGAACTCTCAGCTAGCTTTATGCGCATGTGGTTTGGTATTGCCCGGGATCGCTTCTGGGTTGGTTGTGCTGTACTGATTGCGGCGCTTGCAGGTCTTCTGCCTCACGCCGAAGCGCAAGGCTTCGGCGGCAATCAGCAGACTCCTCCTGCATACGTCCTCACCGGAAGCGTCGTAAATTCCTCCACAGGCGCCCCGATTCCTTACGCGCTCGTCCAGGCCGATCAGAGCGCGAAGCTTGCCGACCAGAATGGGAATTTTGAGTTCGATGATCTAAGCTCTGCGTCCGTTACGATTCAGGCGCACAAGCCGGGATTTTTTGGGCCGAATGAGATCGGCGAAGCCCGAGCTCCATTCACGGCCACATTGTCCGATCATCCCACCAGCATCACGATTCAGCTTATTCCTGAAGCGGTAATCAGCGGTCACGTCGAGAATCCCGAAGGCGAGCCGGTGGGCGGCGTCCCCGTACGTTTGCGCTTCAGCCAGGTTATGAACGGGCGGCGCGTGTGGCAGCAGTTCGGACATCGCCAGACCGACGAAGATGGAAATTTCCGCATCGCCGATCTTCGTCCGGGAACGTACTACGTCGAAGTAGGACCGAACAATCGCGCGCGTCCCGTCGGCGAGGAGCAGAGCGACACAGGAAAGTTTGAAGTCGTGCCCGCGCAATACTATCCCGGCGTGCGCGAGTTGAGCGCTGCCACGCCGCTGCGACTCGCGCCGGGCCAGCACGCAACCGTGGACTTCGGGGTGAAGCGGGTGCCCGCGTATCGCGTCTCCGGCATGATCGCGGGCGGTACTGATAATGGTGGCCTGTATTTGTCCGATCTCGACGGCGATCACGTCGATGTGGGTGTGCGCTTCGATCACCGCACGGGTCGCTTTCAAGCGTTTCCGGTTCCGGCGGGCTCATATCGGTTGCGATTCAACGGACGAAGCCCCGAGGGCGAGCAGCTATTCGCTGATGTCCCCATTCAGGTAACCGGCAATATTCCGGAATTGCACGTCGGCGTGTCACGGACGGTGTCGATTCCTGTGGAGTATCAGACAGACTTCACGAAGGCCGACTCTGCGCAACGCCAGCCGGGTTTGGGATTTGTAGGTAGCGGTTCAGGTCGACGCACTCTGGGGATGCCGTTCTTCGGCCAGCTTCGGCTGATCTCGCGCGTTCCACCCTACCAACAGTTTTCTGCAAATCGCGAGAGCCAGGATGCGCCTGCAATTATTCGTGGGCTCGAACCAGGAACGTACGATGTTGAGGTCGACTCCAACGGTGCGTCTTACGTGGCTTCGATTACGTGCGGTGGACTGAACCTGCTTTCGCAGCCTCTGGTCGTTGCCGAAGGATCTGATCCGCAACCGATTGAGGTTTTGCTGCGCGACGATGGAGCGTCCCTGAATGGGAATGTGCAGAACTCGACAGCAGGACAGATGGGAATGGTTCTGCTGGTTCCTGATGGAGACACGCAGGCTGTACCGCGGCAGGTTTGGGTCGATCCATCGGGAAAGTTTCAGGCGCAAGGTCTGGCGCCGGGAAGCTACGATGTTTTGGCATTTGACCGTCTCGACGGAATCGAATACCGCAATCGCGAGGCCATCAACGCATATTTGTCCCATGCAGCACACGTAACGCTGAGTTCCGAAGAACAAGCTCGAGTCACAGTCGATCTGATTCACATCGCACAATGAAGTCCCTTTGCAGCATCCTCTTCTTGGCTAGTTTTGCCATCTGCGTTCAGGCGCAGCAGACTGCGAGTGCCTCGGCCGGGCGGTTTGAGGTGAGCGGAACCCTCGTAAATTCTGCTTCGGGAGAAGTTGTCCACAACGCTTTCGTGCAACTGATTGCCTCCAGGCAGGTGGATCAGCCGCGGCGATCGGAAGTTGGAACGGACGGCTCCTTTGTCTTTCATAACATTCCTCCCGGAAAGTACAACCTCAGCGCGCAGGCGCCCGGATTTCTTCTTCAATCCTTGGATCAGCACGAGGGCTTCAGCACGGCGGTCGTCGTTGGTCCAGACAAGGTTTCCACCGGCATCGTCTTTCGCATGCGTCCGATGAGCGCGATTACCGGACGGGTGCTCGACGAGCACAACGAAGCAGTGCGCGATGCTCAGGTTTGGTTGTTCCAAAAACGGAACGACATGGGACGTCCGGTGATTGAGCACCATGGGACGTCGCAGACCGATGATTTAGGCGAGTACCGGTTTGGGCATCTTGAACCTGGTACGTATTACGTTGTGGTTTCGGCGCAGCCGTGGTATCGGCGTTATTTTCAGGGAGGGTATCGCCAGCGCGGCGGACGTTTCCAGAGCGTAACGGATGTCGATCCTGCACTGGACGTCGCTTATCCGCTCACCTATTACCCAGGAACGACCGATGGTGATGAAGCCGGAGCGATCGTGTTGCGCGCCGGCGATCGTATCAGCGCCGACTTCAACCTCATACCCGTGCAGTCTCTGCATCTGACAGTTCGCGAAGGCAGCGGAGAAGGGAATCAGCCGCCTGCGCAGCCCAACTTCCGCCAGATTGCGTTTGGACAGCCGATTGGGTTTCAGCAATCTAACACGGTGTTCCAACAGGGCGAGATGGAAATATCCGGAATCGCTCCCGGCAACTACGATCTGAATCTCTATCACTTCGATCCCAAAGGCGGCGCTCGCAGCAATCAGAGACAAAGCTTGAATCTGCAGCAGAGCGGCGATCTGGATCTATCTTCCGCCGCGACTCTCGAGCCTATTCACGGAACGATAAAGTTCGACGACGCGCCTCCGCAAAATGCGTTTCTGCAATTCCGCGATCTCGGCTCGGGCAATTCGATGGGAGCTCGCGTGAATGAGCGCGGAGAGTTCAGTGTGCAGCCGGAGCTTCCGGGTCGGTATGCCGCCCTGCTTCTGAACGCACCCGGTTATGCGATTCGCAGCATCTCCGCTACCGATGCGCGCGTAAGCGGGCGGACGATTGAGATTACAGGCGCGCAGCCGGTCGAACTTTCGATTCTCGTATCCAAGGGTGTAGGAACCATTAACGGAACTGTCATGGATGGTGACAAGCCAGTTTCCGGTGTAATGGTCGTACTCGTCCCAGAGGAGATCTCCGACAATGCCAGCCTCTTCCGCCGCGATCAAAGCGACAGCGATGGCACCTTCACACTGCCCGACGTAGTGCCGGGAAGGTACACCGCAATTGCCATCCGCAACGGATGGGATCTGGAATGGGGTTCGCCGGATGTGCTGCGGCCGTATCTCGCGCACGGTACACCGGTCCAGATCGGCGGCAAACAGACGCTCGACGTCAAAGTCGCCGCGCAGTAGCCGATTCAGTTAGGACCTGCGCCGCGCTCGGCCGGGTATCTGTTTCAGACTCAGACGGGACTGGTTCAGGAGAGGAAACCCGCGCGAGGGCGCGCGTCGGTCCGGGGGATGTCTGCCTCATTAGGCGAACTGTCGAATGCACCCGATTACAATGTGCGCACCATTGAGCTCGATCCCAATGGGCAATTAATTTCGCGACAGAATCCCTGCAAGGAGAACGCGAACGATGAATCGTCGTGAGTTGTGCGTGGCAATGCCCTTTCTCGCGCTGGCCAGTTCCTGGGCAGCGAACGATCAGACCCTCACCTCCACCACATGGCCGTTTGAGGAACTTCAAAAGAAGGAGGCCGACGGACACACTACGCGTCCAGTTGTGAATGGCAAGATCTCAACCGGAGAGCACGTCGAGGTACACGAGACCACGCTCGCGCCTGGTTCGATGCCGCATGCTCCACACCGCCACAAGCACAGCGAGTTCTGGCTGATCCGCGAAGGGACCGTCGAGCTCAACATCAATGGCCAGACGCATCGCCTTGGTCCCGGCGGGGTGGGATTGGCGACGGGCAACGATTTGCACGGGATAAAAAATGTCGGCGACACTCCTGCCAATTACTTCGTGGTTGCAATAGGCGAAATGAGTTAAACGGAAAACAGCAAAGCGAAAACCTGACGCGGATTACGCGGATAGATGCGGATTACGGGGAAAAATTTGAAGTTGGAGCTTTTCCCGCAAAACGTCGTTTTCGCTTAAACCGAATCCGAAATTCCGCGCGGTCGGTGTTCATCGGCACAATCCGTATTGGTTCTTAAGTTGTCAGAGCACCCAATCACCCGGTCACCCGATCCGCCGTATTTCATCCCGATTGTTTGCTTTCACTAAATCGATTGTCTTGCCTGTCTTGACAGTCACTGTGCTTGTCGGTAAAGATGCCGTTCGCCTAAACAATTCCAGTTTTCGCTGTACAAAACGGCCAGGAGGAGAGATGTCCGTAAGCAAGAGAGCCCGTACAGTTCTGATTCTAATCGCGTGCGCGTTACTGATTTCCGCAACCACGATGTTCGGTCAAGCCGTGAATGGCACGCTGCTTGGCACGTTAACTGATTCGTCCGGCGCCGTAGTGCCAGCCGCAAAGGTCACAATCACCGAACAAGGCACGGGTATCCCTCACACCACGGAAACCAATGCCAGCGGCAACTACGTGTTTCCCAATCTTCCGCCGGGAAATTACGACGTAGCCTCCGAAGCCCACGGTTTTAAGAAAATCACAAGGACTGGCGTCCGCGTCGACGTCAACCAAAGCGTCCGTGTCGACATGACGATGGAACTCGGCGCGGTTAGCGAGACAGTCGAAGTAACTGGAGCCGTGCCGCTGCTCAAGACTGATCGCGCGGACGTGAGCCAGAACATCGAGACCACGCAGATGGAGCAACTGCCGGTCGGTGGCGCCAATCGGAATTTCCAGAATTTTCTTGCTTTGATTCCCGGCACCGACAAACCGCACCGTGATCACTCAGAGTTCTTCAACCCGCAGGACACTCTTTCTGTCGAGGTCAACGGGCAATCGCGCGAGTTCAACCAGCTTGCAATTGAGGGTGTGAACGATGACGAGCGAACCGGATTGCTACAAATCTACGTCCCGCCGACCGAGGCTATTCAGACTGTAGATGTTACGACGAGCAACTACGCGGCCGAGTTCGGACGCGCAGGCGGTGCTGTGACCAACGTGATTTTGAAGTCAGGCACAAATAATTTTCATGGCTCTTTGTACGAATTCAACCGCATCAGCGCTCTTCAAGCCCGCACCTACTTTCAACGCAGTGGTTCTGTGCCGCGCACGACTTTCAACTATTACGGTGGCACCATTGGCGGTCCGATCATCAAAGACAAGACCTTCTTCTTCTTCGACCTGCTTCGCATCAACGACATCCGCGGTCAGTTCCAGCTCACACAATTGCCCAATGATGCTTTCCGAAATGGAGATGTGCGTGCGGCAATCACGGCCGGCAAATCGTCGGATATTTACAATCCATTCACGGGGAATGCGGACGGAACCGGCCGGTCTGCGATCTTCGCTTCATCGGCTGCAGGAACCGCGACCATCCCGGGACCTAACAATACAGTCGTTGATGCGTACAATCCGGCGTGCACCGGAGCTCCGACGTGCAAGAACGTCGTGCCGCTGGCGTTGATGGACCCGATTTCGTTGAAGATCCTTGCCCTTGTGCCGCACACGAATCTTGCGGGCCTCACCAGCAACTACCACGAAAACACTCAGTTCAGGAAAGACAGTTGGTCGTTCGATACAAAGATCGATCACAACTTCAGCCAGAAAGATCGGCTGTCTTTTCGTTTCAGTCGCGCCGTGCAGAATCCGTTTCAGCAGCCGATGTTCGGACTCGCCGGCGGCCCCATTGGATTCCAGGGTCCTGGGAATCAGCATGAGCAGAGTGGCGCAATCAACGAGACACATATCTTCTCGCCGACGCTGGTGATGGAAACACGAGCTGGCATCAGTCACTACCGCAACATTGCAGTGACATCGGATCACGGTTCCACTGCGACTACTGCTTTGGGAATTCCGGGCGCGAACTTGGACGCATTTACCAGCGGCCTTACCCAAGTTGAGATCGGGAATGGGTTCGGCAATCCGTTTGTCGGCTATTCCGCGTCGCAGCCTTGGGACCGCGGAGAAACGAATATTGACGTCGTGAATAACTGGACAAAGATCAGCGGCAATCACACGTTCAAGTGGGGCGCTGACATTCGCCGGCTTCGTGATGATCTGGTCCAGGCGCAGACCTTCGGGCCTCGCGGACACTTCACTTTTGGTACAGGTACCACCTCGCTGAATGGGGATACCAGTTGCTCGGGCAAAGCATGTAGTTCTACTCAAGCGAACAACTTCGCTGCATTCCTTATCGATGCACCCACGCAGGTAGGCCGCGACATTTCTCTGGTATCTGGCTCGTGGCGTGAGACCGAGGCATTCTTCTTCGGTCAGGACACCTGGCATGCCACGCCGAAATTGACCATTGATGCCGGCTTGCGATGGGAGCTGTATCTGCCGGCAACCCCGAGCCGTCCCGGCCGGTACTCCAATTACGACCCCTCGATCAATCGTCTCGTGATCGCGGGCGTGGATGGCAACCCTCTGAATCTTGGCCGCGAAACCTACTATAAGTATTTCGCCCCTCGTTTGGGTGTCGCTTATCGTGTCAGCGAAGAAACGGTGGTCCGCGCGGGCTTTGGAATAAGTTATGAGCCTTTCACCAATAATCAGTACGCGTTCAATTTCCCCGTAAGGCAAAACCAAGGCACAAATCAAGCCAATAGCTTTGCATTTCCCTTCTTCGCAAACGGGGTGCTGGGCGATTTTCCCAATGGATTTCCACCGCCGAGTACGGTTGCGATTGATTCCAGTGGAACAGTCGCACCCAGCAACGGCGACCCTTACAACGTGGTCGACAAGCATTTCCAGGAGCCGTACGTCGAATCGTACAACTTGTCTATCCAGAGAGCGCTCCCTGCCAATTTCGTGATGGATCTCGCTTATGTCGGTAATCACGGCGTCAAGATTCCCGTTGGGTATAACTTGAATGCAGCGTTTACTCCTGCGGTGAATCCAGACGGCAGTTTGATGAAGACCACATGCGCGGTACAGCCAGAGTGCGCACAGTTTGGGCGCACGGCGTCGACGACCTTCCTGTTCAAGCCGACCGTCTCCAACTACAACGCACTGCAGGCTCGCTTTGATAGGAAGTTCAAAAATGGTTTCCTGCTGACGACTTCGTACACCTGGTCCAAGGCGCTAGCCTATCGCTCCGATATGGGTGCCGATGATGGAAGTCCCGACAATTACCTTGATTTCCAACGTAACTACACCGTCACAAGCCGCAACCGAGCCCATGTTTTTGTCCAGAGCTACGTCTATGAGCTGCCGTTCGGCAAAAACAAGAAATTCCTCAACTCCGGTCCGGCAAGCTGGATTCTCGGTGGTTGGGGAGTGAGTGGAGTCCTGACCCGCATGAGCGGCACTCCGTTGCACTTCACTGCGGATGGCAAAGCTCTTAATGCGCCGGGGTCGACGCAGTATCCGAACCAGGTCGCTCCTTTCCATGTATTGGGCGGAGTCGATACGAATTTGTGGTTCGACACTACTGCTTTCGTTCAACCTCAAGGCAATGGCGTGCTCGGCAATATGCGGCGTTATCAGTTCTCCGGACCTGGGTACTTCAATCTCGATGCGTCCTTGTCCCGCAAGTTTCCAGTCAAGGAGAGGATGGGATTCGAATTCAGGGCTGAGGCATTCAGCATCACCAACACGCCGCACTTCAGCAATCCCAGTGCGAGCATCACGTCGTCAACCTACGGCCGAATCACAGGAACTGGTGACCAAAACGGCGCGGTCGGTGATGGAAATCGCGTGCTGGAGTTAAGCGCGAAGTTCACCTTCTAACGATTTACGACCGAGGCGACGATGCTCTGTCTCGGTCGTTATCTTTTCGCTTTGCAAGCAGACAAAGTTGATTCAAATCCAACCCAATTCCTCTGACGCCCCCGGCCGTTGGGACGAAATAGACTTCGGCAGAGCTGGAGCGGTATCGTTATTCGTTTGGTCAGAGATTCCTAGGAGGGCTCTAGAGGATGTCTTCTTTTTCCCGTCGTAAGTTCTTAGGCGGACTGGTTGCTGCAGGAGCTGTAGCCGCGTTGCCGAAGCCGGCGCTTGCTGCGTTCGAGCCGCTGTATCCGCCGATGGATCTTTCCTATTTTGATACTCCGATTTCGGCCGCGCCGGCGCACATCAAGATCGGGTACGCAGCCATCACTTGGGGCGGCAACGATCGGCAGGCGATTGAGGACATCGCTTCCTTGGGCTACTCGGGCATTCAACTGCGATCCAACGTGGTGAAAGAGATTCCCGATCGGAACGAAGTAGCCAAGCTGTTGGACCAGCACCATCTCACGTTCGTCGCGCTCTCCAGCGGCAGCATCAATATGGAGTCGCCCGACGAGAAAGCTGAAATTGCTAAGCACAGCGCCAACGCGAAGTACACGCATGACGCGCATGGACTCTATCTGCAGATGATCGACATGCGTCCCAAACGCGAGCCCACGGCCGACGACTACAAGAAGCTTGGACGCATGCTCACGGAAATCGGCAAACGGTCGGCCGATCTTGGCGTGAAGCTTGGATATCACAATCACATGGGTTCGATGGGACAGAGTCCCGAAGAAATGGATCGCGTGATGGATGCGAGTGATCCGCGATACGTCAAGCTTGAACTCGATATCGCTCATTACGTACAGGGCGGTGGCGATCCCGTAAAAGCGATTCAGAAATATAAGGACCGTCTCCTGTTCGTGCATATCAAGGATGTCGAGAGCATCCCAAAAGAAGAATCAAAGCGTGGCAGAGATTACCGTTTTGTCGAGCTGGGACGCGGACGCGTCGATGTGCCGGCGAGCTTCAAGGCGCTCGAAGATATCAACTTCCGCGGCTGGGCAGTGGTTGAGCTCGATGCCGTACCCGATCCATCACGCACGCCAAAGGACTCTGCATTGATCAGCAAGAACTATCTTCACGACCATGTGGGAGTGAGCCTATGAACTCCCAGTTTCGAGTCGCGGTCATTAACGATGAAATCAGTCAGGACTTCGGGCACGCGGTGGACGTAGCCTCGCGTGAGTTCGGCATGCAGTGGATCGAGCTGCGCTCGATGTGGAACAAGAACATCCTGAAGCTCGATTCCAAGGAGATCAACGAAGCGCGTCAGATTCTCGAAAAAGCAAAGATGCGCGTGACCGACATTGCCAGCCCAGTATTTAAGGTTGACTGGCCCGGAGCACCGCCGTCCAAGCAGTCTGAGCGCCGCGATACCTTCAATGCCGACTTTACCTTCAAGCAGCAGGACGAGCTGTTGGAGCGCGCGTTCGAGCTAGCCAAGGCCTTCAATACCGATCGTGTGCGCATTTTTGATTTCTGGCGTTTAGAGGATCAAGGGCCATATCGCGCAGCGATCGACGACAAAATGCGGGATGCAGCAGACAAGGCTGCGAAGAAAAACATCATTCTTGTTCTGGAGAACGAGTTCGCCTGCAATACGGCGACGGGAGCTGAAGCTGGCCGTCTGCTCTCGGCAGTGAAAGCCAAGAACTTCATGGTGAACTGGGATCCGGGAAACGCCGCCATGCGCGGGGAAAATGCCTTTCCCGACGGTTACAACGCGTTGCCGAAGGACCGTATCGGCCACGTACATTGCAAGGACATTCAGAACAAGCCTGATGGCTCTGGAAAACAATGGGCCGCAATGGGCCGCGGCCTTATCGACTGGACCGGCCAATTCAAGGCGCTCAAGCAGCAGGGCTACAAATACGCGACCAGTCTTGAAACTCACTGGCGCAGCGCCGGAACTCCGGAGGAATCGACGCGCCAGAGTTGGGCAGGCATGAAAGAAGAACTGCAGAAGGCAGGAGCGCTTTCCTAACCAATGCTTCACGCGGGCTTCACCGGCGGCGGAAACATTACGGAGACTCATATTCGCGCCGCTGCCGCCGCTGGATTGAAGATCGCCGCAATCTACGGAACGAATTCTGGAAAGGTTAGGACACTCGCCCAGAAATACGGCGGCGAAGCTTACGGTGATTTTGATCGCTTCCTCTCGCACAAACCCTTGGATCTGGTGATGCTCGGCAGCCCTTCCGCTCTCCACTCGAACGAGGGCATCGCCGCTGCGCGAGCCGGCTTGCACATTCTCACGGAGAAGCCTATCGATGTGACGGTCACGCGCGCCGATGCGCTGATCAAAGCGACGCGGAACGCAGGAGTAAAGCTTGGCGTTTTCTTTCAAGACCGGCTCAAGCCGGACATTCTGCGCGTGAAGGGCTGGATCGAATCGGGAAAGCTCGGCCGTCCCGTTTTGGTCGACGCTGCAGTAAAGTGGTATCGCCCGCCAGAGTACTACTCGGGATCGAAATGGCGCGGCACTCTCGCCCTCGACGGCGGAGGAGCTTTGATGAATCAAGGCATTCACACCGTCGATCTGCTCATCTACCTGCTCGGTGATATCACCCGCGTGCAATCAGTCACAAAGACTGTGCTCCATCACATTGAGAGCGAAGACACCTGCGTGGCCACCCTGGAGTTTGCCAATGGAGCGGTCGGTGTGCTGCATGCGACGACGGCCGCATTTCCTGGCTATCCACGGCGACTAGAGATTACGGGAACTGAAGGGACGGTTCGTATCGAGCAGGATCGCATCACGCATCTCGATCTTCGCGATCCATCGGCTCTCGCAGACGAAGTCGAATCCCCGGATCAAAACGCCAGCGCGAGTTCGCCTGTCGTGAGCGATATCCGCGGTCATCAGCGGATTATCGAAGACTTCGTTGAGGCGATCGAGACGGGTCGCGATCCCGTGTGTAGTGGAGAAGAAGGCCGGCGAAGTGTTGCAGTCGTCGAAGCGATTTACCAGACCTCGCGCGTGCGCGATGCAGTGGGGTGCGGCTAACGGAACCGCCGGCGGTAGCCGGTGGGGCAGCCGCGTTTTCGCGGCTGCGGATGATCAGGTTCCGCACGAATTGTAAAGCCCGGAGCTGGCCATTCGGCCATCTCCGGCCCACCGGCTACCGCCGGCGGTTCCGTAACAACGCAGTCATATCCAGGAGGCACTATGTCAGACACATCTATTCCGCGGCGTGATTTTATAAAGCAGGCCGCGATTGGCACTGCCGCATTCATGTTGTATCCACCTGCTCGCGTGCTGGGCGCGAACGATCGTGTGCGCGTGGCCATGATCGGTGTTGGCGGTCGCGGCAGCGAACTGCTCAAACAGATCACTGCCGTACCGAATGTGGAGCTTGTTGCTATGGCCGACATCTACACTCGCCGTCGCGATGAAGCCAAAGCCAAAGTTCCGAACATTCAGACGTTCGACGATCATCGCAAGCTCCTCGATCAGAAGGATATCGATGCCGTGATCGTAGCCAGTCCGCTGCACATCCATGCGCGCCATTTCACTGACGTCCTGGCCGCCGGCAAAGATCTCTACAGCGAGAAGACGATGACCTGGTCCATTCCCGAAGCCGAAGAGTGCCTGCGCGCGGCGAAAAACTCCGACCGCGTAGTCCAGATCGGTCTTCAACACGAGAGCGACGGCTCGCTGGCCGACACGAAGAAGTGGATCAAAGACGGAATCGTCGGCAAGGTGACCATGGTCGAGTCCTGGATGAGCCGCAACACGCCGCACGGGAAAGGGCAGTGGGTGCGCCCGATTCCCGCGGATTGTAATCAGCAAAATATCCGGTGGGATGCCTTCCTGAACGGCCGTCCTTCGCAGCCGTTCGATGCCAACAAGTTCATCAATTGGCGCCTGTTTTGGGAATTTTCCGGCGGCAATATCACCGAGAACATGGTCCACCAGATCTCGTGGATCATGAGCGCACTCGATCTGCCGGTCCCCAGTGCGGCCACGATGTCCGGCGGCGTCTTCTCAGAGAAAGATGGACGCGAAGTTCCGGACACGATTGCCGTCACCCTCGAATTTCCGCAGGACATCGTCGTTCTATGGCAGTCAACGTTCAGCAATAATCACTACGGCTTGGGAGAGCACATCCTCGGCAGCGATGGCACGATCGAGCACGTCGCCGGCGAACAGAACATGGTCACCGGACGCTCGGAGGCGGCCACGCTCTACTATCCTGAGAAGGTCAATCGCAAAGATGGCGTCGCGCTCACGGGTGAAACTCCCGATCAAAACCATATGCAGAACTGGATCGACTGCGTACGTTCTCGTAAGCAGCCAAATGCCACGGTGGAGATCGGATATCTGTCAGCCGTCGCGGGGCACATGGCCAATCTTGCTTATCGCAATAAGCGGCGTGTGACGTGGGATGAGGCAAAGTCGATGACACAGGACATTACGTAGCCGGACTCGTGCCGTCGTGTCGACGCCCGACATTGGCAGAGGAATCCCTATGGAATTCCAACAGCCGAGCGCATCGGCCCAGCAGGGATTCCTCACTCCGGCTCACGCAAACTGCGCGTGAGCCTACATTCGGAATGACAGAGCCGGGGCATCACACACTCGCCTCGCTCTTCCTCTCACCTCGTTCCGGCAGTTGAATCAGCACTGACTGGCTCAGCACCAAAACCATTCCGATAATTTGCCACGCCCTCAGGCTCTCGCCAGCAAAAATTGCAGCGAGCACACTGGCGAACACGGGTTCGAGACAACTAGTGACAATCGCACTGGTCGGATCGAGTAGGCGGAGCCCTCCGAGATACAGTGCAAAGGGCAGGAGCATGGAGATCATTGCGAATCCAAACAGGAACAGCCATTCGCGCCCGGAGTAATGCTGCGCGGCTACGCGCCATGGAGGATTGACAGCCAGCCAAAAGACGGTTGAAAAGAGAAGCGTGTAAAACAGCACGAGCCAGCGGGAAAACTGCTTGAGCAGATCGGCGCCGATCACGTTGTAAAACGAATAAGAGAAAGCCGCTCCGAGCGCGGCAACGATTCCGATCGCGCTCACTTTCAACTGAGCCTGAGGTCCGCTCAGAGCGACTAGCCCACAGCCTACAAATGCGAGCACCACTGCCGTGCTCCGCAGCCACGATGCCCGCTGGCGTCTCGCGGCGACCGTGTATGCATAAACCCAAACTGGCGCTGTGTACTGAACTGTGATTGCAGTGGCAACGGTGCTTTTCGCAATCGCGTAGTAGTAGAAGAAATTCGCGCCACAAACGCCGAAGACTCCCATCGCCGCGCACTTCCACAGTGTTGGACGGCTTGCACGCAGTGTTCCCATTCGGGGACCGAGCGCGACAAGCGGAAGTAAGACGATTACAGCAAACGTCGATCGGGTTTGGGAGAGGATGAGCGGATCGATTCCAGCTCCCCGTAGCCAGGTAGTTCCGTTGAAGACAACTTTGCCCAGGGCCGCCGCAGCGCCATAGCAGAATGCGGCGGCAGCGATGAGGAGATAGCCTTCAATTTTTGCGGCGCTAAGCCTGGAGCATTTGTTCGAGTCGCTGTGGATCGAAGCCAATCATCACCTGATCGCCAACAACGATTGTAGGAGTGGAACGGCTCTGATATTTTCCGACCAAATCCCGGACGGCCGAGTAGTCGCTGGAAACGTCTCGTACTTCAAAATCGATTCCTCTCTCCGAGAGGAAGGCCTCAGCAGTGCGGCACGGCGGTCAGCCAGGCTGGCTGAATACGACCACTTTATGCTTTTGCATATATGTCTTTAGTTTCGCTCGGAAGGTTGGAGTTTGTCTTGATCATCGTCGATTATCCGTCTGCGGCTCCGTGTGGATGAGTACCTTGAAGAGTTCGGGAGCTGCCTGCTTAAAACGGATTTCCAAAGCTGTCGAAATGTCGTGCACACGCGCCAGGGAGAGATCGTCGGGTAATGTGGTGTGGCAGGACAGGTAAATACGATTGCGAACTCTCTTTAAGACGATCTCGTGCAGATCGATGACTTCAGGAAACTGTTTGTTGACGATGTTTCTCAATTTGTTTTCCAGCGAGGCATCGTGAAAAGTCGCATCGCCAGTTTCGATCGTTGCCGAATCGCTCTCGATGTGCGTGAGGATGGAATCGATCTCGGGAACTTCGCTGCGCATCTCCGATTCGAGCACGGTGACAAAGTCATGTGCGTCCTTCAATGACATGCGCTCATCCAGTTCCAGATGTTGCTCGACGTGCAGTTTCCCGTTCAGGTCTTGAACGTTTACATCGTGCACCCCTAGATTATGCCGCGCAGCAACGGCATGAATACGATCGAAGATGCTCTCTGCGCCTGTTGCTCGGGGAAGGGAACGAATGGTGACGTCGGCATCCGGCAGCACGCGATGAACGGCATCGGTCACTGACGCTGCCATGCTGTCCGAGTGCTGCAGTGTTGCGTTGCGGTTAAGCGCAACCTGCACTTCGGCGAAATAGCGATTGCCAGCGCGGCGTACTCGCACACGATCGACATCCAGGACACCATGAATCTCGCCAACCGCACGTACGATCTGTCCACGCACACCAGTGGGAGCAGCGTCGAGAAGCGCATCAACAGTCTGTCGCGCCAGACGCGAGCTCACATAAATGATGACGCCGGCCACAGCCAGAGCGGCGAGCGGATCGGCGACGCGGAGCGAGGGAATACCCATGCGATGCCCGACCCAGACCAAGGCGAGACCAATTACGACCACGCCGCTTGACCAGATGTCAGTGGTGAAATGCAGCGCGTCTGCTTGCAAAGCCTGGCTGTCGTACCGCAGCGCCGTTTTTCCCAGCGCCCGCGAGCGCCAAAAATCCACACCCATCGAGAGGAAGAGTACGCCGAATGCTGAGCTCGAAGGCTCGATCGAAACGTGGTGGAAGAAGAGTCTGCGCACCGCCTCGCTCACAATCCACACGCAGGTCACGAGCAGCAGGCCGGTTTCGATGAACGCCGAAAAGTTCTCGACTTTTCCATGTCCGTACTGATGGTCGGCGTCTGCGGGCTTATCGGAAACACCGACGGAAAAGAAGGTGATTACCGCTGCAATGAGGTCGAGCCCGGAATGGGCCGCTTCGGAGATGAGTCCCAAGCTCCCGCTGGCGATTCCCACGAAGATCTTGAGTCCAGTAATACCGACCGCCGCGATGACGGAATTGCGCGCTACCGAACGCTTCTCGGTGCGTACGTTATCGGCCCTCGATATGTAGGAGGTCGCCATCAAGCTGGTACCTTAATGTTATACGGCGGCATCGGCCGATACGCCCAGCATCCGTTTAGCCTGTGCTAGCATCGATTTTCCCCGTCATTGGAGGCTTCTTGATTCACCGCTATTCGCTTTTTTTCTGCACCATGGGTCTTGCAACCGCGTCGATCGCGATTGCACAAACCTCACCTAACACGGCTCCGCCGACCCCTGCGCCTGCGCAAAGCTCATCCACCCCTTCGTCGCAGCCGGCGCCTCCGGCAATGACATCCTCACCTCCATCTATCGACGCCGTGCCGGAAAATTCTCCGGTGATCACGATCGATGGTGTCTGCGATGTGTCCTTGAATGGGACCGCAAAGGCCGAGCCTGCCACGCACGCAGCAAGTTCCACCGCGAAGACGTCGCGCGCTGCGGGCTACAGGAGTACAAGCGCGAAAGCCGCAACAGCTCCATCGTCAGCCGCCTGCAAGACGCAAATTACGCGAGAGGAGTTCGAGAAGCTCTTAAAGGCCGTGGCTCCGAACGCACCGGCTACCGTCAACCGGCAGATCGCAGCGCGCTACGTCCAGCTTCTGACGGCTGCGAATCAAGGCGTGAAGATGGGAATCACCAAGGATCCGGAGTTCGAGGAGCAACTTGCGATCGCCCGCTTGCAGGT
>Ga0070741_10010091_pt1 | contig 18001 bp, 15 predicted proteins | sample Coa_R1_4_FD_66440 | JGI IMG/M metagenome (GOLD analysis project Ga0070741, IMG submission 66440) | Surface soil microbial communities from Centralia Pennsylvania, which are recovering from an underground coalmine fire - Coalmine... | ecosystem: Environmental > Terrestrial > Soil > Unclassified ...
TGCATGTAGTAGGGGAAGCGCGCCGCGCAGCCGATGCCCGAGACGAAGACGATGCGCTCGCGCGGGATGCCGAGCTCGGGCATGACGCCCTGGACGGAGGCGAGGATCGCGTAGTCGCCGCACCCCGGGCACCAGCGGACCTCCTGGTCGGACTTGAAGTCCTTCGCCGTCAGGGCGAGGCCCCGGCCGCCTCCGTTGGCCTTGCCGTTGCCGGCTGCAGCGCTCACACGAGCGCCTCGATCGCGTCGGCGAGCTCGCTCGAGCGGAACGGCACGCCGCGGACGCGGTTGTAGCCGACGGCGTCGACCAGGAACTCGGCGCGGATCAGCTTCAGCAGCTGGCCCAGGTTCATCTCCGGCACGAGCACGCGCTCGTACCGGTGCAGGACCTCACCCGTATTGCGCGGGAAGGGGTTGAGGTAGTGCAGATGCGCGTGCGCCACCAGGTGGCCCTGCTTGCGCACGCGGCGCACCGCAGCCGCGATCGAGCCGTACGTCCCGCCCCAGCCGAGCACGAGCAGCCGCGCCTCGCCGGTCGGGTCGTCGACCTCGAGCTCGGGGATGTCCGCGGCGATTCCGGCCACCTTACGGGCACGGAGGCGCACCATGGCGTCGTGGTTGTCCGGGTCGTAGGAGACGTTCCCGGTCACGTCCTGCTTCTCGAGCCCGCCGATGCGGTGCTCCAGCCCAGGCGTCCCGGGGACCGCCCACGGCCGGGCCAGCGTGTCCGGGTCGCGCAGATAGGGCAGGAACTGGTCGCCGGCGTTCGGCGCCGTCGCGAACTCGACCGTCAGGTCGGGGAGCGAGGCCGGATCGGGGATGAGCCACGGCTCGGCGCCGTTCGCGAGGTAGGCGTCCGAGAGCAGGTAGACCGGTGTCCGGTACTTGACCGCGATCCGGACCGCCTCGATCGCCATCGCGAAGCACCCGCCGGGCGTGGACGCGGCCACGACCGGCACCGGCGACTCCGAGTTGCGCCCGAACAGCACCATCAGCAGGTCGGCCTGCTCGGGCTTCGTCGGCATCCCTGTGGACGGCCCGGCCCGCTGCACGTCGACGACGACGAGCGGCAGCTCGAGCATGACACCGAGTCCGACCGTTTCCGCCTTGAGCACCACGCCCGGGCCGGCCGAGGTGCAGACGCCGAGCGCTCCGCCGAAGGAGGCGCCGAGCGCCGCGCCGGCGGCCGCGATCTCGTCCTCGGCCTGGAAGGTGCGGACGCCGAAGTGCTTGTAGCGGGCGAGCTCCTCCAGAATCGACGAGGCGGGCGTGATCGGGTAGGCGCCGAGGAAGAGCGGCAGCTTCGACTGGACGCTGGCAGCCACGAGCCCGAGCGACAGCGCCTGGTTGCCGGTGATCTGCCGGTAGACGCCCGGCCTGAGCTTCGCGGGCTTGACCTCGTACGAGACGACGAAGTCCTCGCTCGTCTCGCCGTAGTGGTAGCCGGCCTTGAACGCGCGGGTGTTCGCCTCGGCGAGCTCCGGCCGCGTGCCGAACTTCTGCTGGATGTAGTCGATCGTCACCTCGATCGGCCGCCCGTACAGCCAGGACATGAGGCCGAGCGCGAAGAAGTTCTTCGAGCGCTCGGCCTCGCGCGGGGTGACCCCCTCGATCCCCTTCAGCGCCTCGACGGTCATCGTCGTCAGCGGCACCGCGTGCACCTTGTACTCCTCGACGGTGCCGTCTTCGAGCGGGTTGGCCGTGTAGCCGGCCTTCTGGAGGTTCTTGTCGTTGAAGGCGTCGCGGTTGACGATGAGCGTGCCGCCCTTGCGCAGGTCCTTGAGGTTGGTGCGCAGGGCGGCCGGGTTCATGGCCACGAGCACGTCGGGCTGGTCGCCGGGGGTGAGGATGTCGTGGTCGGCGAAGTGGATCTGGAACCCCGACACGCCCGGCAGCGAGCCGGCGGGCGCGCGGATCTCCGCCGGGAAGTCGGGGAGCGTGGACAGGTCGTTGCCGAGGGCGGCCGTCTCGCTCGTGAAGCGGCTGCCGGTGAGCTGCATGCCGTCGCCCGAGTCGCCGGCGAACCGGATGGTGACCTGCTCGACCTGCTGGACCGCCTTCGCCATGCTCTGGGGATAGGTATAGCGCATGCCGCGACGACCCCGTCACGCCGTCGGTTCCCGCCGCGAGCCCGAACGAGGGGCGCGGTGACGCTCGTCCTCGCCATCCTGCTCGCCCTGTTCGTCCTGCCGACCGACTGGGGAATCGCCGCCGTCGCAGCCGCCACCGTCTGGGAGGTGGCGCAGACGGTCGGTGGCATGTGGTGGTCGACCCGCCGCCGCGCGCAGGTCGGGGCGGAGGCGCTGGCGGGCGAGAGCGCGCGCGTCGTCCGCCGCTGCGACCCGCTCGGCACCGTGTCCGTGCGGGGCGAGCTCTGGCGGGCGAGGTGCGAGGGCGGGGCGGAGACGGGCGAGCTCGTGCGGATCCGGGGCCTCGACGGCCTCACGCTCCTCGTCGAGCGGGACGACGGGGCCGCGCCGCGCCCCCGTGGCCCGCGCGCCTGAGCAGCGCCTGGCTCCGGTCAGCGGCGGGAGGCGGCGGGGAAGGCGAGCGGGTTCCGCTCCGCCGTCAACCCGCGCCGCGAGAGCGTCCACACCGCCGCCGCCAGCGCGACCGCCGCCGACGCGAGAAGGAGAACGGCGCCGCTGCGGGCGGCGGCGGCCGACCCGGCGAGCGCCCCCGCGGCGAGGAGCTCGACGCCGAGCGCGAACAGCGCCGTCTCCACCACCCAGGTCCGCCGCGGGTAGAGCGCGGCCTGCCTCGGCCTCGGCCCCGGCGGCCACCACGTCCACAGCGACACGGCCAGCAGCTTGCCGACGTGCCCGATCGTCACGCCGACCGCCCAGCCGACGAGCAGCAGCACGACGTACGCGGCGAGACGCCGGCTCGTCGCCTCCCAGCCGCCGAGGAGGAGAAAGCCGAGGACGGCCGCCTGCACGAGGAGCACGAGCCCGGCGAGGAAGTGGCCAAGCGGCCCCTCCATCCCGTCCAGACGGTGCGTGCGCGCGACACGGGCGAGCAGGCCGAGGAAGCGCGCGAGCGCGGTGACGCAGAGCAGCGCCCCCGCAGGGGCGAGCCCCTCCACCCGCCAGCCGATGCCGCCGAGGACGAGCCACAGCCCGGCGGTGAAGGCGAGCTCCTCCGCCGGCAGCCGCCGCGGGGGAGCGGCCGGCGCGAGCGCGAGCATCGGTGCGAGCGTGCGCCCAACGGCGAGGATGAGCAGCGTGAGCCAGCCGAGCGCGGCCAGGTGGAGGTGCACGAGGATGGCGCGGTCCCAGCGGATCCCGAGCACCTCGCGCCCCGGCCGCTCGAGGAGCACGGCGCCGAGCGCGAGCGCGAGCGCCGCGTGGCAGACGGCGAGGACGACGGCGCTGCGGGAGGCGAGGAGCAGCCGCGTGCCGGGCGCCCGCGCGGCGAGCGAGCCGATGTCGGCGACGACGAGCAGCACGCCGGCGGCGACCAGCGCGAGCGCGGCCCGGCCGAGCGTGCGATCCGCCTGGGAGACGGCGAGCGCGAGCGCCGCGCCGAGGCCGAGGAGCGGCAGCGCCGACCAGGCGCGGACCGGCCGGCCGCCCACGCGCAGCATCATCGGCAGCACGTGCTCCGCCGCGCCGACGACGGCGAGCGGCAAGAAGCCGAGCCCGGCCAGGTGCGCGGCAAGGAGGAGCCGCTCGTCGAGCACGGCGCCGGAGGCGAGGTCCGGCGCGGCGAGGACAGCCGCGACCGTCGCGGCCGCCCAGGCCGCGAGCCCCGCCAGGAAGTAGGCGGCGACGAGCGGGAACGGCGCCGGCGTGCCGGCGGCCCCTCTCGGCGTCTTCGCCTCAGCCTGTGTCGACGCCCGCAGCCTCCAGGGCTCGTGGGAAGAGGATGTTGTTCTCCTCGTGGATGTGCTGGTGCAGGTCGAGCTCCAGCTCGTGCAGCCCGTCGAGGAGCGCCCGGTGCGTATTGCACAGGGCAAGGTCGGCGTCGTAGCCGTGCGTGAGCTCGCTCAGCCGCTGGAGCGCGGCGCCCGCCTCGTCGTGGTCGTGCTCGAGCACGAGCCTGGCTGCGTGTACGAACGCGGGCGCCTGTCCCGTCTCCTCGATCGAGCGGCAGGCCGGGAAGAAGACCTGCTCCTCCTTCGCCATGTGCTCCTCGAGCTCGTCGCGCAGCCGCTCGAAGACGGCCCGCGTCTCGTGCAGCTCGGGCTTCCGGTCGGCGTGCGCACGCTCGACCTTCTCGAGCAGCGTCGACAGACGCGGGAGCTCCGAGCGGAGAGAGCCATGGTGCGCGGTGACGATGTGGTCGCAGAGGATGCCGAGCGGCGAGCGCGTCCAGTCCTCGAGCTCGCCGTCCGAGCTGTCGGGCGGGGCGTCGAGCGCCGAGAGCACGGCACCGACGTCGAGGTTGCGGCGGGCGCAGGCGGCGGACAGGCTCTGCCTGCCGCCGCAGCAGTAGTCGATGCCGAGGCGCTCGAGCACCCGCGCGCGCGAGGGCCGCGCGAGGACGAGCTCGGCGACGGTGGTGGATTCGGGATCGATCGCGTCCATGCCGCCGAGCCTGCCGCAGGAACACACGACCGACATCGGGGAAACTACGGACACCGATCTACACTACGTGCCTTCCGCACGCACCACCGCCCGGCGCGGGGCCGGCGCCGTCTCCGGCACCGGGGCGAGCGCGAGCGAGCCTGCCAGCCACCACAGGCAGTAGCCGAGCCAGGGGATGCCGTAGGCGTCGGTCTGGACGCAGACGACGAGCACGGCGGCGAACGCGGCCGCGACGCCGGCCGCCGCGTCCCGCTCCGGCCCCGGCGGCGCGGCGCGGGCGCGGCGCAGGAGCGCGACGAGCAGGGCGAGGCTCCAGGCGACGAACACGACCATCCCGAGCAGCCCCGTCTCGACGCCGATCTCGGTGTAGTTCGACTCGCCGGCCCGCAGGCGGACGTCGAAGCGCTCCGCCGTCGCGCCGGCGTTGCCGAGCCCGTAGCCCTGCGGGTGATGGACGACCGTGCGCAGACCGTCGCGCAGGTTGGCGAGATGGCTCGTCAGCGACGGCTCGGAGCCGCTCAGCAGCTCGTTCTTCGCCCCAGGGTGGCGGCGGGCGTTCGCCTCCTGCGCCGCGATCTCCGCCGGGAGGAAGTGCGTCCGCGGGGCGAGGTGCGTGTATGCGTGGTCGAAGCCGATGCCCGCGCCGACGACGGCGACCGCGGCGGCGAGCGGCCACAGCCGGCGGCGGGCGAGCGCGAGCACGGCGAGCCCGGCGACGAGACCGGCGAGCGCGGAGCGCGAGATCGTGAACAGCAGCCCGGCGAAGGCGAGCGTGGCGAGCGGCAGCGCGAGCCGGCGCAGCGGCGCGGCGAGCAGCGAGACGACGAGCAGGTAGCCCGAGGCGAGCGGGCTGACGAAGGTCGAGATCAGCCGGCGGAAGAGCTGGTTGTGCCCGGTGTTGAAGGCGAAGTTCTCCGGCATGCCGCCGGGGCCGCGGTAGTGGAAGCCGAGCTGGTCGCGGAAGTAGCCGACGGCGCCGGAGCGCTGCCACCACTCGACCGAGACCGTGTACTCCTCGACCAGCCCGAACCCGGCGAGGGCAGCGGCGGTGCCGAGCAGCGTCCAGGCGAGCGAGCGCAGCTGCGCCGCCGTCACGCCGAGCGAGCGTCCGAGCAGGTAGGCGACGACCGGGACGAGGTCGTGCCGCAGGGCGTGCAGCACGGCGCTCGCGCCCGCGCGGCCGCCGAGTGGCCCCTGCGGGAGGACGGCGTACAGGAGGACGAGCGCGGCGAACGTGAGCGCGAGCCCGTCGAGCGGGCCCGGCTGGAACGGCAGTCGCCGCCCGCGCACGGCGTCGGCGGCGACGCGGGCGACGGCCACCGCGAGCAGGATCTCCTTCCAGGCGGCGACGAGCTCGAGGCTCGCGCCGCGCACGCCCGCTCCCCACAGGAGCGACATGACCAGGTTGTGCAGGGCGAGCCCGACGACGAACAGGTACAGCGCGGCGAGCGGACGCCTCCAGACGGCGGCGCCCGCGGCTCCCACGACCACGGCGCCGAGCCCGAGCGCGAGCGCCGTCGCCATCAGCCTCGCTCGAGGCGCAGGAAGATCTCGCGCGCGTAGCGGTACGGCGACTCGCCGCCCTCGTCCCGTGCCGCCGCGCGCAGGCCGGCGGCCGCGATCGCGGCCGCCAGCTCGCCGCCGGTGAGCCGGTAGCCGCGGTAGGCGGCGCGGCGGGTCACGTCGCGCGCAAGCCGGCTCTCGACCGGGACGGCCGCCCTGCGCAGCAGGCGCCACAGGCGCGGCCCGATCCCGCCGCCGAGCACGGGCAGCTGCACGAACGCCCGTCCGCCGGGCGCGAGCACGCGGGCGAACTCCTGCAGGTGGGAGCGCACGACCCCGGCGCCCGGCAGGTGCTGGAGCACGAGGTAGCAGACGAGCACGTCAGCGACCCCGTCCTCGACCGCGTCGAGTCGGCGTCCCGAGACGAGGCGGAAGTCGACGTTGCCGGCGCGCACAGCGCGGCGCGCCCGGTCGAGCATCACCGGCGAGACGTCGACGGCGACGACCCGGTCGAACCGGTCCGCGAGCAGCCCCGTCATCCGCCCCGGCCCGCAGCCAACCTCGACGCACGTGCCGCCGCGCGGATCCTCGCCGAGGCGGCGGAACAGCGACTCGAGCTCCCGCGCGGCCGTGCTCGGGTCGCCGACGTACACGTCGACCCGGTCCGAGGCCGCCGCCTGGTCCCAGGTCGCCCTCATCCCGGCGTCGCCCACACCGGCAGAGCGTAGCCGCGGCGTCCGTCGCAGCCCCAGTTTAGGGTTGGCCGATGGTCGACGCGATCGTGACGCCGCGCGGGCCCTACTCGCTCCGCCTGACGGCGCGAGGCGCGGCCGACGCGACACGGAGGTTCCGCGACGGGCTGCTCGTGGCGGCGCTGGAGCGGGAGGGCCGGGTCGAGCGCGCGGCCGCGACCCAGCGCCCGGACGGGCGCGTGCACCTGCGCGCCGACAGCGAGCACAGCCTCGAGCGGCTCCGCTTTTGCCTCGCGCTCGACGCCGACCACAGCGAGTTCCTGCGCCGGTTCGCGCGCGACCCGCTCCTCGGCCGCACGGTCCGGCTGCTGCCCGGCCTGCGGCGGCTGCGCGTGCCGACGGTCGCGCACGCGCTCCTGCGCGCCCTGTGCGGGCAGCTCGTCGAGGCGCGGCAGGCGCGGGCGATCGAGCGCCGGATCGTCTGTCGCGCGACGAGGGCGCTCGACGGCCTCCACGCCGCCCCGACCGGCGCCGACCTCGCCCGCTTCTCGCCGGCGGAGCTGAGACGCCTCGGCCTGCACGCGCGCCGCGGCGCGACGCTCGTCCGCCTGTGTCGCTCGCTCGACCTCGAGCGGCTCCGCGAGCAGCCGGTGGCGGTGGTGCGCGAGCGGCTCGTGCGCGAGCGCGGTCTCGGCCCCTGGTCGGTGGGCGTGATCGGCCTGGAGGGACTCGGGCGGACCGAGCTCGGGCTCGTCGGCGACCTCGGGCTCGTGAAGCTGCTCGCGGCGCTCCGCGGCCGGCGCGCCGAGGCGTGGGAGACCGAGGAGCTCCTGGCGCCGTACGGCGAGTGGGCGGGTCTGGCCAGCGTCTACCTGCTCGCCGGCTGGGCGCAGGGCCTCGTGCCCGTGCCGCGCGTCGAGCGCCGTGCCGCCTGAGCCAGCCCTAGACTGCACCACATGGAGCGGCGGGTGGCGATTCTCGGCTGCGGCAAGATCGGCGAGAGCCTGCTCTCCGGCCTGCTGAGCGCGGAGTGGCGGAGCCCGGACGAGGTGGTGGTGACGACCCGCGGGCAGGCGCGGCTCGACGCCCTCGCCGAGCGCTACGGCGTGCGCACGACGCTGTCGAACGCAGAGGCGGTGGCAGGGGCGGAGCTGGTCGTGCTCGCCGTCAAGCCGCAGGACTTCGACACGCTGCTCGGCGAGGTCGGGCCGCTGCTCGGTCCGGAGCAGACGGTGCTGTCGATCGCCGCCGCCGTGCCGACGGCCGCCATCGAGCGGCGCCTGGCCGCGGGCGTCCCCGTCGTGCGGGCGATGCCGAACGCGCCCTCGACCGTGCACGAGGGGATCGCCGGCGTCTGCGCCGGCGCGCACGCAGACGACGAGCACCTCGCGCTCGCCGAGGAGTGCCTGTCGCACCTCGGCGCCGTCGTCCGGCTGCCTGAGCGCTACCTCGACGCGGTCACGGCGGTGTCGGGATCGGGGCCGGCCTACTTCGCGCTCCTCGCCGAGGCGATGATCGAGGCGGGGATCCTGCTCGGCCTGTCGCGCGAGGTGTCGACGCAGCTCGTCGTCCAGACGATGCTGGGCACGGCGGTGCTCCTCCGCGACGAGCGCATGCATCCGGTCGAGCTCCGCGAGGCGGTCACCTCGCCGGGCGGGACGACGATCCAGGCGATCCGGGAGCTCGAGCAGGCGGGCGTGCGCGCCGCCTTCCTGAACGCGATCCAGGCGGCGATGGAGCGCTCGCGCGAGCTGGCCGCGGGCCAGGACGCCGCGTAGGCGCAGCTCAGGTCCCGGCCTCGGCTGCGGCGCCGGCCGTGGACGGCAGGAGCGGCGACGCGAGCGACGCTGCCATGCCGCGCCGCTCGGCGAGCGCCTGGAGGACGAGCACGGTGTCCGCAACCGGGATGTCCTCGAGGTAGGCGGTGCGGGTCTCGAAGGACCGGAGAACGGACGCGACCGCGGTCCGGTAGGCGCCCCCGTCGCGGCGGCCGAGGGCTGCGAGCGCCTCCGCGACGTCGGCGGGGAAGTCGTCGCGGCCGCGCAGGGTGTCGGCCGTGACGGTCGCCTCCTCGTCGGCCCCGAGCACGAGCAGCGCGAGGCAGGCCGCGTAGCGGGCGATGGGCGAGTCCGCCGCGCGGGCGCCTGTCTCGAGCGCCCAGCGCGCGTCCGCCGCGGCGCGCCGCCAGTCGGACGCGAGCAGGCGCGCCTTCACGGCGCCGATCGGCCGGCCCCAGCTCCCGGGCGGCGCCGATGCGAAGCTCTGGCGGTAGCGCTCGGCCGCGCGGCCGAGCCAGACGGCAGCCTCGCGAGCCCGCCCGGCCATGAGCAGCGCCAGGCCGGCGCCGCCGGCCGCGTTGCCCATGCGCGTCAGCTGCCGCTGCCGCTCGTCGGCGTCCTCGATCGAGGAGAGCCGCGCCTCACCGTCCTCGTACCGACGGAACTCGCGCTCGACATGCTCGTCCCAGCCGCTCATCGTCCCGCTACGACCAACTGATCGGGGAGCCTCGTTCCCCACGTGTGATCTCTACCGGCTCCCGGCTGGGCCTCGCTCTGAGGGGTGACCATCGATTTCGGACTGGAGTCGAGCGATGCATCGGTCAACGAGCGCCAGGGCGTGCGCAAGCCACGCCGGATCGTCGTAATCGGGCGCACGGGTCGGATAGGTCGCAGCGCGCGCGAACATGTCCACCGCCCGACCGGATCAGCGTATCAGGCGAAGGACGCAGTCCTCGATGAGGGTCTCCAGATGCGCCTGTACCCGCTGCGGCGCGTCTCCACCCTCGACGAGCAGGCCCAGCTCGATGTTCTTCGTGAACGCGTACTCGGTGAGGTTCGCGCTCGAGACGAGAAGTCGCTCACCATCGGCCACCGCGCACTTCGCATGCAGCGACGCACGCTTTCCGCCCCCGACCTCTGGACGCTGATCCGACGGCCAGGTGTAGAGGGTCGCGTGCTCGGCAACCTCGCTCCCGAGCGCCTGCGACATCTCGTAGGTCACCTTCCCCCCGCTCTCTGCCTCCGACTCGAGCACGATCGCGACCTGGCACCCGCGGCCGGCGGCAGCTACGAGCGCAGCCGCGACCTCCGGCACCTTGTACACGGCGAAACTCATGACAATGAGGCGCCGACAGGCCATTGCGATCAGCTCGAGCAGCGCCTGGTCTGTCCGCCGCATCGCGATCGCTGGCGTCTCTGGGCCTGTCCAGACGACACTCACGCGCTGACGGCGGGCCGCCCGCTCACGCTCCCGTGCCGCTGCGATCGCAATCCCGACCGCGCGGCCGTCAACACCAGCATCCTCCTGCGCGCGAACGAGTGCTCTCGCCCGCTCACGGTAGGCGTCCGTGGGAACCGCTTCGACGACCGCGCTCGCGGATGCCCCCTCGCCGAACGCGCGCTCGAGAGCATCGAGCGCTCCATCGGGAAGCGCCGACACGACCCGGCCGATCGCCTCAACGAGTTCGCTCATGACCGCGGCAGAAAGCCGATGTCGAGCCCGGTGATCAGCTCGGTCAAGACGGCCCGGTCGAGGTAGCGGTTGCCGCGCTCGCAGGAGGTCTCCGGAGCGAAGAGGCAGGCGTGGCAGGCCGCGCCGTGCAGCGTGATCCCCTCGTCGTCGGGCGCGTGCTCGGCGCAGAGCGGATCCGATGCGCAGAGACCCGCATCGCGAAGCGCCCCGCGGAGGTGCCGTCCGAGCTCCTCCGGCTCGCCGAGCCTGACCAGCCCACCCAAGGTGCCCTCGGAGTCGGGCGCCGCCGTGTACAGCAGCACACCCGCCATCGGCCCGTCGGGATCCTCGGGCGGAAGCGCGTACAGCCGCTCTCTGATCGAGGCCTGTGAATACCCGCACTCGAGCGCGAGCCGTCGCATGAGCGCGTGCGCGAACGTGTGCACGAGGACGAGGCGCAGACCGGGATAGCCAGCCGAGGGATCGGGAATGTGGCGACGCTCTCTCCATGCCGCATGCGCAGCCCGGAACTCGGCGTCGCGCTCGCCGCTTCGGCTCACCCACTCGGCTGCGGCCGACTCCTCGAGCTGGACGAAGATCCCCTCGCCGTGCACCTCCGCGGCCGGGAGGAACGTCACCCTCCCACGCCCGAGCGGGACACGGCGTTGGTCGAGGTTCTCCTCGTCGAAAGGCGAGTCCACGCGGGTGAACCCGAGCAGCGCTTGCACCTCGCGCAGCCGATCGACGAGCACGACCCGCGCGATCACGCTCTCAAAGCCCTCGGGCGCCGCGACAGCGCGCGCTGTGAAGTCGCGCCCCGTGCGGCGAAGACCGCCCGTCAGGAGCTCCCACTCGGGTACGCGAATGTCGCCTCCGAAGACGCCCTCGTCCCCCTGCGACCGGTGGCGCTCGAGAGCCGCGAGCAACTGCTCGTCGCTGAGATCACCGAATGCCGCGAGCTCGCCGCGCCGGCGCAGGAACTGGATGTCCGATAGGCCGTCGATCGCCTCGAGCTCGCTCCAGTGCGCGTGGATGCGCTGCATGAGCTCGTCCTCGTGGCGCGGGATCGAGAGCGCCGACTCCTTGACCGCGAACCACGAGTTGGTCGCGCCGAGCAGCATCGCCCGCATCCGCAGCGTGCAGCCCTCTCGCTCGCGCAGGTGCGGATGCGCCCCGGTGCAGACCGGCATGTTGTCGCGGTTCTTCTCCCCGAAGGCCTGCGAGAGCCTCCGTTTCGAGTCACAGGTGAGGCACTTGACCTGGATGTGCGCGACCTCACCCGAGGCGCCGATCTCGTCGAGCCGCAGGTTCCAGGCGCAGTCGACCTCGTCCTGTGACGTCGTGTAGTGGGCGAACGCAACCCAGGGGAAGTCGTCGAGGTGCCCGTTCTCGCAGGCGACGACGAAGCGTGCGGGCAACGCGGTGGGTGGGGTCCTGGCGCCCGCGCAGTTCGCGTGGACGTACCGGTTCTGGTCGGGCCGCACGGCGTTCACCCGCAGCTCGAAGAGACCGGACTCGATCGGCGCGAGCTTCCTGCACACCGGGCAGAGCAGCCAGCGGGGGAAGGCCGCGACCGGCACGCCGATCAGGTTCGAGGGGTCGACGGCACCGGCCGTGAGCCCGCCGCGGTCATCGGTCTGCGGCGGGCCGTGCAGCCGCTCGACGTGCTCGAGCCCCTCCTGCTGCCGGATCGCGGCGAGCAGGCGCGGCTCCTCGATCACCGGGGCGTTGTCGAGTCGCCAGTCGTCGAGCCCCATGACCATCGCCGAGAGCCGGGGGAGGTCGACGACGCTGCCGACGCCGAAGGTGTGGATGAGCGCGCTCGGGCGAAGCGCGCCGACGCGGGTGCGCCTCGTCTGCCTAGCCGCCATCGCCTGCCGTTCCGCCACCGCCATCGCCTCCGGGGAAGAGCGGGCTGTCGGAGAGGATGAGGCCCACCGTCGGCTCGACGTCGCGGAGCGAGTTGAGAACCGTGAACGTCGTCCAGTGCTCCGTGCCCGGCCGGCGCAGGAGGCCGACGGTCTCCGAGTCGCGCTTCTCCTGATACCCGAGTCGGGCGCCCGTGTTCAGCGCCTGCTGAGCGCGAGCGAGCCAGGCGTCGATGCGCCTGTCGAGCTCGTCCTCGACGAGGCGCGCGAGCTGCCCGTCCACGCTCACCTCCGCCGCACGCTTGCCGATCGCCTCGACCGCCTCCAAGACGAGCTCCGTGGTTCGATCGAGCTGCTGGGCGGCCTCGTTCGGGTTCATCGCAAGCTCGGCATCGCGGATGAGCGAGACGAGGAGCGCGCTCAGCCCCCGGTCGCGCGCGCGAGGCGCGAACGGTGTGACGGAGAGCGCCTCGACGAAGCGGTAGAAGCTCGCGTGGTAGTGCTCGAAGCGCTCGTAGTGGGAGAGGTCGCGCGGGCGCGCCCAGTTGTAGACCGCGCACACGATCCCTGGCGTCGAGCGTCCCACCCGGCTCGTCGCCTGGATGTACTCCGCGGTCGTCTTCGGCTGCCCGGCGACGACCATGAGCCCGAGCCGCCGGACGTCGACGCCGACCGAGATCATGTTCGTCGCGAGCAGGACGTCGATCGGACGCGGTGAGGCGCTCTTGTCCCGCTTTCGCCGCTTCTCCTGCTCGGCACGACTGAACGTCCGCTCCATCGCGTCGAGCTTCTCCGGGATCTCGGTGCCCGCGAGCCGTGAGGTCAGCTCCTGGATGCTCTCCGGGCCGAGCCTGCGCTGTGCGAGGCCACGGCGATCCGTCTTGCCGAGGCGCGTTCGGATGTCGTCCTCGCACAGGCGCCGCATGCCGGCGAGCTCCTGCATCGCGTTGAAGTAGCCGACGAGCGTCATCCACGGGTCGGCGTGGGTGTCGTACTCCTCGTACAGCTTCTGCGCGGCGGCGAGGAACGCGACGTAGACGCGGATCAGCACCGCCTTCAGCCGCCGGCCGGGAGCGCAGACGCCCAGGTAGAGGCGCCCGAACGCCTCGTCGAGCGGACGCTCGCGCGCGAAGAAGTTGTCCTCCACGTCCAGCCCAGGCGGCGGGAACACCCGCACTCGGCGCAGGAAGAGCCTGTGCACCTGATCGCCGGCACGGCGAACGGTGGCCGTCGAGGCAATCACCTTCGGGCGCACGACGGCTCCGTCGAGCTCCCAGCTCGCGAGCTTGTCGATCGCCGTCTCGTAGAGCCCGACCATCGTCCCCAGGGGGCCCGCGATGAGGTGGAGCTCGTCCTGGATGATCAGATCGGGCGGGCGCAGCAGCACCCCGCGATCGACCGTCTTCGCCGCCGGAAGCGCGCCTTTCGCCGGATGGCTGTCGGCGTCCTCGAGCGTCGGCGTGCGGAAGCCGTGGCGCTCGCAGCGTCCGTCGACGACCCCGAAGAGCGTCTGCGTCGCGCCGTTCCAGGGGAGCTGCGCGAACTTGTCGACGGTCGCGATCAAGAGCGCCGGCAGCCGGCGGAAGATCTCCTCGTCGACTGTGAGCACCGGGATCCCCTCCCCCGGCGCCCTCCGCGCCGAGAACGCGCACGTGCCCAGGCTGTCGCCGCAGTAGGTGAGAACGCGCGCGCGGCCCTTCTCGTACGTCTCGACCTTCATGTGCACGCCAGGGTCGATCCGCTCCCCACACCACGGGCAGTGCGAGAGCTGGTCGGGCCGGCCGCTTCCGGTCTTGCGCCAGCCGTCGCCGTGCAGGTTCTTGAGCGCCTCGGCGGCGATGTCGATCCGGTTCGGCGTCGTCGCCTGACCGACCCAGAGCCCGATGCGGAAGGGCTCCTCGCCCCAGCGCTCGGGATCCTCGCGCCGGATCACCTCGCAGGCGCAGACGAGCGACGCCGCCCGCTGAAACTGCTGCAGCGTCAGCACGCGAAGCGTGTAGCGCATGAGCACGGCGACGCCGGCATCCGCCCGTCGACCGCCGAGCGGGCCCTGCAGCCGCCGCAGTGCGAGCACGTAGGCGGAGAGGCCGAGGTACGCCTCCGTCTTGCCGCCGCCCGTCGGATACCAGAGGAGATCGCAGATCGCCTCGGTCGGATGCGAGCGGTCGGGATGCGTCGGGTCGGTGACGCTCGGCAGGTTGAGAAGGATGAAGGCGAGCTGGAACGGGTACCACGTCCGGTGCTCCGGCTTCTCGAAGGCGGAGAGCGGCTGCGTGCCGCCGCGCCGGCGGTGCTCCGCCCAGAGCGTGTGCGAGCGCTGCATCGCCATCGCCTGGTTCGCGAACCGGAAGGCATCGCGCGCCTGCCGACTGTCGCGCAGGAGCGCGATGCCGTCCGCGATGCGCCGCCGGGCCTCCTCGGCCCGCTCGAGGAGCTCACGGGCTGCGACAGCGTGAGCGCCGAGACCGTCCGCACCAGCGTCGAGCCGCTCGGCCTGTCGTTTCAGCCACCCCCCGTAGGCGACGCCGAGCGGCTCGAGCAACGTGACGAGCTCGCCGTCAGCCGCCTCTCCCAGCTTCTGCATGTCGAGCTCGAGCGCGGCCAGCAGCGGCTCGTCCTCGGCGGTCGGCGGGCGCATCTGCGCGACTTCGTAGCGTGGGAACGACGTCGTCTCGAGCCGCAGCGCACGCGTCGGATCGGCGGGATCGAGCGTGGCGTGCACGGCAACGTTGTGGCCGACGGCGTGCTCGACGCGACGGCGGTACGAGACCGCGAGCAGCTGATCTTCGTGCTCGGGCAGCGTGAGCTCGTCCGGCCGGGCGACGAAGGCGGCCGAGCCGTCGGTGGCCTCGACCGCGAGCCGCGTCTGGAAGAGCCACGCTCGATCCTTGTTCTCGTCCGGCTCCTGCTGGCCGTTTCGCAAGAAGAGCGTCACCGACCACTGGTCGTCGAGCCTCCGAACGACCGCCTCGACTCGCACGTCCGGAACGTCTGGATCGGGCGCACCGACATCGTGCCTGCCGACTTCGAGTGGGAGCTCGAGCTCGCCGGCGCAGGGAACGCGCTTCCAGACCTTCCCCTCGCCGTCCTCGGCATCGACGCGCTCGTACCGGCCCCATGAGGCGCCGATCCTGAGCGCCGGGCACGCGCCGTCGACCCGGCAGCTCAACCCGAGCGAGGACGGAAAGAGCGACTGCTCCGCAGCCTCTGGCTCCGCATCCCCGTCCTCTTGGCTCTCGTCTCCCGACGCGAGCGCCTCGTCCAGGTCGGTCTCGAGCAGATGGCCCCTCGGCGCAAGGATGGCGAGCAGGTAGCGGTCGCGGGGCTGCTCCTCGCGCGGGAGCACCTCCTCGTCTCCGCCCGCCGGCCCGAGGAGATCGCGCTCGACGAGCCTAGTGAGCTCGTCGCGCAGAGTGGCGGGGTCTGGTGGAGCCAGAATTCGGGTCGCGGTCGGTAACTCTGACATGTCGGTGCTCTGATCCTACGGCCGCCTCAGTTCAGACAGCCCGTCGAGTCCGTCGGGACGTACCGATACGGTCACGGGGATGCGGGTCGGCGTCTACATCGACGGCTTCAACCTCTACTACGGCGGAGCCGCGCTTGCCGGACCGAAGGCCCAAGGCTGGAAGTGGCTAGACATGCGAGGCTGCTTCGAGGCCATCGCGCGGACGCACTGGCCCGACCTCTCGCACGTCGTGCCGGTCGTCTACTGCACCGCGCGGATCAGCTCGAGACTCGACCAGGATGGCTATAGGCGCCAGGAGACATACCTGAGAGCGCTCGCTCGGTCTGGGTCGGCGGATCACATCGAGTACGGAAAGTTCTTCGACAAGGTCAAGACCCGGCCGTTGGCGACGAAGGATAGGAAGGGACGTCCCGTTCTGGTCGGGCCGCGCTTCCCCGTCCTGATCCAGAGCGGTGATGGAGGTCACATCGACGATGCGGTGTTCATGGTGTCTGTGGCCGACCGTGAGGAGAAGGGCTCGGACGTCAACGTCGCGTGCCATCTCCTGCTCGACACGCTCCAGGAGCGGATTGATGCGGCCGTCGTGGTCTCGAACGACAGCGATCTGGCGCTCGCCGTCCAGCATGCCCGGGAGCGGATCCCCGTCGGGGTGGTCAATCCGACACGCCGTCAGACAGCAGGGTCGCTCCGGACTCGACCTGACGGATGCGTCGAAGGGCAGTGGGAGGCAAGCCTGACGGTGGCGGAGATGAACGCTCATCAGTTGCCCGACCCGTGTCAATCAGTTGCCCGACCCGTGTCAGGGGATTCGGAAGCCGCCCACCTGGTGAACCCGCCCATGGTCGTCCGATGCCGCGCTATAGTGAGTCCATACTCACCCCGGCCCATCGTGGCCGGGGTTCTCTTCGTATAGCCTTCGTTGGCAGTCGGTCGAGGCCGATCCTCGCGCAGCAGCCTCTCGTTCTCCCCGCCCATACGCCCAAGTGGCAAGCGAGGGGGCAGCAGGATCGTAAGGTTTCCAAGCGTACAATCAGCCCGTGCAGACCATCGACGCGGAGCTCGAAGGCAAGCTTCAAGGGCTCAAGTCGGGCACGACGGAGGTCCTGAGCGCGAAGGTTCGCCATGAAGCGGATTCGGAAGGCGAGCCGGCGCTCTTCCTCGAGCTGACGCTCACGAACCCGCCGCCCGGAGAGGAGACGTGGCCGACCGACGACATCTGGGCTCTACGCAAGATGGTCGGCGACGTCGTCGCGAGCCTCGGCGGGGTCACCGAGCCGTGGTTCATGAGGTTCTACCCCAAGGACCCCGGCGAGCTCGAGCCGAGCGATCTCGAGGAGCAGCTCGACCTGTAGTGCCCACGCCGGTTCCGACCGACCCGGCGAAGCTCCTCGAAGCGGCGACACAGTTTGCAAGCCATCACAGCGCTCAATCGCGATGCCATTATGCTAGTATCGCATGTGTTTCATGATGCTATGCAAGATGAGGAGGTGATGGGAGTGGCTCGCAAGCAGACGAGCAAGCGCGCGGCGTCGGCGGCATCCGACGTGCTCCGCGACAAGCGGACGGGGAAGAAGTCGAAGACCGCGGCAGGCTCCGCTCTCTCGCAGCGCGAGACGGCGAAGCGCAAGAAGTGATGCCTCTCACTCGGGAGGACCTCGGTCTTCGAATCGCCCGCGCCCGGGAGTCCGCGGGGCTCTCGCAGAGCGAGCTCGCACGGCGGGTCGGGCTCTCGCAGTCGGCGGTATCGCGCATCGAGTCCGGCGTGCGTGGCGTGGACTCGATCGAGCTCGCCGAGATCGCCCGCGTGCTCGACGTCGCGGTTCTCGACCTCCTCGAGACGCGCCCGCTGGCGCAGGAGCTTCGGGTCGCCGCCCGCGCCCAAGGCATCGCCGACTCGGCGTCACTCGAGCGGGCCGTCGATCGCGTCGTCGAGCTCGTGCGTCTCGACGACCTGCTCGGCGAGCTGGGACTTCCGGATGAGCAGGCGGCACCTCCGCGAATGCCCGTGCCTCGCGCCAACCTCGCGATCGATCAAGGTCGAGACCTCGCGCGCGCTGTGCGCGCCGACTGGAACCTCGGCGACGATCCCCTACCCGATCTCCTCAGCGTCATCGAAGAGCACGCCGGTGTGGGAGTGCTGCTCGAGCCGCTTCAACGCGGCCTCGATGGGCTCTGCGCCCGCACCGACGACGTCGCGCTCATCGTCGTGGACAGCTCCGCCCCTGTCGGCCGTCAGCGCTTTACCGCCGCGCACGAGCTGTGCCATCTCCTGCTCGGCGAGGGAGGCCTGGTGCTGATCGACGAGCGGATCTCCGCCCAGGGTAAGCCGCCCGAGATCCGAGCAAACGCGTTCGCATCGCATTTCCTAATGCCAAGGGAAGGTATCGAGCGCTATGTCGGAGGACGTCCCGTCGATGAGCGGGTCGCCGTCGAGCTTCAGTTCACGTTCGGCGTCAGCCTTGACGCGCTGTTGTGGCACCTCCTCAACTTGGAG
>Ga0070741_10010092_pt1 | contig 18001 bp, 17 predicted proteins | sample Coa_R1_4_FD_66440 | JGI IMG/M metagenome (GOLD analysis project Ga0070741, IMG submission 66440) | Surface soil microbial communities from Centralia Pennsylvania, which are recovering from an underground coalmine fire - Coalmine... | ecosystem: Environmental > Terrestrial > Soil > Unclassified ...
GAATATTCCTGATCCTCGATCACCGCGGTGTAATAGAAGGCGCGGAGCAGATAGCCGCGCGATTGGAACTCGCGCAAAAGCCGCTTGTAATCGATGTCGAAGCCGAGCGATTTCGCCGTGGCGTAAAGGTTAGCGCCATCAATGAACAGCGCGATTTTTTCGACTTGTGCCGACATGGGTTCTCTCGTGAGCGTCTCTGGACAAAACCGGCGCGGCCCAAGGCAATTGGCCGTCCCGGTGCTTTGTTAAAACAGTTTTGCCGTTATCCGAAACATTCGGCATGCGCGATACTGCCGCAAGCGTATTGGGCAAGCGCCGCGCTCGCAAGTGGGACCGTGGCTAATCCTGTCGCCGTAATCGCCACTGCGGGATGCCGCCGCGCCGACTCGCAACGACAATGCGCAAGGCCCGGCCGGGTTGCCTGGACGGTTTTCAGGGCCGTCGGCCGTGCCAAACGAGCGTCAGGCCTTGCCTTCGACGGCCCTTGACGATACTTAAGCCCATAATTGAGCAAGTTGCATTTGCAGGGGAACCGCTGCGGACCCTGCCGAGCGCTGATCCAGGAGCACAAGCCACATGGCCCGCGTGACCGTCGAAGATTGCATCGACAAGGTCGAGAATCGCTTCGAACTCGTTCTGCTGGCTGCCCACCGCGCCCGCATGGTGTCGTCCGGCGCCCAGATCGCGGTCGAGCGCGACAAGGACAAGAACCCGGTCGTGGCGCTGCGCGAGATCGCCGAAACGGCGATTTCCCCCGAGGACCTCAAGGAGGAACTCGTCCATTCGCTGCAGAAATATGTCGAAGTCGACGAGCCCGAGCCCGAGTCCATGCCGCTGATCGGCGCGCCGGGAACCGGGATCGATGCCGACGACACCGAGGTCACCACCGAGCGGATGAGCGAGGAAGAACTGCTCAAGGGCCTCGAAGGCCTGACGCCTCCGGAGGCCGAGCCAGAGCCCGATCCGGTCGAGGACGACGAATAGCCGGCTCGGCTGAACGGCAGCGTTCCAGCCGCCGAATCGTTAACGAAATTGCACCATTCTGGGCTTGATTCGGCGCGCGGCTTCGGCTGCGTGCCGGCGCCGGGCGTTGTGCGCGCCTTGTGGCGCCCGCAACGCCCCATGATATTGTGACCTTCGGCGCTGTCGGCGCAGTTGGCGGGAGGGCAAAGGCGGGATCGCCGCATCGCCGTCGCTGCGCAAGCGCCGAGGCCGCCACGGACTGCCAGGAACCGGCTATGGCGCACTCGATGGACCTGCCGCAAGCGAACACCGAGCCGACGCTCGGCGTGGCAGTGGCGCGCGCCCCGGATCTGGTGCCGCAGGCCGGTCAGGTGCCGCCGCGGCGGGCGCCGCCGCCCGCGCGCAAGCCGCAGCTGATGCGGCAATACGAGCTGATCGACCGGGTCAAGCAGTACAATCCCAAGACCAACGAGGACTTGCTCAACCGCGCCTACGTCTACGCCATGCGTGCGCACGGCGAGCAGATGCGCGATTCCGGCGATCCCTACATTTCGCATCCGCTCCAGGTCGCCGCCATCCTCACCGATCTCAAGCTCGACGACGCCACCATCGCCGCCGCGCTCTTGCACGACACCATCGAGGATACCGACGCGACCCGCGCCGAGATCGACCGCCTGTTCGGCCATGACATCGGCGTGTTGGTCGAGGGGCTGACCAAGCTGAAAAAGCTCGACCTCGTATCGAAGGAAGCCAAGCAGGCGGAAAACCTGCGCAAGCTCCTGCTCGCCATCGCCGACGACGTTCGCGTCCTGCTCATCAAGCTTGCCGACCGCCTGCACAACATGCGCACGATCGGTCATCGGCCGCCGGAAGCGCGGCGCCGCACCGCCGAAGAGACCCTCGACATCTACGCGCCGCTTGCGGGCCGCATGGGCATGCAGCGGATGCGTGAGGAGCTCGAGGATTTGTCGTTTCGCGAGCTTAATCCCGAGGCCTATCAGGTGATCTCCGAGCGGCTCGAGGCGCTCGCCGAACGCTCGCGCCGCTGGGTCGCCGAGATCGAGCAGCAGCTCACCAAAAAACTGGCCGATCAGGGCATCGCGGCTGAAGTTTCCGGCCGGCGCAAGCGCGCCTATTCGATCTGGCGCAAGATGGAGCGCAAGGCAGTCGGCTTCGAGCAGCTCTCCGATGTGCTCGGCTTCCGCGTCGTCGTCGGCGCCGTGGCGGAGTGCTATCAGGCGCTCGGCATCGTCCATACCAGCTGGCCTGTCGTGCCCGGGCGTTTCAAGGATTATATCTCGACGCCCAAGCAGAACGACTATCGCTCGATCCATTCGACGGTGATCGGGCCGGGCAAGCAGCGCGTCGAGCTGCAGATCCGCACCCGCGCGATGCAGCAGCTCGCAGAATACGGCATTGCCGCGCACGCGCTCTACAAGGACAACGTCGGCTCACCGACCGAAATGCTGTCGCGCGAATCGAGCGCCTATGCGTGGCTGCGCCGGACCATCGAGCTGTTGGCCGAGGGCTCGAACCCCGAGGAGTTCCTCGAGCACACCAAGCTCGAACTGTTCCACGATCAGGTGTTCTGCTTCACCCCGAAGGGCAAGCTGATCGCGCTGCCGCGCGGCGCGACGCCGATCGATTTCGCCTATGCGGTGCACACCGACGTCGGCAACATGGCGATCGGCGCCAAGATCAACGGCAAGATCGGCCCGCTGATCTCGCCCCTGCAGAATGGCGACGAGGTGCAGATTTTGACGTCCTCGGCGCAGGTCGCGCCGCCGGCGGCCTGGGAATCAATCGTCGTCACCGGCAAAGCGCGCGCCTCGATCCGCCGCGCCACCCGCGAGGCGGTGCGCAACCAATACTCGGCGTTCGGCCGGCGGCTGGTGGAGCGGCTGTGCCAGCGCGCCAAGATCGCCTATTCGGACGAGCAGCTCGAGGGCGCGCTGCCGCGGCTTGCCCGCACCTCGATCGACGACGTGATGGCGGCGGTCGGGCGCAGCGAAATGCGCGCCTCCGATGTGGTGCGCGCCATGTATCCGGACTACAAGGACGAGCGCGTGACGCCGGCCGCGGCAAAAACGGAAAGCGGCTGGTTCGGTTTCAAGCGCGCCAAATCGGTGAAGTTCAAGGCGCCGGGCGGCGGCGATGGCGCGATCCCCATCCGCGGCATCAACACCGAACTGCCGGTGCGCTTTGCGCCCAATGGCGGCGCGGTGCCGGGCGACCGCATCGTCGGCATCATGACGCCGGGCGAGAGCATCACGATCTATCCGATCCATTCGCCGGCCCTCAAAGAGTTTGAAGACCAGCCGGAACGCTGGGTCGATCTGCGCTGGGACCTCGACGACACGGCGCCGCAACGCTACCCGGCGCGGCTTGCCGTGCAGTCCGTCAACGAGCCCGGCACGCTGGCGCAGATCGCCCAAGTCATCGCCGAGCACGACGGCAACATCGACAACGTGAAGATGACGCGCCAATCGCCGGATTTCACCGCAATGACCATCGATCTCGAGGTCTATAACCTCAAGCACCTCACCTCGATCATCTCGCAGCTGCGCGCCAAGAAGGTGGTGGCGAATGTCGAGCGCGTGAACGGCTGATCACGGCTTGCCCATGCCGGCTTCTTCGCCCATCCGCCTCGGCGTCAACATCGATCACGTCGCCACAGTGCGTAACGCGCGCGGCGGCCGGCATCCCGATCCGCTGCGCGCGGCCGAGATCGCCATTGCGGCCGGAGCCGACGGCATCACCGCACATCTGCGCGAAGATCGGCGCCACATCGTCGATGACGACGTGATGCGGCTGAAGGAGCGCATCACCAAGCCGCTCAATCTCGAAATGGCGGCGACTGACGAAATGGTGAGGATTGCGAAAAAGCTCCGGCCGCATGCGGCGTGCATTGTGCCGGAGCGACGGGCCGAGCGCACCACCGAGGGCGGGCTCGACGCCGCCGGCCAGCGCGCGGCGCTGCAGTCTGCAGTGGGCGAACTGGCTGCGTGTGGCATCCGCGTGTCGCTGTTCATCGCCGCCGAACCGGCGCAGATCGAGGCGGCGCACGCCGTCGGCGCGCCGGTGATCGAAATCCATACCGGGGCGTGGTGTGACGCTGTCACGGCCGGCGATGCCGGCGCGGCGGCGGCTGAATTCGACCGCATCGTCCGCGGCGCTGCGCTCGCCAAAAGCATCGGCCTCGAAGTTCACGCCGGCCACGGTCTCGATTTCGCAACGGCGGAGCGCATCGCCGCGCTGCCGGAGATCGTCGAGCTCAATATCGGCCATTTCCTCATCGGGGAGGCGATTTTTGACGGGCTTGCCGCTGCCGTGCGCAACATGCGGGCGGCGATGGACCGCGGCCGGGCCAAGGCCAGAGCGAAGGCCGCGGCCGACGGAACGGCGCGATGATCCTCGGCATCGGCTCCGACATCACCGACGCACGCCGCATCGCCAAGGTGCTCGAACGCCACGGCGACCGCTTCATCGACCGTGTCTTCACCGCGACCGAACGCGAGCGCGCCGAGCGGCGCCGTAATCGCGTCGAGACCTACGCCAAACGCTTCGCCGCCAAGGAGGCCTGCGCCAAGGCCCTGGGCACCGGATTCCGCGCCGGCGTGTGGTGGCGCGACATGGGCGTGGTCAATCTCGCCTCGGGCCGGCCGACCATGGTCCTGACCGGGGGCGCCAAGCGGCGGCTCGAGGCGATCACGCCGGCCGGCCACGAGGCGCGCATCGAGCTGACCATCACCGACGAGGGGCCGATGGCGCATGCCTTCGTCATCATCTGGGCGCTCGCCGTCGCGGCCGGCTGACGGCCGATGGGGGCCATGCAGCCACGCTGAAGCGGGTCTGCTCGGCAGCCGATCAAAAGTTCATCAGGATGTGCGAAAATCGTCGTAAGACGCTGAAATGATTCGATAAAGAATGACAGCCCTCGGCCGCGGCGATTCCTCGCGTGGAATTGCGCCACCCCATGCCAACGGCTACAAGAGCGCCGGGCATGCGGGCGGCGACGACCACAGGACAATAGGCGAATGAGCGTGCAGAGCGGAACCAAACGGAAGGAGGGGGGCTTTGCCGAGACGGTGCGAGTCGTCATCCATGCGCTGATCATTGCGCTCGTCATCCGCACCTTCCTGTTTCAACCCTTCAACATTCCCTCCGGCTCGATGATCCCGACGCTTCTGGTCGGCGATTATTTGTTCGTGTCGAAATATTCGTACGGCTACACCCACTACTCGCTGCCGTTCTCGCCGCCCTTGTTTTCCGGACGCATTTTCGGGTCGCAACCGCAGCGCGGCGACGTCGTCGTGTTCCGGCTGCCGAAGGACGATTCGATCGATTACATCAAGCGCGTGGTCGGCCTGCCCGGCGACCACATCCAGGTGATCCACGGCGTGCTCAACATCAACGGCACTCCGGTCAAGCGCCAGCGCGTCACCCAGGGTTGCGTCTCGTACGAGGATATCGCCCAGCCGGTGATGTGCTTCCGCGAGACGCTGCCGAACGGCGTCACCTACATCACGCACGATTTCACCGACAACGGCTTTCTCGACAATACCGAAGTCTACACGGTGCCATCCGGCGAGTTTTTCATGATGGGTGACAACCGCGACAACTCGACCGACAGCCGGGTGCTCAGCGCGGTCGGCTATGTGCCGTTCGAAAACCTCATCGGCAAGGCGCAAATCATCTTCTTCTCGATCGGTGGCGGCGGGCACCCCTGGGAAATCTGGAATTGGCCGTGGGCGGTGCGCTGGAGCCGGATGTTCACGCTGGTTCGATGAGCGGCCGACGCAAAGCAAAGACAGCGGCCGCGCCGCAACAGGAGGAGCCGGGCGCAGGCGATGCCGCCGAAGCGGCGCAAACCGACGGCGACGGACGAAAAGAGTCGCGACGAAGCCGGCGCAGCACCTCAGTTCTGGAAAGCCGCATCGGCTACCGCTTCGGCGACAACGCGCTACTCACCTGTGCGCTGACCCACATCTCGGCGCTCAAAGGTCCGCGCAACCGCGCCGGTTCGTACCAGCGCCTCGAGTTTCTCGGCGATCACGTGCTCGGTCTCGTCATCTCCGACATGCTGTTCCGCAGCTTTCCCAAGGCCGATGAGGGCGAGCTGTCGCGCCGGCTCGCCGATCTGGTGCGCAAGGAGACCTGCGCGGAAATCGCCGTCTCGATCGATCTCGGCGCCGCGATCAAGCTCGGCTCTTCGGAGGTCAATGCCGGCGCGCGCAAACGGCCGGCGATCCTGGCCGACGTCTGCGAGGCAGTAATCGGCGCCGTCTATCTCGACGGCGGCTATCCGGCGGCTGCCGCCGTGGTCGAGCGGCTGTGGCAGGAGCGCATGCGCGCCACCGCGCAGCCGCTGCGCGATCCGAAGACGGTGCTGCAGGAATGGGCCCAGGCGCGCGGGCTGCCGACGCCGGCCTACCGCGAGGTCGCCCGCTCCGGTCCGGATCACAGCCCGGAATTCCGCGTCGCCGTGCAACTGCCGAACTTCGCGCCGGCGGAAGGCTCGGGCCGCTCCAAGCGCGCCGCCGAACAGGCTGCCGCTGCCGCGATGCTCACGCGCGAGGGCGTCAAAACCCGCCGCCTCGATGCCTGAGCCGGAACGGCCGGAGGAGGGCGCGCCGCCGCCGCCCGCGGCTGCCGCGACTCGCTGCGGCTTTGTGGCGCTGCTCGGCACGCCCAACGTCGGCAAGTCCACGCTCATCAATGCGCTGGTCGGCGCCAAAATCTCGATTGTCACGCCCAAGGTGCAGACCACGCGGACGCTCGTTCGTGGCATTGCCTGCGAGGGCGCTGCGCAGCTGATCTTCGTCGATACGCCGGGGATTTTCGCGCCGCGGCGGCGGCTCGATCGCGCCATGGTGGGCACAGCCTGGGGCAGCGCGCAGGACGCCGACATCGTCGCGCTCCTCATCGACGCCCGCAAAGGCCTCGAAGAGGACGACGAGGCCACTTTGCGCGGCGTGGGTGACGTCCGCAACGCCGCCAAGGTGCTGGTGCTCAACAAGGTCGATCTCGTCGCCAAGCCGGCGCTGCTGGCGTTGGCGCAAGGGCTCAACGAGCGCGCCGCGTTTGCGGCCACCTTCATGGTCTCGGCCCTGTCCGGCGACGGCGTCGACGATCTGAAAAAATGGCTCGCCACCCATGTACCGCCCGGTCCGTGGCTCTATCCCGAGGATCAGATCTCCGATACGCCGCTGCGCCAGCTCGCCGCCGAGATCACGCGGGAAAAGCTTTACCTGCGGCTGCACCAGGAATTGCCGTATCAGTCGACTGTGGAAACCGAAGCGTGGAAAGACTTGCCGGACGGCTCGGTGCGCATCGAGCAGACCATCTATGTCGAACGCGACAGCCAGCGCAAAATCGTGCTCGGCAAGGGCGGCCGCACCATCAAGGCGATCGGCGCCGCGGCGCGCGCCGAGATTGCCGAAGCGGTCGAGCAGCCCGTGCACCTGTTTTTATTCGTCAAGGTACGCGAGGGTTGGGGCGACGATCCGGAGCGTTACCGCCAGATCGGCCTGGAATTTCCGCGCGAGTGATGCGGGCCGCATTGCCCGCGGTTTGACCCTGTAGCCGAACTGCGGTGAAATCCGGCGCGCTTCGGGGGCGTCACAACTCAGCAAATCGAAATCGTGCCCGCGCGCTTTGCGAGCGCAGGCGTGCCAACCGGACGAGCGAGCTGCAACATGAATCACGTTCGAGGAATCCCGTGGGCTTTGGCCATCATCGCCGCGCTGTTTGTCCCCGGCGCGGCGGCCGCGCAAAACTCCGAACAAGCGCAGCTGCCGACCCTGCACCTCAATCAAGACTATGTGGACGAGGCGACGCGGCCGTGCTCGCTCGACGTCAAGGATCCGAAAGCGGTGTTCGCTTTCGTGTTCGGCAGCCTTCCGGATCACGTCAAGGTATTTCCGACCGAGAACTATTTTTATTACACGTTCATCTGCAACGGCGTGCCGTACGACGGAAATATCAGGCTCGATGCCAGCAACCGGGACGAGGGCAAGGTGATCTTTGCCTATTCGGAGGATTTGGAGGGCTGGCGCGGCGACACGCCGGAAAATCATATCGTTCTCGATGCCTCGGGCGGCGTGCAGCTCGAGAAGGTCCGGCCCTTGGTGTACCGTATGACCTATCAGGGCAAGACCGTCGAGTTCGCGCTCAACGATCTATCGGACGTGCGACCGCCGGCGAACGCGCTGGCGCCGGGCGAGGAATTTCTCGGCACGACCTTCGACGAGTCCGCCATCCGCTTCTTTCTGGTGTTCGACAAGACGCTGAAGATTTTTCACTTCATTCTTGATGAGACGATCAAAGTCGCCGATCAGTTCGACCCGAGCCCGCGCAGCGATCGCATCCTGATCGGCAAGCGCACCGGGTTCGCGTTCTATCGCGATCGCCTGCGCGACCGAAAAATCCTGATCGGCGCTTACAAGCCGAACATGCTGACCAATACCTGGTTCGACGGGCCGTTCGATCAGCTGCCGGATAATTTCATTCAGGGCGAGACCTTGCGCGACGCCTTGATCGCCAATGATCCCGGGCTGAAAGGGCGCATCGATCGCTTCGGCGGTTTCCCCGGCGGCGGCGAGCGGATGGCCGTCGATCCCTACCTGCCCTATGACGAGGTGTCGGAGCTCACCATCTTCGACCGTTGCGCAAGCTCGCGGCAGCATAGCCCGAACTACTATTTGTGCTTCGCGGTCGACTACGACCGCACCGGTCAGCCGTATCTCGGTGCCTACGGACCGAAGCGACCGCTTGGCACGCATCGCTAGCGCGCGACCGCCAGGCAATGTGACCGTTCAGACAAAAAGGCCCGGCCATCGCTGGCCGGGCCTTGTCGAAAGCGCTTGCGACGCCGTTAGCACCGCCACCAGCGGCTCGCCGGGCCGTGGCAACGCCGCCAGCCAGGACCACGCCACCGGCTGCCCCAGCGCCAGTGACCGCCGCCCCAGCGGCTGCCCCAGCGCCAGTGCTGAACCTGGATCGTGGGGCTGTTGGCCGTCGCGGCTTCCTTGAGGGCAGTGTTGTTGGCCGGAGCCGCCGAGCCGGCCGATACTCCGGCCAACCCGACCCCGGCAGCAATCACCGTAGCAATAAAGATTTTGCGCATTTCGCTCTTCCTCCTCTGCCCAACGGGCAAATGTTGTAACTGCCAAGCGTGGCAGAAAGTTTCCTTCCAGAGGTTCAAGCGCGGCGATTGTAGCCAGTCGACTGACGACCAGCCAGGGACGATCCGCCATTGTGATGCACGGCGTGATTTTGATGAACGGCAGATGAACAGAGCCAGCGTCCGGCGGTGCATAAGCGCATGACATAGCAAAGGGCCCGGCATTTTACTGCCGGGCCCCCTAAGCGCTCATTCCATTGCAATTATCAGCACCGCCACCAGCGGCTGCGCGGACCGTGGCAGCGACGCCACCGGCTGCCCCAACGCCAGTGCTGGACCTGGATCGTCGGATTGTTGACGGTCGCGGCTTGCTTCAGCGCCGCGTTGTTGACCGGCGCGGCCGAGCCCGCCGACACGCCGACCAATCCGATCCCGGCGGCAATCAACGTAGCAATGACGATTTTGCGCATTCGCTTCTCCCTTTCTAAGCTCTCTATCCATGGCGCGGGCGCGCCGCGGTGGAGCATCGAAGCGCCGCGAGGTTAACCGCGAATCGGTGCATCGGCTAGTATCTGCGGCCGGGGAGGCGGTCGCGCCGCGGTGGGACTGAAAACCTTCCGGCAAGCGCGCTACATAACGCCCATGCAATGGACCGACGACGGCGTCGTGCTCGGCGTCAAACGGCACGGCGAGACCAGCGTCATTCTCGAGCTGATGACGCTGGAGCGCGGCCGGCACCTCGGTTTGGTGCGCGGCGGCGCCGGCACGCGGCTGCGCGGCGTGCTGCAGCCCGGCAATCTGTTGCGCGCGACCTGGCGGGCGCGGCTCGACGAGCATCTCGGCTATTATGCGATCGAAGGTCTCAATCTGCGCGCCGCCGGATTTCTCGGCGCCGCGCACGCGGTCCACGGCGTGACCCATGCCGCCGAATTGTGCCGGCTCCTCGCCGAGCGCGAGCCCCACGCCCAGGTTTTTGCGGCGCTGCAGGCCACCCTCGACGACATCGATGAGCCGCTCGCCGCAGCGACCTCGATCGCACGCTTCGAGCTGCAGCTTCTGGCCGAGCTCGGCTTCGGCCTCGATCTTGCGTCATGCGCGGCGACCGGCGTGACCGCCGATCTGGTCTATGTGTCGCCGCGCTCCGGCCGCGCCGTGTCGCGCGCCGCCGGCGAGGAATATCGCGACAAGCTCTTGCGGTTACCGGAATTTCTTCACGCGCACGACGAGCTGCCGGAGCCCGCCGATCTGCACGATGCGTTCGCCCTGACCGGCTTTTTCCTCGACCGCCACGCCTTTGCGCCGCGGGGTCTCGAGCTGCCGGCCTCGCGCGCGCGCTTTCTCGCCGCCGTCATGCGCGCTCTGCCGGAGCAGATTTCGGCAGCCTGAAAGCGGCTGGCGCGGCGTTCTCTTAAGGATCGCGGCGGGCGTGGCGGTGGTGCGCCCGCCAATCATACGGCGGATGCCATTTGCGCGCCCAGATATCGGCAGGCACGAGATGCGGCTCGGGGCTGCCCCAAAAGTTCGGCTTGAGCACCAGCCACGGATCGTCCCAGATCGGCCGGTGATCCCATTGCCAATACTGGCGGTGTGGCCAGTCCCGCGCGCAGTTGCAGCGCCAATGGTGCTTCACGGCAGCCGTCGCGGGAGCGCCATATTCGGCGGCGGCCGCGCGCCCGGCCGGCACCAGCGCTGCGAGCGCCACACTCAAAGCCAAAGCCGCCAGCGTGCCGTTGCGCATGGGAGTCTCCGGACCGAGGGCGCGTCGACGCGACGCCGAACGATTGTAGCGCAATGCCGGGCCGCGTCCACGGTACGCCTTGTTCGGCGGCCCCAACCGCGCTAGCTCCCCGCCATGGCAGCAAAACCGACTCCCCCTGATTCGGGCGACGTGCAGGACATCGCGCTGCGCGAGGCGCTCGAAGAGCGCTATCTCTCCTATGCGCTGTCCACCATCATGCATCGCGCGCTGCCGGACGCGCGCGATGGGCTCAAGCCGGTGCACCGGCGCATCCTCTACGGCATGCGGCTCCTGCGCCTCGATCCGGGTGCGACCTTCAAGAAATCGGCGAAAATCGTCGGCGACGTGATGGGCAATTTCCATCCGCACGGCGACCAGGCGATCTACGACGCGCTGGTGCGGCTCGCCCAGGATTTTGCTTCGCGCTACCCCTTGGTCGACGGCCAGGGCAATTTCGGCAATGTCGACGGCGATAATGCCGCGGCCTACCGCTACACCGAGGCGCGGCTCACCGAAGCGGCGCGGCTTCTGCTCGACGGCATCGACGAGGACGCCGTCGACTTTCGCCCGAGCTACGACGGTGTTTCGCAAGAGCCGGTGGTGCTGCCGGCGGCGTTTCCCAATCTGCTCGCCAACGGCGCGCAAGGCATCGCGGTCGGCATGGCGACCGCCATCCCGCCGCACAACATCGCCGAGCTCTGCGACGCGGCCTTGCACCTGATCGAGAACCCGAAGGCGCGCACCCGCACGCTGCTCAAGTTCGTGCCGGGGCCGGATTTTCCGACCGGCGGCCTTGTCGTCGATCCGCCCGAGGCCATCGCCGAAGCGTACACGACCGGCCGCGGCTCGTTCCGGCTGCGCGCGCGCTGGAAGGTCGAGGACACGGGCCGCGGCACCTATCAGGTGGTGGTCACCGAGATTCCCTGGCAGGTGCAGAAGATGCGGCTCGTCGAGACCATCGGCAACCTGCTCAACGACAAGAAGCTGCCGCTCGTCGCCGACATGCGCGACGAATCCGCCGAAGACGTGCGCATCGTGTTGGAGCCGCGCTCGCGCAGCGTCGATCCGGCGCTGATGATGGAGAGCCTGTTTAAGCTCACCGAGCTGGAAAGCCGCGTATCGCTCAACATGAACGTGCTGGTGCGCGGCCGCATCCCCAAGGTGCTGGGCCTCGCCGAGGCGCTCGCCGAGTGGCTCACGCATCGCCGTGAGGTGCTGCTGCGCCGCTCGCGCTATCGGCTCGGCCAGATCGAGCACCGCCTCGAAATGTTGGGCGGTTATCTGGTCGCCTACCTGAACCTCGACAAGGTCATCAAGATTATCCGTAGCGAGGACGAGCCAAAGCCGGTACTGATGAAAACCTTCCGGCTCACGGACGTGCAGGCGGACGCCATCCTCAACATGCGGCTGCGCAATCTGCGCCGCCTCGAAGAGATGGAAATCCGCAGCGAGGACCGGGCGTTGCGCGCCGAGAAGAAATCGATCGAGGATTTGCTGCGCTCGGAAAAGGAGCAGTGGAAGACCATCGCGGGCCAGATCCGCGACGTGCGCGAAAAATTCGGGCCGAAGACGCCACTCGGCAAGCGCCGCACCGGGTTTGCCCAGGCGCCGGCGCACGACGAAGCGGCGATCGAAGAAGCCTTGGTCGAACGCGAGCCGATCACCGTCGTGGTGTCCGAAAAAGGCTGGATCCGCGCGCTGCGCGGCCAGGTCGCCGATCTGGCAGGTCTGTCGTTCAAGACGGACGATGCGCTCGATCACGCGTTCTTTGCCGAGACCACATCGAAGATCATGGTGTTCGCCACCAATGGCCGCTTCTACACGATCGAGGCGGCGAAGCTCCCTGGCGGACGCGGCCATGGCGAGCCGATCCGGCTGTTCATCGATCTCGAGCAGCAAACCGACGTCGTCGACGTGTTCCGCTACCAGGGCGGCCGCAAGCTGTTGGTCGCCTCGAAGCAGGGCAGGGGATTCATCGTTGCCGAGGACGAGTGCGTCGCCAACACCCGCAAGGGCAAGCAGATCCTCAACGTCAAGCCGCCAGACGCGGCGCGCGCCATCGCGACCGTCGACGGCGAACAGGTCGCCGCGGTCGGCGAGAACCGCAAGATGGTGGTGTTCCCGATCGAGCAGGTGCCGGAGATGACGCGCGGCCGCGGCGTGCGCCTGCAGCGTCACAAGGACGGTGGTCTTTGCGACATCAAGACCTTCGAAGTCGAGAAGGGTTTGACCTGGACCGATTCCGCCGGCCGCGTCTTCACGCTGTCATTGCGCGAGCTTGCCGACTGGCGCGGCAATCGCGCCGATGCCGGCCGCCTGGCGCCGAAAGGTTTTCCGAAGACCAACAAGTTCGACAATACCTCCGGCCGTGTGGCGGAAAACGGCAAGCAACGCGAAGAGTAGCCTCAAGCCGGCTCGATCCATGGGACGGCGAGACCAAGACGCTCTGGGACGGCGTCACCCTCGTTCGCCGACGTCTTCGCGGCGAATTTTGCCTTAGCGTTTGTTGTAAACGAAGGTTGCTTCCTCTTGCACCTGCGCGGCAGTGTGGTTGCCAGCCGCCGGCAAATTCGCGATCGCCGCCTGATTGTTAGTGCCGTTGCTGCGCTGGTAGATCACGGTGGCAGCGCCAACCGCGGGGGTAAAACCGAGGTACGCAACGTCCCATGGTCCGCCGGCGCCGCCGCCCGCTGGTATGCTGCAGGTCAGATGGAGATGCGGTCGCTGCGCCGCCGGATAATAGAAACCTGGCGGCAACCCGTCTCCTTCGACCCAGTGTCGCGCGGTCATCTCGGCGGCATTTGCAATGGTCATCGCGTTCTCCGTGAGCAACCCGAGGTGGGGAACTAGGTTTGTAATAACGCTACCTTAATGAGAATTTTAATGTTATACAAGCAGAGTTTGATAGCCAACGCTGTGCAGTCGAGCGATGCCGTCTGGCGCGGCAACCGCGCCTACCCGGCCGCTTGGCGCCGAAAGGTTTTCCGAAGACCAACAATTCGCCGGCCGCCGGCCCGTTAATGCCAAGGCGACGGATGCTAGAAATTAAGCGCGATTACTTTCCACGCGCGCCCAGCCTTCGGGCATCAGCCGCTCCTGCGGCAGGAAGCGGCTCTTGTAGTCCATCTTGCCGGAGCCGCGCACCCAATAGCCGAGATAGACATAGGCAAGGCCCATGCGCCGGGCGCGCGCGATGTGGTCGAGCACCATGAACGTGCCGAGCGAGCGCGCCCCTTCGTCCGGCTCGAAGAACGAATAGACCATGGACAGGCCGTCGCCGAGCACGTCGGTCAGCGCCATGGCGACCAGAGCGCTGCCGCAGCGATATTCGACGATGCGGGTCTCGACGTGGCTGTCCTCGACCATCATGGCGTAGTCGAGCACCGTCATGTCGGCCATGCCGCCGTCGCGGTGCCGCGAATCGAGATAGCCGCGGAAGATCGCGTACTGCTCCGACGTGGGCACGGCACGGCGCATCTCGGTGGCAAGGTCGGCATTGCGCTTGGCAATGCGGCGCATGCTGCGGGTCGGCCGGAACTCGCCGGCTACGACGCGTACCGAGACGCACGACCGGCAACCTTCGCAGGCCGGCCGGTAGGCGATCGACTGGCTACGGCGAAAGCCGCCGTGGGTCAGGATATTGTTGAGTTCCGGCGCGCGCTCGCCGACCAGATGGGTAAACACCTTCCGTTCCTCGTGCCCGGCAAGATAGGGGCACGGCGACGGCGCCGTCAGATAGAATTGCGGGGTATCGCGCGAGTGCTGTGTCACGGCGGCGTCGGCGGTCGTTACGTCGGTCTATGTTTGCCCGGCAGTTCTCAGGTTCCGGTCAGTATAACATCGCGCGAGAGTCGTGTGTCGTCAAAGCCGAAAATGACGGGTCCGCGCCGTGGCCGCCAAGCCGCGCTGGTGCAAAAGGCACTGCCGATCGATAAAACCGCGGCATCGAGGCTTTCTGCGGTACGCCCATGGTGACGCTCGCCGACATCGAAGCCGCCCGCCGCACGATCGCCGGCCATGTGCTGCGCACGCCGATGCTGCCGGCGCCGCCCCTCTCGGCGCTCACCGGCGCCGAGATTTTCGTCAAATACGAAAATCTGCAGGTCACCAACTCGTTCAAGGAGCGCGGCGCCTGCGTGAAGCTCGCGGCGCTGTCGGCGCCCGAGCGCCGCCGCGGCATCATTGCCATGTCGGCCGGCAACCACGCCCAGGCGGTCGCCTACCATGCGCGGCGCTTGCAGATTCCCGCCACCATCGTGATGCCGGTGACGACGCCGTTTGTGAAGGTGCAGGCGACCGAAGCGCACGGCGCCAAGGTGGTGCTGCACGGCGAGACGCTGGCCGAGGCGCAGGCGCGCGCCGAAGCGATCGCGGCGGCGGAGCATCGCGTCTGGGTGCATCCGTACGACGATGCGGAAGTCATCGCCGGCCAAGGCACCATTGCGCTGGAAATGCTCGAGGACGTGCCGGACCTCGATTGTCTCATCGTGCCGATCGGCGGCGGCGGATTGATCGCCGGCTGCGCCATCGCGGCACGGGCCAAAAAGTCGGCGATCGAGATCGTCGGCGTCGAGGGTACGCTCTATCCGTCGATGTGGAACGCACTGCACCACGGTGACAAGCCGTGCGGCGGCGCGACGTTGGCGGAAGGCATTGCGGTGAGCAATGTCGGCAAGCTCACGCTCCCGGTCATCCGCGAACTCGTCGCCGATATCATCCTGGTCGACGAGGCTTTGATCGAACGCGCGGTCAATGCGTTTCTCACGTTGCAAAAAACCATCGCGGAAGGCGCCGGCGCGGCCGGGCTCGCCGCCATGTTGGCGGAGCCGCAGCGATTCCGCGGCCGCAAGGTCGGGCTCATTCTGTGCGGCGGCAACATCGACCCGCGCATGCTGGCGTCCGTCATGGTGCGCGAACTCGAACGCGCCGATCGCATCGTGTCGTTCCGCCTGACCATTCCGGACCGGCCGGGCGTGCTCGGCCACATCGCGAGCCGGCTCGGCGAGCTCGGCGCCAACATCTTGGCGGTCGATCATCACCGGCTGTTTCTCGACGTGCCGGCCAAGGGCGCCAAGCTCGACGTCACCATGGAGACGCGCGACGGCGCTCACGCCGAGCGGATTTTTCGCGCGTTAGCGGACGAGGGATATCAGCCGGTGCGCATCGCGCGCGGCGCCGAGCTGCAATAGCAAATGCGTCAGGCCCGCTTAGTGCGGCTCTGGCTGATAGTCGCTTTCCGCAGGTGCGGGTGCTGCGGCCGGCTGCCGGTTGAAGATGTTGCGCAGCCAATCGACCGGCGTCGCCTGTTGCGGTTCGGGCGCCGCCGGACCGGCGGCATCGGGACGCGGCCGTGGCAGCGGAACGCCGTGCGCCTCCGCGATCGCGAACGTGCGCGGCCGCTTGCGCGGCAACGGCACCGGGCCTTCGATCGGATGGACGTCTGCTGCCTGTGCGGCGACCGGCTGCTGTGCTGCCGGGCTCGGCCAGTTGGTGGCCGGCGGTGACGGCCAGTTGGTGGCAGCTTGCCGATCCTCGGGGGCGAACTGTGTCACGCCACTTGACTGACCGGGCGCCGCGTTCGGTGCTGCATTTCCCGGTCCGAGGCTCGCAGTTTGCATCGCGTCCGGTGCCGGAGCAGCCGGAGCCGCATTGGCGTTGTTCGCAGCGCTGCCGGTGACCGTGTCGCTGGTCGCTGCGTTGGCTTCGAGGACAGGCTGCCGGGCGCCTTTGCCGTTCTCGTCGGCGAGCGGTGACGCCGCCGCTTCGTTCGGTCCGACACTGGCAGGGGCGGCCGCCATCGGCCGGAATGTCGGCAGCTTCGGCGGCCCCACATAGGTCCGCACCACCGCCGTGATGGTCCACATTACGACCGGAATGGCGGTGATCACAGCCACCAGGATGATGAGTCGCCGCAAGACCGGCATGTAGTGCCGGATGTCATCATCGTCACGCATCATACGTCCGCCTCGTTGTTATATCGCAGGCGGGGACGGTTCAGGCGCCGCCCTTCTTGAGCTTTTCCGCGATGGTTTGCGCAAAATAAGTCAGCACCCCGTCGGCCCCGGCACGTTTGAACGCGAGCAGGCTTTCCATCATCGCCTTGTCCCCGTCCAGCCAGCCATTCGCCGCAGCGGCCGCAATCATGGCATATTCGCCGGAGACTTGGTAGGCGAAGGTGGGCATGCCGAAGGTTGATTTGATGCGGTGCAAAATGTCCAGATAGGGCAGGCCCGGTTTGACCATCACCATGTCGGCGCCCTCGGCGATGTCGAGCTCGACCTCGCGCAGCGCCTCATCCGAATTGGCCGGGTCCATCTGATAGGTGCGCTTGTCGCCGGTGAGCGTCGCGCTCGAGCCGACCGCGTCGCGGAACGGGCCGTAGAACACCGAAGCGTATTTGGCCGCATAGGCCATGATCTGCACGTCGGTGAATCCGCTGCCGTCGAGTCCGGCGCGGATGGCGCCGACCCGACCGTCCATCATGTCGGACGGCGCAATGACGTCGCAGCCGGCCTCGGCCTGCACGAGGGCCTGCTTGACCAGCACGGCAACGGTATCGTCGTTGAGAATGACGCCGTCGCGCAGCAGTCCGTCATGGCCGTGGCTGGTGTAGGGATCGAGCGCGACGTCGCAGAGCACGCCGATATGCGGCACTTCTTTTTTGATGGCGCGGACGGCGCGGCAGACGAGATTATCGGGATTGAGCGCCTCGGAACCGTCGTCATCGCGCAGACCCGGATCCGTGTAGGGGAACAGCGCCAGGCACGGGATCGTCAGCTCGGCGGCGCGCGCCGCGGCGCGCACCGCCTCGTCCACCGACAGCCGCTCGACGCCGGGCATGGAATCGACCGGGAGGCGCTTCTTCGTGCCGTCGACGATGAACAGCGGCCAGATCAGGTCGTCGGTGGTGAGCACGTGCTCACGCACCATGCGGCGCGTCCATTCGGCCCGCCGGTTGCGGCGCGGCCGGATCGACAGATCGAGGCCCGCGGCCGCCGGCTGTGCCCGGTCCTTGAGCAGGGGGGACGAGGCGAAACCCGGGCCGGGCGCGATGTGGCTGCGCTCGAGGGGCCGGCCAAGTTTTATCGCCATCCGCGCGTACTCCGTCTACCAGGGCTGTTGCCTGTCTTTTAGCCCTTCCGGGCCGAGCCCGCCACAGCGTTGACGGAATTTCG
>Ga0070741_10010093_pt1 | contig 17998 bp, 11 predicted proteins | sample Coa_R1_4_FD_66440 | JGI IMG/M metagenome (GOLD analysis project Ga0070741, IMG submission 66440) | Surface soil microbial communities from Centralia Pennsylvania, which are recovering from an underground coalmine fire - Coalmine... | ecosystem: Environmental > Terrestrial > Soil > Unclassified ...
GGACCCCCGCGGCCAACCGGGGGGAACCGTCCCCCCGGACCCCCGCGGCCAACCGGGGGGAACCGTCCCCCCGGACCCCCGCGGCCAACCGGGGGGAACCGTCCCCCCGGACCCCCGCGGGAACAATCCACCGGGCCAGATCACCGGTCCGGTACATGCGCTCACCCGCCACCCCGAACGGGCACGCCACGAACCGCTCCGCGGTCAGCCCCGGCCGCCCCAGGTAGCCGCGCGCAAGCCCCGCCCCAGCCACATACAGCTCCCCGCCCACCCCCGGCGGCACCAGTCCCAGCGCGTCGTCCAGCACGAACGCCCGCAGGTCCGGGATCGGCGTGCCGATGATGCTCGCCGCGCCCGGTTCGGCGCTGTCCACGACGTGCCCGGTCACGTGCACCGTGGTTTCGGTGATCCCGTACATGTTCACCAGGCTGGGGGCGCCGGGCAGGGCCCGCGCCCAGCGGGCGGTCCTGGCGCAGTCCAGTGCCTCGCCGCCGAAGATCACGTACCGGACCGCGAGCCCGGCGCCGTCCCGCCAGAGGTCCATCAGCTGGTAGAACGCCGAGGGCGTCTGGCTGAGCACGGTGATCCGCTCCGTGGCCAGCAGCTCCCGGAACTCCGCGGCCGACCGGGACACCAGGTACGGGACGATGACCAGGCGGCCTCCGGTCGCCAGCGCTCCCCACATCTCCCACACCGAGAAGTCGAACGCGTAGGAGTGGAACAGCGTCCACGCGTCACCCGGCCCGGCATCAACCCAGCCGCTGGTCATCGCCACCAGGCGGGCCACGTTACGGTGCTGGACCACGACGCCCTTGGGGCGGCCGGTGGAACCCGAGGTGTAGATCACGTAGGCGGGATGCGCGGGCCGCAGCGGCACCGCACGGTCCTCGTCCAGCAGCCCGGTGGCGGCACACGCGGCCACCGCCGCCGCGCGGGCCTGGTCATCCACGACGATCCGGGGAATATCGTCGCCTGGGATCCGGCCGGCCGTGGCCTGGTCGCAGACCAGCAGGACCGGGCGCGCGTCCGCGAGGATGTAGGCGATCCGCTCGGCCGGGTACTCCGGGTCGACGGGGAGGTAGGCGGCCCCGGCTTTCAGGATGCCGAGGATCGCGGTGATCATGGCGGGGGTGCGTTCCATCGCGATCGCGACGAGCCGTTCCGGCCCCGCGCCCAGCGACACGAGATGCCGGGCGAGACGGTTGGCGCGCTGGTCCAGCTCCGCATAGGAAAGCGTGCTATCGCCGCAGGTGACGGCCGGAGCGTCGGGGGTGGTGGCGGCCTGCGCCGAGAACAGGTCGGGCAGTGTCGTCTCGGGTAGCTGGCGAGTTGTGTTGTCCCGGTGGATCAGCGCCTGTCGTTCGGTAGCAGTCAAGAGGTCCAGGGTGCTGAGCGGCAGATCCGGGCTGACCGCGGCCAAGCTGAGCAGCTTTGTCAGCCGGCCGGCCAGCGCCTGCACGGTGGCGTGGTCGAACAGGTCCCGCGCGTACTCGAAGAACGCGCTGATCCCGGCCGGGGCACCCGCGCCGTCCCGGTCCTGCCAGAATCCGAGGGTCAGGTCGAACTTGGCATCCACCGCCGGGACCGGCTCGTCGCTGATCGCCAGCCCGGGTAGCCGCCAGCCGGCCGTGGCGACGTCCTGGTCGGCGAGCACGATCTGGAACAGCGGGTGCCGAGACGGGGAGCGCTCCGGGTTGAGCGCCTCGACCAGCCGCTCGAACGGGACGTCCTGGTGGGCCTGCGCGGCCAGCACCACATTCTTGACCCGGTCCAGCAGCTGGGCGAAGCTCGGGTCGCCGGACACGTCCGTGCGCAGCACCAGGGTGTTCACGAAGAATCCGACCAGATCATGGACCGCCTCGTCGGTCCGCCCGGCGACCGGTGCGCCCAGCGGGATGTCGGTTCCCGCGCCGAGCCGCGACAGCAGCGCCGCCAGCCCCGCGTGCAGCACCATGAAGATCGTCGCCTGATGCTCGCGGGCCAGCCCGTCCAGCAGCCGGTGCAGGTCCGGGCCGGCGAGCTGCCACCGCAGTTCCGCGCCGGCTCGCGACGGCTGGGCTGGCCGCGGCCGGTCCGCCGGCAGCGTCAGTTCCTCCGGCAGCCCGGCCAGTGCCCGCCGCCAGTACTCGACCTGGCCAGACATGATGCTGGCCGGGTCGCGGTCGCTGCCGAGCAGGGCCCGCTGCCACAGCGCGTAGTCCGCGTACTGCACCGGCAGCGCCGCCCAGCTCGGTGCCCGGCCGTCACATCGGGCCGCGTACGCGGTCGCCAGGTCGGCCATCAGGATGTCCATCGACCAGCCGTCGCTGGCGATGTGGTGGGTCAGCAGCAAAAGCACATGCTGCTGCTTCCCGAGTGTGAACAGCCAGGCCCGGATCGGCAGCTCACTGGCCAGGTCGAACACGTACCGCGCCGCCGCATCGATCAGCCCGTCCAGTTCGTCCGAACGGGCGGTGGTGATCGTCACCGGGACGGCCGCTTCGCCCGCGGGGACAATGTGCTGCCATGGCTCGCCGCCGTCGACGGCGAACACCGTCCGCAGCGACTCGTGCCGGACCGCCACGTCGTTGAGCGCGGCGGCCACCGCGGCGGGATCGAGCTGCCCGGTCAGCCGCCACGCGAACGGCAGGTTGTAGGCGGTGCCCGGCCCGTTGAACTGCTCGAGGAACCACAGCCGCTGCTGCGCGAACGAAAGCGGCAGCCGGTCCGGCCGCGGCATCGGGACCAGCGCGGGACGGGCCGCTTCCGCGCCGTCCAGTATCTCGGCGAGGGCCGCCGGCGTGGGATGCTCGAAAACGGCCCGCATCGGCAGCTCGGCGCCCAGCACCGCGCGGACCCGGGACACCAGCCGGGTCGCCAGCAGCGAATGCCCGCCCAGGTCGAAGAAGCTGTCCTCGACCCCGACCCGGTCCAGGCCCAGCACCTGCGCGAACACGCCGCACAACGAACGCTCCCGGTCGGTGGCCGGGGCGCGGCCACCGGTCGCGGCGGCAGCCCCGTAGTCCGGGGCGGGCAGCGCACGCCGGTCCAGCTTCCCGTTCGGCGACAACGGCAGCGCCGCCAGCACCATGATCGCGGACGGCACCATGTAACCAGGCAGCATCCGCCCCGCGGCCTCCCGCAGGACCGCGGGATCCAGCTCGGCGCCTGCGGCCGGGACCACGTACCCGGTCAGCCGCGCGTCGCCCGGCCGGTCCTCGCGGACCGCCACCGCCGCCTGCGCCACCCCGTCCTGGGCGGCGAGAACCGATTCGACCTCGCCCAGCTCGATCCGGAACCCCCGCACCTTCACCTGGTCGTCGGCGCGGCCCAGGTACTCCAGCTCACCGTGATTCGACCGGGGGGAACCGTCCCCCCGGACCCCCGCGGCCACCCACCGCGCTAGATCCCCGGTTCGGTACATCCGCTCCCCGGGCTCCCCGGACGGGCACGCGACGAACCGCTCCGCGGTCAGGCCGGGCCGGTTCAGGTACCCACGGGCCAGGCCCAGTCCGGCTACGTACAGCTCCCCCGCCACCCCCGGCGGCACCGGCCGTAGCTGGGCGTCGAGCACGAACACCCGCGTGTTCCCGGTCGGCCGGCCGATCGCCGGCACCCGGCCGGCCGCATCGCGGGAACTCCACGACGTCGCGTAGACCGTCGTCTCGGTCGGGCCGTAGATGTTGACGACCCGGGCCCCCGGCCACGTCTCCCGGATCTGGTCCAGGGCCCGCGGCGTGAACTGCTCCCCGCCGACGACCACGGTCCGCGCCCGGACACGCGCACCCGTGGTGCTCAGCACATGGGCGATCGCCGACGGGACGCCGCTGACCATGCGCTCGGCCAGCGGATCGGCGAACTCGCTGGCCAGCGCCAGCACGTTCCGCACGATCTCGACGCAGCCGCCGGACGCCAGCGGCGCCAGGATCTCGAACACCGAGAAGTCGAAGCTGAGCGAGCTCGACGCCAGCGTCCTGGACAACTCCCGCGCCGAGAACTGCACCGCGACCCAGGACACGAGGTCGGTGACGCTGCGGTGCTCGACCACCACGCCCTTCGGCCGTCCGGTCGACCCCGACGTGTAGATCACGTACGCCGCGCCCGACAGGCCCGGCCGCGCACTCCCTGTCAGCTGACCGCCGTCAAGCCCGGAGATCGTCGCCGCCGTCGCCGGATCGTCGAGCACCACCAGTGGCGCACCGCCGGGCAGTTTCTGCCCGGCCTCTGCCGTCGTCACCGCCGCGACCGGGCTCGTGTCGGCGAGCATGAACCCGATCCGTTCGGCCGGGTACCCAGGGTCAACCGGGACATAGGCGGCGCCGGTTTTGAGTACGGCCAGCACCGCGACGACCATCTCCGCGGAACGGGGAAGCGCGATGACGACGAACCGCTCCGGGCCCGCGCCCAGCGACACGAGGTGCCGGGCCAGGCGGTTGGCGCGAGCGTTGAGTTCGGCGTAGGACAGCGCGACGTCGCCGAAGATCACCGCGGGAGCGTCGGGGGTCCGCGCCGTCCGCGCCTCGAACAGCTCGGGCAGCGTCAGGTCAGGTATCTCACGGGCTGTGTCATTCCACCCCGCCAGTAGGCGTCCCAGCTCCGTCGGCGTCAGCACTGCGTCGCGCTCCCCTCGGACGATGACGGCAGCCTCGCAACCGGGGCGGAAACCAGCACCTCTGACATTGCGCGTGCGGTCAGCCGTCGTAGGCGACGAACCTCAGCTCGGAGCTGTAGCGACGGCCCGCGCGGTCAGCGAGCCAGAGTTGGCCCAGGTCGGGGAGCATCTCGGTGACGGTGTACTCGGCATGCCCGGCCGCCCGGGTCTGGCGGATGTACTTGGCGAACAGGTTGACCAGGACGAGGCTGCGAAAATCGGCCGCCGTAGGCTTGAGCTCGACGGGAACGCGGTAGAACACCCGCTCGGGCAGCTCGTGCTCCTGCCGCCAGCGCCGCGCCAGGCGGAATCGTTCTTGCTCGTCCTTGACGAACGCCCAGCGGGAGTCCGCGATCGGGAACGTCCACTGTTCCCGGCTCAGCACGAACCGGTCGATCGTGATCCGCGGCCGGTGCCCGGCCGGAGCTACCGGCCGGAACGCGTCAATGACAACCTGCACCATCTCGTCCCAGATGACCTCGAAGAAGTCCAGTTCGGCATCGTCGGGCATGACCTGGACGACCAGATCGTCACCGCGGCGGGCGACGGTCATCCCCGCGGCCGGCAGGACCGGGTCCGATTCCGGTGGGTCGAGCGAGTCGATGGCGGCGGCGGACCAGTAAAGCTGGCCCGGCCCCAGTACGGACGACGGCCCGACGCGGGACAGCACGGTCGGATGGTCCTTTGCCTGGATGGGTACGACCCGCCGCGGACCGCGGTCGGCCCGCTCGGCGGCGATGAGCCTGGCCGGGTCCGGGTGCTGCTCGACGAACAGCCGGCCCTCCAGCGTGTTGCATGCCAGGTGCATCTCGCCGAGTACCAGCAGGAAGTCGCCGCGCGCCACCTCGCCGGGTGTGGCCGCGGCGAGCAGGATGTCCGGGCAGTGCTGGCGGGCGCCGCACCAGGCGACCGGTCGCCGGGGAAAGCATTCGGCCGCCCGCGCGGTGATCTCGTCCGCGCTGACCTGGTGCCTGCTCGGCGATGTCGCCGGACCGAGCACCTCCTGCCAGCGCCGTTGCAGCTCAGCCACGCTCGCCGTGACGAACTCACCGCGGCGGCCGAGGGTGGCCAGGTATGGCGATGCCACGGTGAGCAGCCGCGGCAGCGGGACGGGCGCGCCGCCGAGCCGGGCGGTCTCCCGGTCGAGGAGTTCCGCGAAGTACTCCCGGTACTTGTCCGTGATGTCGTTGACCAGCCACCGGGCGCTATCGAGCACCAAGCCGAGCGGCGCGGCCAGCGCCCGGGTCACCGCCGCGCCCAGCTCGACCCGCACGTCCCGGACGGCGTCGCTGTAGACCAGCGTCCGGCCGGCGTAGTTTTCCCCGGCCCTGCGGGTCGCGGGCGACCCGGTGACGCTTTCGAACGTGCCGGCCAGCGCCGCCAGCGCCCGCCGAAGCCCTGCCGGGTTCCCCGCCGTGCTCGCGACCGCGTCTCGCGCCTTGACCATCCGGTCCACCGGCGCCAGCGCCGCCGCCCTGGCCGCCGGATCGGGGATCAGCTCAAGGTTTTTCCGCAGCAGCCGCTCCGGCCAGGCGTCCACCGGGCCTTCCAGATCCAGCCGCAGCGCGCCCAGCGCGGCCAGCCGGTCCAGCACAGCGGTAGCGCCTGGCGTGCCGTCGACCACCTCGCTGATCGTGCGGCGGCCGTCGCAGGCCAGCAGGATGGTGAGCTCGGCATCGGTGAGGACCACCGGCTGGCGGTGCGGGCGGTGCAGCACGTTCCCGGCCAGGAACACGGACCGGGGCCGCCGCGGCCGCAACCAGCCTTGTTCCCGGCCCTGCCGGGTGATCTCGGCGGCGACCTTGTCGATCGCCCACACCTCGAAGTACGTGGTCCGGCGCGTGGTCAGCTGCGCACCCGGCACCGCCACCAGGCCGGCGGCGCCGGGTTCCACGGACGCCCAGCCGACCGGTCCGAAGAACCCGATCGTGTCGTTCTTCAGGCAGTACCGCTGCAGGTAGCTCGCGATCACCAGCTCCCGCTGGCGCTGCTTGCTGCGCCGTGGCGCGTCCGGACCCTTGTCGTGCTCAAGCAGGAACTGCGCCAGCCCCGGGTTCTGCCAGGCCAGCGCCTCCTGGAAGAGCGGGTCGGCGTGGGTAGCGGCGATGCCACCGGCCAGCCGCCCGACGGCATCCGCATACACCCGGTCATATTCATCGGCCAGGTCGGCACTGCGCGCCAGCAGCTCATCGCAGATGGCCAGCACCATGTCCGCGGGGAAGCCAGCGCCGCGCACGCAAACGTCCCGCCACACGCTCCACGCCGTACCGTCAAGCCGGACACGGTGACCCTGCGTCATTGCCTGCCTGCCCTCACTCCGCACGTGCCCAGGATCACGCTGCCGACCGACCCGAGCCCTCCGCACCTCTCCGGTTGCCTGGCGCATTCGAACTCATGATCATGAAGGGTTGTGTGGGCTATAGCCCACAAAAGGTTTCGTGATCATGGAATCTCCCTTGCTCAATGTGCGATTTTGGAGATTGACGGGGAGTTCGTCGCGCCGGATGATGACGGCGCCTCGGTCCTTCCGGGTGCGTAGTTCGCAATGGAGGGCAAATGCACACCAAGAGAAACAGACGCCTCCATGGGGCGGCAGCGGTGCTTATGCTGCTGTCCTTGCCGGTCGTGCTCACCATCACCTCGGGTGCGGCGACGGCGGCTCCGTCAGACAATTCGCCAACAAGCCTGGGACAGTTCGCGTCCACCTTCGCCGGTCCCGCCGCGACCGGCTGTGCCGCGGCGGACTGCTCCCTGCTCACCGGCCCGTTCCGCACGCCATCCACGCAGTCTCTGGCAACCAGGCAGCCGGCAGGCCGCCAGCCGGCCCAAGCCCCTGGGCAGCACGCCATGCCGCTACCCGGGCTTCCGCGTGACAGCGCCGCCGGCACCGCCCCCGCCGCCCTCGCCATCCCGGCGGTGAGCTGTCAGCCGCTGGGCCCCGGCTGTGACATCGTCAGTTCTTCGGCGGGTGGCGCCGTCGGCGTCAAGGGGCTGAACGCGGTCGACAACGCCACGCTGCCCACCAACACGCAGGGCGACATCGAGCCTCCGGACCAGGGCCTGTGCGCCGGCCGAGGCAAAGTTGTCGAGGCCAACAACATCGGCGAGATCATGGTCTTCGACACGGCGTTGCATCGCTTGTCGGCACCGATCCCGCTGGACACCCTCATGGGACTCACCGGCCGTGGCTGGAGCAGCGGCGGGGACCCGTCGTGCGTCTTCGACGCCGAGCACGGCGGCCACTGGTTCTTCACCGAAATCGCGTCCGCCAGCAGCGAGGCCTCCGGCGGCCCGTTCGCGGGCTGCTTCGCCGGCGTGGCCAACGGCTGTTTCGAAGCCATCGCGGTGACCGTGGGCTCGGACCCGTTCGGCCCGTACAACGTCTACTTCCTCAACGCCAACTACAACCCGGCCGAGCCGGGCGCACCCAACCTGCTCAACGACTTCGCGAAGATCGCGACCTCGCGCGACGCGTTCCTCATGATGTACGACGAGTTCCCGCTCATCGCGAGCAACCCCGGCCTGGGCGGCGGATCGTTCAACGGAGTGCAGGAGTTCGCGCTCGACAAGAAGGCGATGGAAGAAGGACAGCCGGTCACCGAGCCCGACGGCAGCCCGAACACCGGGTTCAATGTCGCCATCGAGAACATGGGCCTGCTGCCGACGCCAGACGGGACATGTGCCTCCGATAACCAGACCCACAACCCCGGCATCACGTGCTGGAAGCAGGCGATTCCGGCGCAGCCGCCGGACCCGTCCCAGTTCGACGACGCGCACGGCGGCTCCGCGTTCATGCTCGCGACCCTCGATTTCCACCGGCAGGGCGACAACCGGCTCGCCGTTTTCGACTGGACCAGCCTGGAGGCTCTGAACAGCCACAACTGCGTGGCCTGCGGCCACATACAGTTCGGCGGTCAGCTGTTCTCCAACGTGCTCTCTTACGACAGCGGAATCCGGGCACCGCAGAAGGCCGGCCCGATCCCGCTCGGCGACGAATGCGGCGCGGCCGGCCTGAGCAGGGGCAGCCCGCCACCCGCGAGTTGCCCGGAGGGCCCGATCGCCACCAACGGCGACGGCATCACCCAGGCCTCGCAGGCGCAGGGCCAGCTGTGGGCCTCCTCCGGAACGGGAATCAACCAGACGTTCGCCGCGGAGCCGGCTCCCGAGGAACACCAGGGCGTCGTCTACTGGGTCGTCGGCACTGGCAGCTTCGACCGGTACGGGGCCTTCAGCCTCAGCAGCCAGTCCTATGTCTCGCCGCAGCACGAGGACCTGACGATGTCGGCCCTGGCCGCTGAGGGCTTCCGCGACCAGGACGGCGGGAACGGCCGGGCCATCGTCCTGTTCACGCTCACCGGGAACGGCGGCCCGACCGGGGCGGACAACGGGGGCTTCTTCCCCAGCACTGCCTTCGGCCGCCTGACCAGTTCGTCGAACGGCGTCCTGGGGTCGGTGATCAACGTCGCCGACCTTGGCCTGTCACCCCAGGATGGCTTCTCCGAGTACATGGGATTCCCTGGCCGTACCCGGCCGCGCTGGGGCGACTACAGCGAGGGCGTGTTCCTGCCAGGAACCGGCCGGATCTACTTCGCCAACGAGTACATCCAGTTCCCGAGCTGCACCGGCGCGGACTTCACCCTGACGCCGGCAACCTGCGGCGGGACCAGGGACGGCAGGGCCAACTGGGGCACCTCCGTCAACTACGTCGTCCCGTAGGGCTACACCCGGCACGTTCGGCGATAGCCTCTTGCCCGCAAGGTGGCTCGAAATTATTGCGGACACTTACCCCCCCACTTCGGGGGGGTAAGTGTCCGCAATAATCCGGCGCAACTGTTGGCGCGCCTGAAATCAGCCGGAATGTCCCGATATAGACAGCTGCTCGGCAGCTCGGCTGCTAGACAGCAGCTCGGCTGCTCGGCTGCTCGCCGAACGCCGGAGCGCGCGTCGGCCGGAGCATCGCGCCCAATCCGGACCCCAGGCCGCGCCAGTTACATGGGTTGCGCGCGCGCGAAATCGGGCAGCGCGGAAGTCCGGGGTACGTACACATGGCTAGTGCTCCTGCAGCACCTCGAGGATGTTTCCGGCCGGATCTTTGAACCAGGCGGCGATGAACGGGCCGGCGCCCCGGGTGACGCCGCGCTCGTCCTGGTCCATCCCGTCGTACCGCTCGAACTGGACGCCGCGCTTGGTCAGTTCGCCGACCGCCGCCTCGATGTCGTCCACCTGGAACATGAGGACGGTGTGGCCGGCCGGAGTGTGGCCCGGCTTGCGATACACGCGGGTGTCGTGGCCGCCCGCCAGGTTCAGGGTGAGCAGTCCATGCTGCTCGCTGACCCTGATTCCCAGTATCTCGCCGTAGAACTTCCTGGCCTGGTCAAGGTCGTCAACGGCGAACGCGCTGAACGCTTTGGTCTCGGCGAACACGGCATGCTCCTCAGCGAAGGGTGATCTTGTCCATGTCGATGGCGACCATCAGCAGATGATCGGGGTTGAGCTGGTCGTAAGCGCGCCGCGTCGTGGGGAAGACGATGCCGTCGACGTCGCGGTACCCGGTGGCCTCGAGCTGTGAGGGCACCGCGCCGAGGAGGTCGATGGTGAAGTCATGGCGGCGCAGCAGCCCGTCCGGGCCGAAGCACAAGACCTGCTTGCGGCTGTGACTCTTGATGTGATCAGGAAACGTCACCGCCAGCCGCCGCCACGTTTCGCCAGCCACCTCGACGGAGGCGATCTCTTCGGTGACAAACCCGGGCCGGGTGGCGAGGAACGGCATGTTCAGGTACGTCCACTGTGCCTCCCCGACGAAATAGGCGAGGTGGACGTCGTCCCACGGGGTCTGGAACTGATGGCCGTCGAACGACCTTTCCGGGTCCTCGCGGGCCTCGATGAGCGTGCCGTTACCGCGCTGCACGACGACCCGCTCCGGCTCGAAGACCGACCGTTTGTCCTGGCCGGCGAACTCGATCGTCACCTGCTGCCGCCCGGTTTCCACCGCCAGGCGAACATCCTTGAGGGCGTCACCCTGACCCTTGAGGTGCCAGAAGGCTCCGCTGATAGACGCGTCGAAAGTGATCGACCCGATCTGATTCCATCGGTCCAGGCCGCCGTGCGCGGCGACGGCGAGGTCAAGTAGCTCGTTCATTTCTGCTCCTGCCCCGGCTAGTGGACGTGGCCGGCGGCGGGCTGCCCGTAAGAGTCGTGCAGCGGCCATTGGTTGACGTAACGCTGACGGCCCGCGGGGGTCAGGTCGAGGAACCGGTAGGTGCTGAGCATGACGTCGGCACCGACGCCATAGGCGGAGTAGGTGTGGAACACGCGGTCGCCGTCGCGCACGAACACGCTGACGCCCTGCCCGTCGGAGTTGCTGGCCGCGTAGTAGCTGAGCCCCTCCCGTTCCAGGGTGGCCTTGTCCTTGTAGTTGTATTCGACCGGGGCGATGGCCTCGTCGTTGCTGACGTGGAAGTCGTAGTTGAATTCGCTGCCATGCGAGGAGTACCACGGCAGCGTCCAGCCCATCCGGTCGCGAAACGATTCGATGCGCTCGAACGGCGCCCGTGCGACCAGCGCCAGCGTGGTATCCGCGCCCTTGTTCAGGTGCACCGGGTCGGGCATGTTATCGACCGCGAACGAGCAGCTCGGGCAGCCATCGTCGATGTCGTGCAGCCACATGAAGTGGTAGACGATCAGCTGGTCCCTGCCTTCGAACACGTCCGCAAGTGTGGCCGGGCCGCCCGGTCCGGTGAAGACGTAGTCTTTCGTGATCTCCACCATCGGCAGCGCCCGGCGCTCGGCGGCCAGCGCGGCCTGTGCCCGGCTCAGCTCCTTCTCCTTCGCCAGCAGCTCCAGGCGGAGCGCCAGCCATTCTTGCCGTGATGCGATCTTCGGAAGTTCCATGATTGATTGCTCCTCAGTGAAAGCAGCGTCAGATCCCCGTGTGTGGTGAGCGTAAGAACGGCCCGCCACGAGCCTCAAGGATGTTGCCGTAAGTTGGCGAAACTACTCGCGGCCAAGGTCGGCCGCGGCGGATGTAATCAGCTCACGCGCGAGGTGACCGTAGACCGCCGAGCGTTGCAGCAGGCCGAAAACCCGCGCGTAGAGGCTGATCTCGGCGGGCTGGGTGAGGTCCAGCCCGGCCGACACGGTCTCCACCTGGACCCGCGCCTGGTCGAATATCCAGAAGCTGCCCTGGGCCAGGGCGTGCCGCTCGCCGCCAGCGGGAATGATCCCGAGGCTGATCGTCGGCAGTGACATCAGCGCCAGCAGCCGGTCGAGCTGGCCTGCCATCACCGCCGCGCCACCGACGCGCGTGCGGAGGGCCTGTTCTTCGATCACGAACGCGAAGCGATTTTTCGGCGCGTACAGGACGTTCTGCCGTGCCATCCGGGCGGATACCGACGCTTCCTGGTCCGCCGGCAGGCTCAGCAGCCCTGCCCAGAACCCCATGATCGCGGCCGCGTACTCGGCGGTGTTGAGCAAGCCGGGGACGAACGTCGTCTCGTACACCCGGAACAGCCGCGTCTGCTCATACAGCGGCCGCGAGGAGTCCTGGAAATGCCGCATCCCGGCCCGCATCTGCCTGCGCCACTCGGTATACATTGCGTCAATGCCGCGCGCTGTGACGATCAGATCGGTCATCTGGTCTTCTGCCTGGCAATACCGGCACCAGGCGCGGATGTCGTCGGGCGACGGCCGGCGGGTGCCGTGTTCGAGCTTGCTGACCTTGGTGAAATGCCAGCCTGCCAGCTGGGCGAGGGTCCGTGCGGTCAGGCCCGCATCCAGCCGGATCTCCCGGAGCCGGGAACCGAGGGCTTCGCGAGCTTGCTGGGGCTTGCCAGGCATGGCGGTTACTCAGGCCAGGCCGTCATCGGCATCGTGACTCGCCTCCGAGAGGTAGCGGATGAGTTCCTTGGGCACCCGGATCACCAGCTCGCCACGCGGGACGTCACCGACCTGGGCAAGGGTATCTGGGTCCAGCTCGAAGCCCTGGATCACGTACTGGCCCGCGTCGGTGTCCCACAATGCCGGCGAGTTGTTCGGCGAAGAGTGCTTGCCGAGGAATCGTAGTCGCATGACCTGTCCTCCGTTCCGGTTCGCTGGTACAGATCCGGGCGTGCGGCCGAAATCGACGTGCGTCACCCGGTGACTTTCGGCCGTGCCGCGGATCAACCCAGATACAGACCAGGCAAGGAGGTTCCGATGCCGGACGAGGCGGACTTCGCGCAGCTCACCGACCCGTTCCGGGCTGAGCTGCTGGCGCACTGCTACCGGATGCTCGGCTCGGTCCACGACGCCGAGGATCAGCTGCAGGAGACCCTGATCCGCGCGTGGCGGTCCTACGATGACTTCGAGGGCCGCTCGTCGCTGCGAACCTGGCTCTACCGGATCGCCACCAACGCATGCCTGCGGGCACTGGAGAACCGCGGCCGACGGCCGCTGCCGTCCGGCCTTGGCGCTCCGGGCGCGGATCCGGACGGTCCGCTGGCCGCCGGGCCGGGCGAGGTGCCGTGGCTGGAGCCGCTCCCCGACGCTCTGGTGCACGCCGACCCCGCCGATCCCGCATCGGTCGTGGCGTCACGGGCGGGCCTGCGGCTGGGTCTGATCGCCGCCTTGCAGTACCTGCCCGCCAGGCAGCGCGCGGTCTTGGTCCTGCGTGACGTCCTGCAGCTGCCGGCCGCCGAGGTCGCGGGCCTGCTCGGCACCACGACCACCGCGGTGAACGGCTTGCTGCTACGCGCCCGCGCCCGGCTCAAGCAGGCCGCCCCGGTCGAGGAGGACATCCGCGAGCCCGCCGAACCCGACCAGCGCGCCCTGCTCGACAAGTACGCGTCTGCCTTCGAGCACGCCGACGCGTCCGCCCTCATGCGACTGCTGCGCGAGGACGCGATCTTCGAAATGCCGCCGATCCTTACCTGGTTCGCCGGACGCGACTCGATCGGACGGTTCCTCGGTGCCCAGGTTCTCGCTCGGCCCGGGGACTTCAAGCTGGTCCCGGTGACCGCAAACGCCCAGCCGGGCTTCGCGTGCTACCTGCTCGGCCGCGACGGACGCCACCACGCACACGCGGTGCAGGTGCTCACCCTCGGCGACACCGGCATCTCGCACATCGTCTCGTTCAACCAGCCCGAACTGTTCCCGGTCTTCGGCCTGCCGCAGGTCCTGCCCACCACGGCCACCGCGACCGCCGCGGCCGGATCGCGCCGATGAGGGGCACGACCACGCTGCTTGAGCAGGCGATCAGCTACGCCGAGCGATCGGTGCTCGACGTCACGCCCGCGCGGCTGCCCCGCGCGACACCATGCCGGGGCTGGAACCTGGACATGCTGCTCCTGCACGCCAGCGAATCCCTGGCCGCACTGTACGACGCGACCGTCACCGGACATGTCGCCCTGATCCCCGCGACACCGGACCGCGAACCCGCGGCCGACCCGACCCGGACCTTCCGCTACCGGGCCGGCCGGCTCCTGGCCGCGTGGGCCACCGCCGACCGAAGCCGCCAGGTACTCGGCATCGGCGACCTGTCGCTCCCGGCCATCGCGATCGAATACGCGGGAGCCATCGAGATCGCCGTGCACGGCTGGGACATATCCGAGGCATGCGGGCAGAACAGGCCAATCCCGGACGCGCTGGCCGCCGGCCTGCTGGCGATCGCCCCGCTGCTCATCCCCGAATCCGGCCGCGATCCCTTGTTCGGTCCGCCGGTCACCGCGACAGCCAAGGCCGGCCCGGGCGACCGGCTCGTCGCATACCTCGGCCGCACGCCCCACGTCATTGACAGCGCGGCGCCGCCCGAAATGATTGCGGACAGTTACCCCCCCAAACCGGGGGGGTAAGTGTCCGCAATAATCCGGCTCGCCTGCCGGCTCGCCGGGAATATCGTGGGATGTTGTGATATGGGTGCGGGGGCGTGAATTGGTTGCCGAGGCGCAGACTATGGCCGGACAATTGGGGCATATCCGCAGGTTAGCCGCTTGCGCCCGGTGGATCCCGGAGGGCGAAACGAGTGTGGCGGGCGCACCGGGCGGGCATTACCCGGATCAACTCAGGGTTAACGGGCGGTCAATGCGCCGAGTGGACAATCTGCCCATGTCATGACGGTAAGCGTGCCCGCTTCGGTGGGGATTGCCCGCTTACCACGATGCGAAGGGGGAGGACCCGGATGCCTCACTACAAGCTCGGCAAACTACCCAAGAAAACAGATCCGCGTACGTTCGCGTTCGGCAGGTACCTCACGCCGGCCGCGCCGGCCCCGCCGGCCGAGGTCGACTACGGAAAGGCGGTCACCAGCTGGGGCATGCTCGGCAACGACACCGTGGGCGACTGCGCGTGGGCCGGCCAGGCGCACGCGGACATGCTGTGGGCGGCGAACGCGCAGCAACAGCAACTCGCCGTGACCACCGCGCAGGTCCTGCACGCCTACGAGGTCGTCACTGGCTACAACCCGCACGACGTCCAGCCGGACGGCTCGAACCCCACCGACCGCGGAACCGCCCTGCTCGACGCCCTCAAGTACTGGCGGAAGACGGGCATCGACCGTCAGAAGATCACGGCCTTCGTCGAGGTCGATCCCACGAACACCGACCACGTCAAGCTGGCGCTCAGCCTGTTCGGCACGCTGTACGTCGGCGTCCAGCTCCCCAACTCCGTGCTCCCGAAGGGCCCGGACGATCTGCCGCCGTGGACCGTCGCGCCGGACGGCTCGGCCGCCAACCAGCCCAACCCGGAGAACGGGCACTGCGTGATCTACGACGGGTACACCGGGGCCGGCCTGACGGCGGTGACCTGGGGTACGACGGTCCCGGTGTCCTGGGACTTCCACGCCGCCTACTGCGACGAGCTCTACGCGATGCTGTCCCCGCACTGGTTCCGGAACGGCGTTGACCCGGCGGGCGTGGATATCGCCACGCTGACGAGCGACCTGCAGAAGGTCGCGCATTAACCGGCTGTGATACCACCGTCCGTTCCGAAATATTCCGAACGGACGGTGGCTGGTCGTCCTTTCATCCTGCGCGGAACGGAATGGAACGCCGACAGGGTGGTGATCGCGCAGGGCGAGTGCTCCGCCGGCCTGGACGTGAGGTCACGGAACAGGCACAATGTCCCCTGGGTGGCCTGGGCGGCAAAGGAGACGGTCATGGCGAGAATCCGTCGGCCGATCGCACTCGCCATAGCCGCGGCGTCCCTGACCGGTGCGGTCCTGGTGCCTTCGGCGCTCACCAGCAGCGCCGCGGCGGCACCCGTGAGATGCTCGGCGGGAGCGCACACGCTCGCCGCCGACGGGTCGCGGTTGTACCCGGAGACCGGCAACGGCGGCTACCGGAGCCTGCACACGAGCGTGCACATGGTGTACGACGCTGGTACGAACACGTTCCTGCCGGGCAACCACGTCGCGTTGACCGACCAGGCGACGCAGTGCCTGACGAGTTTCAGCCTGGACTTCGAGCGGACCTCGGCCAACTCCGACGCCGGGCCGGCGATGCGCGTCAGCTCGGTGACGGTGAACGGCAGGCCCGCCCTGTTCGCGTTCGTCCAGCCCACCTACCCCGGCGATCCCAACGGTCCAGGCGACCCGAACCCGCTGGCGCACGAGGCGTCGCAGACCAACCCGGTGGGCGGCCCGGACAGCAACCCGCTGCCGCCCGCCTGCACGCCCGAACTCGACGGTTCGCAGAGCGCCGACGCGCTCGACGGCACGCAGTGTCCCGCGAACAAGCTGGTCATCACGCCCGCCGCGCCGATCGGGAACGGCGCGCTGTTCACCGTCGTGGTGAACTACACCGGCAGGCCCGGCGTGCACAATGACGGCGACGGCAGCACCGAGGGCTGGTTCGCGGCGACGGGCGGAAGCTTCGTCACCACCGAACCGGTCGGCACCGAAGACTGGATGCCGCTCAACGACTACCCGGCCGCCAAGCCGGTCTACGACTTCTACGACACGGTCAACGCGGGCAAGACCGCGCTGGCCAACGGCGAGCTGAAGTCGGTCACCCACAACGGCGCGGACGCCGAATTCCCGGCCGGGTCCGTCACGTACCACTGGGCCTCTGGCGCGCCGGTCGCCAGCTACCTGGTCGAGGACAGCGTCGGGAACTACACGCTGACCTCCCGCCAGGCCAGCGACGGGCTCTTGTACTACGAGGCGCAGGACAGCTCGATCAGCTCCATCCAGCAAACCGCCAATCAGGCGATCATGGACCAGCAGCAGGACATCACCGACTTCGAGAGCCAATTCAACGGCCCGTTCCCCTTCGCCTCTGACGGCGTCGTCGTGGGGACCCCGCCCGCGAGCTTCGAAGAGGAAATGCAGACCATGATCACGTTCGCCGGCGGGAGGATCGGGCTGAGCACGCTCTACCACGAGAACATGCACCAGTGGTGGGGCGACCACGTGACCGAGAGCGGCTACAACATGACCTTCTTCAAGGAGGGTATGGCCCAGCTCTCGCAGTACATGTTCACCGCTCGGCAGGCCGAGACAGCGGCCGGCGGCCCGGGCACCGCGGCCGGGCAGCAAGCGTTCACCGACAGCCTGGTCAAGCAGTTCAACACGCTGTACGCACGGACCGGCGCCTTCTGGTCGGCGGCGCCGTCGGACCCGGAGCCTGCCGGGCTGTTCTCGAGCTCCGCGACCTACCAGCGGCCCGCGGCGGCGTACATCGCCCTCTGGCAGACTCTGGGCACGTCGCGGTTCACGGAGGTGCTGCGGCGCATCCAGCGGGAGTTCGGCGGCGGCTCGATCACCGAGCCGGAACTCGAGGCCGCATTCCAGCACGGGTTCCCCAACCAGAGCCACGCCTGCCGCGCGGAGCTGAGCAAGTTCTTCGCCGAATGGTTCGACACCGCCTACCCAGCGCCGAACGGCGCCGCCGAGCCCGACATCACCGGCCCAGGCCTGACCGGCCCCGGCTTCTCCTGCTAACGTCTCCCCGCCCATCGCCCGCGCTTGGCCCGGTTGCCCCCCGCGCGCCCGCGCGTTCCCCCGCGCGTTCCCGCCCGCGCGGCCCCGCGCGCCTCGGACATGCCGGATATATCACCATTTGTCAGGTGCGCCGGGAACTCTAACGTGTTAGAAAGTGCTTTGTGGCAAAAAAGGCGCCAGATCTGCACCCTTTTCTACCATGAAGCCCTTTATTAACATGGGAGTCTTTGCTCTCTAGCCCTCTCAGCCTCTGCTGCAACTTTAGTCACGCCAGGTCTGCCGTCCGGCGAGCCGCAACCGCATGCAGCGGCCGCTCCGCCGCGCCCATCAACGCGGAGGATCGGGACTACGCGGCGATCCAGGCTGAGTATTCGTACCCTAAAGTTCCGCGGTGTCCATACTTTCCACGGTAACGCGAGGGGTCAGGGGGTGGCCGGCGCCGACCGCTTGATCTA
>Ga0070741_10010094_pt1 | contig 17997 bp, 20 predicted proteins | sample Coa_R1_4_FD_66440 | JGI IMG/M metagenome (GOLD analysis project Ga0070741, IMG submission 66440) | Surface soil microbial communities from Centralia Pennsylvania, which are recovering from an underground coalmine fire - Coalmine... | ecosystem: Environmental > Terrestrial > Soil > Unclassified ...
AACCTCGATCACCTTGACGGCGCCGACACCCTGGAAGGTGGCTGCTTTCATCCCGCCGCGATTCTACGGCGCTTCTACATTTAGCCCTGTGCGGCTGAGGGGGGCGGTCGTCGCGATCACCGGCGCCTCGAGCGGGATCGGCGCCGCAACCGCGCTGGCCTTCGCCCGCCACCACGCACGACTGGCGCTGGGTGCCCGGCGACTCGCCCGGCTCGAGGCGGTCGCGGCACGATGCCGCCAGGCCGGTGCCCCACATGTTTCGGTGCATGCGCTCGACGTCGCACAGAAGATGGAGGCGGATTCCTTCATAACGGCTGTCGTTAGCGAGCATGGCCGGCTTGACGTGCTGGTCAACAACGCGGGCGTCGGCTGGGCGGGCCGGCTCGAATCGATGCCAGAGGCGAAGATCGAGCAGCTGGTCGGCACGAACCTGAAGGGAGTCGTGTACACGGTCCAGGCGGCGCTCCCGTGGATGCTCGAGCAGCGGTCCGGCGTGATCATCAACGTGGCGTCGGTCGCCGGATTCAGGGCCTCCCCGTACTCGGCCGTGTACTCGGCCACCAAGCATGCGGTGGTCGGCCTGTCCCACGCCCTGCGCGGCGAACTTTCCGGGACGGGGGTCAAGGTGTGCGTCGTGTATCCGGGAGTGACCGGCGGCACCGAGTTCTTCCGAGAGGCGGGCAAGGCACTCGGTCCCCAATACCCGGCCTCCTGGGTCGCCAACCTCATATTCCGCACCGCGCGCCGGCCCCGGCGGGACGCCATGGTCGCGCCGCTGCGGCTCGCCCACCTCGCCGAGCCGGTGCTCGGGGGCATGCTCGACCACGCTCTCGGTGAGATCCGGCGTCGAAATCTGGTCGATTCGGGCGAGGGCGCGCAGCCAGAGCTATGATCCGGGCGCCCTTGGGCGCTCAGCTCCGCTACTGGTACACGTACAGGACCGCGGTCGCGGTCGGGATCGCGCTCGTCCTGACCGGCATCGCCTACTTCCTGTTCACACAGCAGACCGCCTGCGACACGCATGCCGGGGCGTGCCTCGTGAACATCGCCGTCCACCCGCAGGACCGCCTGCTGGCCAACCAGGTCGACCCGGGCTCCGACGTGGTGATCGTCGGAATCGACAACCAGAGCGTGAAGACGCTCGGCGCCTATCCGGTGCCTCGCGACGTCTACGCCACGGCGCTGCAGACCCTCGAGGGCGACGGCGCCGGCGTGGTCGGCTTCGACGTCGCGTTCCCGGACGCGCGCGACCCCAGGACGGACAGGCCGTTCGCCGACGCGCTGGCGACGAGCACGATCCCCGTCGTCCTCGCCTACCCGGCTTCGACCCTGTGCCCGCAGGAGCCCGGCTGCGCGCCGCCCGACGGAAAGATCGTGCAGACGGGTCTCGACCAGATCCCACTGAAGATGTTCCGCTGCCGCGACTCGAGCACCGACGCGACGACCCCGTGCGCTCAGCCGGACCCGAACGTCGCACTGGGCTCGGTGGACCTCGTGCTGGACGGCGATGGAGTCGTCCGGCGGGTACCGCTGCTGGTGCAGCCGGCGTGTTACGCGTCGGGCGCTTGCTCGACTCCGCTCATCGACTCTTTCGGCCTGGCCGTGTACCGGGCCGCAACGCTCGGACCGGGTTTTCAGGCCGGTCCCGACGTGACCGAAAGCGCGGGCACCGCACGATTCGGTGGCGCCTGGACCGTGCCGGTCGACGCCACCGGCTCGGCGCTCATCAACTTCTCCGGGCCCCCCGGCAACTACGTGCGTTTCGGCCACTACCTTCACTTCTCCGACGTCGTCAGCGGTGCCGTGCCGGCGTCGGCGATCAAGGGCAAGATCGTCCTGGTCGGCGCCTACAACCTCTCGGGCGTCAACGACGAGCAGCTCGTGACGACGAGCGCCGGCACCAACGGCGCTCTATCGATGGCCGGCGTCGAGATCCACGCCAACGTCGTGCGGATGCTGCTGGGCGCGCCCTCTCTGCCCTCCGGCCCGCGATCGACACTGCTGGCGCCCGAGCCCGGATGGCTCGTCGTGCTGCTCGTCCTTCTGCTCGGCCTCGCGACCGCGATCGGCGTTTCGCGGGTCTCGGTCCTCTGGGGCCTGGCCGGCACGGTCGTCGCGCTCGTCGGATTCACGTTCGCGATGGCGGTGTTCGCGGAATCTTTCGGGTTCGTCCCCGACCTGTTCCACCCATGGCTCGCGATTGCGCTCACATACACCGGCGTCACCGCGTACCGCTTCCTCTACGAGGACCGCGAGAAGCGCAAGGTCACCTCCCTGTTCGGCCAATTCCTCAAGCCCGAGATCGTCAACGAGCTCGCGAAGACGCGACGCGGTGTCGACGACATCCTGCGGGGCGGCGAGCGCCGCGACATCACGCTGCTGTTCGTCGACATCCGCGGCTTCACGTCGATGTCCGAATCGATGGAGCCTCACGACGTGACCGAGCTCGTCACGACCTACCTCGACCACCTCAGCGGGTTGATCTTCAAGTGGGACGGCACCGTCGACAAGTACGTAGGGGATGAAATCATGGCCTTCTGGAATGCGCCCCGACTCCAGGGCAACCACGCGCTCCTCGCGCTGCGCTGCGCGTACGACCTCGTGAACCACGCGCCGGAGCTGGAGCAGAAGCTTCTCGCGAAAGGGCTGCCGCCGATCCGCTGGGGCATCGGGATCAACAGCGGTCCCGCCGTCGTCGGCAACATGGGTTCGCGCAGCCGCATCCAGTACACCGCGCTCGGCGACACGGTGAACACTGCGGCGCGGTTCTGCGCACATGCGCCGGCCTTCCAGGTCCTGATCGGCCAGCGGACGTACGAGATGTGCCACGAGTACGTCGCCGTCGACCTCGTGCCAGGCGTGCAGCTGAAGGGCAAGTCCGCAGAGACGTTCCGCATCTACCAGGTCACCGCGATCCGGGAGACGCCCGCTTCAGCCTGGGTGCCCTTCCCCACGCAGATGGCCACCCAGGCACACCAGACCTTCACCTCGCAGTACACGCAGCAGACCGTGATCGCCGCCGGCGACTCGGGTTCGCGGGACATCCTGGTCGGCGAGGCGGCGCAGGAAGCGCTCTCGCGCCAGGCCCAGAACCTGAACTAGCGGATCAGCGCCACAAACACGGCGCCGAACGCGGCGAGGGTGATCACGCTTCCGATCAGGCTCAGGCAGCCCGCCGCCCTCCTGGCCGCCGGCTTTGGCGGAGGCGTCGGGTTGTACGTGGCCTGGAGCGGTGTCGCGGAGGAAATGGCGGCGCCCGCGCCCGGAGGCGTTGCTCCGCCAGGGCCGCTATGGGCGATCGCTATGCCCAGTGGCGTGGCGGGGACCGCGGCGGGCCGGGTCGCGGACGGGACCATGCGTGAAAGGTCGGCGCCAGGCTCGAGGCTATGCTGCCAGCCCGGGCACATCTGGTCGGCGATGCGCGACACAGCGGCGGCGAACTCCTGTCCCGTCTGATAGCGGTCCTCGGGACGCTTGGAGAGCGACTTGAGGATGACCTGCTCGAGCTCAGGGTTGAGGCCTGGCTGGAACACCGACGGCGGCTTGGGCGGAGCCTGCACGTGCTTGGCCATCAGGGTGAAGGGGCCGTCCGCCTCCGAGGCGACGAATGGGGGCTGGCCCGCGACCAGCTCGTAGAACATGATCCCCGCCGAGTAGAGGTCGCTCCGGCCGTCGACCTTGCTCGAGGCCACCTGCTCCGGTGACATGTACTGCGGCGTCCCCACGGTTGTGCCGGTCTTCGTCGCGGTGCCGCCCACGCCGCTGTCATCGGTCAGGCGGGCGATGCCGAAATCGGCGACCTTCACCACGCCCTCGTCGGAGATGAGCACGTTCTCGGGCTTCATGTCGCGGTGCACTATCGAGTGCCGGTGGGCGTAGTCGAGCGCCGCGAGGACGCCCTGCATCACCGCGAAAACCTGCGGCGGCGGGATCGGCCCCTGGCTCATCCAGTCGCGGAGTGACCGGCCCCGCACGAACTCCAGGACGATGTAGTTGACGCTGCCCTGGAGCTCGATGTCGTAGACCTGGACGAGGTTGGGGTGACTCGCCCTGGCCATCACCTGGGCCTCCTGGAGGAAGCGCTTGAGCGCCACCGGGTCGGCCGTCGCGGGCTGGATCAGCTCCTTGATCGCGACCTCACGCGCAAGCCCGGGCTGCTCGGCAAGGTAGACGGCGCCCATCCCGCCGCGTCCCAGCTCGGCCTTCACGTGGTACTTGCCGATATAGCGCTCGCCTGGGATCTGGGGCGGGGTCGTGATCGCGGCCAGGGGCGGCGGCGGCGTGGAGGGCGGCGGCACCGGGATCAGGCGCATCGTCGCCGCCTCAGGCGGCGGCGGAGTTGCCGGACCGCTGCCGGGCCCGGGCGGCGTCGCCGGGTCGGAAGCCGGATGGGGCGGGGTGTGCGGCTGCCAAGGCTCCCCCGGCTCGGTCATATTCCCGCCGAGCCTAGCAGACGGCAGTTCGGCCGAGAGGCCGTCCAAAGTGCCATTCGACTCTGGCGTTTTGCCGTCGATACGCGATAATCACGCCGCAACCGGCCAGAAACAGGAGGAGATCGAATGTCACAGATGCCGCCCCCGCCCCCGAGCCAACCCGCACCCATGGGAGGCACGCCGAGCGCAGCAGGGGATAACAAGAAGACCTACTCAATCCTGGCCTACATTCTCGGATGGATCACCGGGCTGATCTTCCTCTTCGTGGGCAAGGACGACCCCGACGTCAAGTGGAACGCGGCCAACTCAGTCGTGGTATTCGGCGGCCTCTTCGTGATCCAGATCATCGTGGGCTTCATCCCGGGCATAAACCTGGTTCTCACGCCGCTGATCGGGCTGGTGACGTTCATCTTCTGGCTCGTGTTCTTGATCCAGGGCATCCAGGGCACCGGCCAGCGCCTGCCGGCGCCGGTGATCGGAAGCGCCATCAACCCATTCGTCGAACAGGTGATGGGCGCCGTCCACTAACACGAAGGACAACCCAAAGGCCCCACCTTCGGGTGGGGCCTTTTCTATTTCCTGGCGAACAGGCCGAGGGCCTTCTCGATGCCGGTTTTCAGCTCGTCCCTTTCCGCGCGCATGACGTTCGCCTCCGCCCGGGCCGACGCGAGCTGGTAGCGCAGCTTCTCGATCTCCTCGCCAAGCTGCTTCACGCGTGGGTCTGGTCCGCTCGAGCCGCCCTTGCTGTCGGCAAGCTCCAGCTTCAGCCGCTCAATGGCGACTTTGAGCTCACGCCGCTCGGTCAGAAGCTCCTGGACGAGCGCTTCAGACGGCTTGTTCGGATCTTTCGACATACCGGCAGAGCCCGGGCTGGAACTCGCGCAGCCTCAGGTGCTCCATCTCCCCGCGCAGGAACCGTGCCTTGACGGCCAGGCCCTTGATCCCCTTCGCGTCCTCGAAGGGGAAACGGTAGAGCTTGCCGGAGTCGACGAGCAGGCAGACCGCGAGCTGCTCGCCGTCCTTCTCGAGCACGTGCTTGTAGCAGGGGACCGTACGGCGCGCAATCTCCATCTTCTTGAACCCGCCCACCCGCCCGGCGAGCACATCGATCGGACCTCGCATGCTCGAAATGCTAAGCCAGGAGACGGAGCTGCTCGGGCTCGGGCGGCGGCTTCAGCACGACACGCCGGCGGTCGCGGGCCCTGTGGAGGCTTCTGAGGCGCGCGACCTCGGCCAGCGTCTTCTCGCCAAAGGCCGCCGGAAGGTAGGCACGATCGCGGTAGGCGCGCTCGTAGCGAGGCACGAGCTCCGGCCAATGCTTAGCCAGCACCGACATGAAGTGCTCGCGAGTCCCGTCCTTCAGGTGCAGCATTCCCGCCCACAGGCCCGTCGCCCCGGCCGCCCTGGCCGCCTTCACAACTGCTTCGATGCCCTCGGGCGTGTCGGTGAGACCGGGAAGAATCGGCGCCATGCCCACGCCGACCTCTATGCCCGCGCCTGCGAGAGTCTCGATCGCGCGCAGTCGCTGCCTGGGGTGCGCGGTGCCGGGCTCGGTGCGACGCCAGATGTCGTCGTCCAGCGTCGGGATGCTGAAGGTGACGTGGAGATCGGCGCGGCGAGCAAGCGCTGTGAGGATGTCGGTGTCGCGAACGATCATCGGGCCGCGCGTGATGATGGCGGCGGGATTGGAGAAGTCGCGCAGGACCTCCAGGCACTGGCGGGTCAGGCGGTAGCGGCCTTCGGCCGGCTGGTACGGGTCGGTCGCGGCGCCGATGACCACTGTCTCTTTGCGCCAGGACCTCCGGCCGAGCTCCAGGCGCAGCATCGCGGCGACATTCGTCTTCACGCGAACGGTGCGGCCGTAGCGGTCGTCGAATGGGCGGTCGGCGCGAAGCTCGAATGCGCGGACATAACAGAAAGCGCAGCGGTGCTCGCAGCCGGTGTACGGGTTGAGGGACCACGAGAAGCCCATGTTCTTCACCGGGTTCAAGGCCGACTTGCACGGATCTTCCACGTAACCGACCTCGATCCTCCGGGGCTCGACGACTTCCATGAAGGGCGATGGTAGAACAGATGTTCGGCCTTTACAACCGGGGTTGTCGCCGGTTTCTTTTTGCGGTTCCATCAAGGCCGGAGAGCCGGTGGGGGTGGGCCGGCGGGAGGAGGGTGGGCCCGCCAGAACTGCGCCTCAGTTGGGGCGCAAAGCCTTGCGTGGAGGGGCGACCTTCTTGAGCCGAGAAGCGGGGTGCGGCCGGAGCAGCGACGAGGGGCAGAAATCGTTGAGCGCGCACTCTTCGCATCGCGGCCGGCGCGCGTCGCAGATCCTCCTGCCGTGAAGGATCAGCCGCAGCGACAATCCCGTCCATTCCACCGGCGGCACCATCGAGCAGACCTGGTGCTCGATCTTCACCGCGTCCTTCGTCTTGACGAGCCCAAGCCGGTTGGACAGCCTCGTCACGTGCGTGTCGACGGCGAAGCCGGGGACGTCGAACGCAACGCCGAGGATGACGTTGGCCGTCTTGCGCCCGATCCCCGGAATCACGACCAGCTCGTCCATCGTGCGCGGCACGACGCCACCGAACAGCTCGACGATCTTCCTGCTCGCGGCGATGATGCGCAGCGCCTTGACGTGGAAGAAGCCCGTGGGCTTGATGATCCGCTCCACGTCCCCGGGGTTGGCGGCGCCCAGCTCATACGGCGTCGGATAACGGCGAAAGAGCTCGGGGGCTATCAGGTTGACCGAGCGGTCTGTCGTCTGAGCCGACAGGATCGTCGAGATCACGAGCTGAAAAGGATTCTCGTGCGCGAGCTCGGTCGCCGCTGGGTAGAGGTCGCGCAGGCGCTCCACGGTCAGCAGCGCGCGGATCCGGGCGCCCCGCGGCGGCGGAGGCGTCATCCACGATTTCTTTTTCGGCTTAGGCGCCAAGCAGCTTGCGCGCGGCGGCGGCCACCTGCGCGCCTTCCGCGCGTCCCGCGAGACGAGCCGTCGCCGCCTTCATGACAAGGCCGAAACCCTTCGGTCCCTCGGGTTTCACCTCTTCGATCACGGCCCGGACCTCGGCCTCAACCTCCTCCTGGCTCAGCGAAGCAGGTAGCAGCGCGCGAAGCACCGACATCTCCGTCTCCTCCCGCCGAGCCGACTCTTCTCGACCCGCCTTTCGGTAGACGTCGATCGCCTCCTCGCGTCGCTTGACCTCTTTGCGTGCGACGCGCACGACCAGCTCGTCGTCGATCGCGCCGGACGCTCCGCCCTCCTTGCTGGCCTTGACAAGCTCGCTCTTGAGCAGGGAGAGAGTCGACAGCGCAACCTCGTCGCGCCGCCTGCGAGCCTCGATCATTTCGCTCTGAACGCGTTCGTAGAGTCCCACTTCGGCGATTGTCACACATGGACCGATCCCGGATAATCGGCGCCTATGGTCTACCTGATCGGACCTTTCGTCGCCGTCGTCGGCATCGTGGCGGTCGTTTTCGTGATGCGCCACAAGTCGGTCGAAAAGCGCTCGATGTACTCGGCGCGCAGATCGCAGATCGAGCACAAGGTCCGGGCCGCACGCCAGCGCACCCTCGCCCCGCACGGCCATCCCCCAAAGCCTGCCGAAGAGCCCGCGCCGGCCGCGCCGAGCTTTGCCCAGCCGCAGGCCCAACCCATGATCAACTACGACGTGCCGGCATACGGTGCGCCGCCGGCGGCCCCGCCCGCCCCGCAACCGCCCACCGCGCAACCCACAGCCGCGCCGCCGCAGGCTCCGCCCTGGGAGACGGGCGCGGCCCCAGCCGCGGCACCCGCCGAGGCACCCGGCTGGGGGTCCGGACCCGCACCCGCACCTCCGCCGTGGGAGACCGGTCCGTCCGAGGCGCCGCCGCAGGCGCCCGCCGGCTTCGACTACCCGATGCCCCAGCCACAGCCCATGCCCCAGCCGCCCCAGTTCGAGCCGGCAGCCGAGCCTGCCCCCATGCCGGCGCCCAGCGAGCCGGCCTGGACCCCTGCTCCAGTCCCCAACGAACCGCCTCCTCAGCTCGAGCCCGTCAGCCCGGCCGCCGCGGCAGCCGGCACCGGCGGAGCGGGTTGGTCGGTCGTCTCCTCCGGGAAGGAGGACGAGCCCATGGGACAGCAGGACCGCAGGGGTCGGGCGGCCGGTGGCTCTTCGTGGGAGCTTGCGTCCGGCGAGGCGCCGGGCGCCGAGGGCGAGGAGGCCACGGCCGGCAAGCCGAGCAACGCTTACGTCGCGATCGCTCAGTATGCGGTGCTGGTCGTCGGCCTCATCATGGTCCTGATCGGCGTGCTCGTGATGCTGGCGAACTCACACGTAACCTAGGACCGAGCCTGCGAGGCCGCGACCCCCGTCGGTCATGACCGTGTCGCACACAAGGGTCCTGTAGCCCAGCTTCTCGACCGCCGGCGCTGACGCACGATCGCGCTCGTCGAGAACGAATCCGTTCGCCACGTCGCGGTACATGCGCGCCACGGCGAGCACGCTGGCTTCGTATCCGAACGCACGCATCATCTCCACCGTGGGGCCTTTCAGCGCGACGCCGCCCACGATGGGGGAAACGGCGACGGTTCGTTCGCGGGGCACGAGCCGGCCCGCGACCTCGAGGATGGGCCTGATCGAGATCAGCGGGTTGGACGGCCCGATCACCACCAGGTCGGCATCGGCGAGGGCCGCTTCGACCGACGCCGTCGGCACTGCTCTGTCGACGCCCTCGAAAGAGATCCCCTTCAGCCGCGGCTGCAGCCGCTCGCGCACGAAATACTCCTGGAACGAGAGCGCGCCGCCGTCGGTGGAAAAGCGAGTCCGCACAGGTTCGTCGCACATCGGGAGGACTCGAGCGCGCAGCCCGAATCGCCTGCACAGCTCCAGCGTCGCATCGGTCAGCGTGCCTCCCGCGCGCACCACGTCGCCGCGCACCAGGTGCGTGGCGATGTCGCGGTCGCCAAGCCGGAACCAGGTCGGCGCGCCGATCTTCTGGAGCATGTCGAGGACGTGAAACGTGTCGCCGGCGATCCCGTAGCCGGCTGCACCGTTGAACACGCCGGCGAGGCGGTAGATCACGGCGTCGATGTCCGGGCAGACGAGCATTCCCCAGAACTCGTCGTCATCCGCGGTGTTCGCGATCACGGTCAGCTCGACGTCGGGCGCGACCGCATGTATTCCGGCGGCCAGCGCGGCCCCGCCGGTGCCCCCCGCGAGAAGCACGACCTTCAGCGGAAGAGATCCTCTCCGGCCGGGCGAATGATCTCGCGGCCGGTGCCCTCGCCGTGCAGCTCGAGCCCTCGCGCCACGACCACCGGCACGCGGTCGGTCTTTCCCATCGCCAGCCCAGCCGCGGCCGCGACCTCGTCCGCGACGGCGATCACCGTCGCGTGCAGCATCTGGCCGCTGTCGTCGTGTGATCCGCGAAGGTCGTACACGGCCGGCATCCCCGCCACGCCGAGCGCGACGTTCACGATGCCGAGCCGCCACGGCCTGCCGAAGGTGTCGGAGACGATCACCCCGACCTCTTGACCCGTGAGCTCACGCAGGCGAGCGCGAAGGCGGGCGGCGCTGGCGTCGGGGTCGAGCGGCAGCAGAGCAAGCCGGCCTTCGCCTCCCACGTTGGAGTGATCGACGCCGGCATTCGCGCAGACAAACCCATGTCGCGTCTCCGTGATCAGGACACGCTCGGACCGCAGCACGCGCACGCTCTCGTCGAGCACCACCTGCACGACTCGCGGGTCGGGTCTGGCGATCAGCAATGTTGCGATGCGGCGCGCCTCCTCGCCCGCCGTGACGTGGTCGATGTTGACGATCCTGCCTTCGGCCTTGGACACGACCTTCTGGGCCACGACGACGACATCGCCGGGCTCGAGCGTGCAGCGCTCCGCGATCATCGCGCCGAGGTCGTCGCCGGCGCGCACCTCGGGCAGACCCTCGACCCGAAGAAGCTCGAGGCGCTTCACACCGCGGGGTTGATCTGCTGCAGGTCCGAGGGTTCGTCCAGGTCGAGGGCCATCGCGCCCGACTCGTGGAGGACGAACCTCACGCCTCGCGACTCCGCCTCGCGGCGGAACTTCGCAAGCGAGTCGTCACCGAAATGCAGGCCGATCGCATCCGGAGGCCGGAGGTAAAGCGCGTTCGTGCCGCCGCGACCGACAGCGGGCACGGCGACCGCGATCGGGCCCGGCAACCTCGACGCGGAGTCGAGCAGCTCGCGAACGGCTCGCTCGGTCACGAGCGGCAGGTCGCTGGAAAGGAGCAGCACCGCGTCCGCACCGGCCTCGATCGCGCGATTGATGCCTCGACGCGCCGCCACGTTCTGGCCTTCCTGTCTCGGCTCGAGCACCACCTCCGCGCCCCACCGCTGTGCCGCGTCGGCGGCGACGCGACCGCCCGCGACGACGAGCACATGGTCCCCGGCGCCAGCGGCTCGCACCGCGAGGCCCGCGTTCCTTCGTGCCAGGGCGCGGCGGGACTCGGGGTCGAGAGCCGGCTGGAGGCGCTGCTTCGCGGAATCGAAGTCTTTGACGAGAACGATGACCCAGGCCGGCATGGCTAGCCCCACCGCTTTCGAATGCGCGGCAGGATCTGCGACCCGTACAGCTCAAGAAAACGTGCCTGCTGGTCGCCGGGCGCATGAAAGACGAGGTGATTGAAGCCAAGCTCGAGATATGGCTTGAGCTGCTCCAGATGCTCGTCCGGATCGTTGGACACGAGCCATCGCCTGTGCGCGACGTCCTCGACGCCTTTGGCCAGCCGCTCCATCTCGCGCGGGTCGTCCACGCCGGCCTTGCTCTCCGCGGGCAGGGCGAGGGCGGCCCAGATCTTGGTGTCCTCCATCGCACGCTCGCGGTCGGTGTCGTAAGACACCTTGACCTCGATCATCCGGTCGAGCTCATCCGCATCGCGACCCGATTCACTGGCACCATCTCTGAACGACGGGAGCAACTGCTCCGAGTAGAGCTCCATTCCCTTGCCGGACGTGCAGATGAGGCCGTCGCCCGCGCGGCCGGCGTACTTTGCCACCTGGGGGCCTCCCGCGCCGACATAGATCGGGATTGGCCGCTCCGGACGGTCGTAGATCGTGGCGTTCCGGGTGCGGTAGTGCTCTCCGTCGACGGTCACCGACTGCTCGGTCCACAGGAGCCGGATGAGCTTGACCGCCTCGCGCATCCGGGCGAACCGCTCGCGATTGTCCGGCCACTCGATGCCGAGCGCCCCCTCGTTGAGGTGCTCGCCGGTGCCGACGCCGAGGATCATGCGGCCGGGGTTGAGCACGCCAAGCGTGCCGAACGCCTGGGCCACGATCGCGGGGTGATAGCGAAAGGTTGGCGTCGCGACGGAGGTCCCTAACGCGACGCGGCTCGTCCTCTCGCCCACCGCGGCGAGCCACGCGAACGCGAACGGTGCGTGACCGTCGGAGTGACGCCAGGGCTGGAAATGATCGCTGACGAAAACGGAGTCGAAGCCGTGCTGCTCCGCGGCGACGGCGAAATCCAGGAGCTCACGCGGGCCGAACTGCTCGGCCGACGCCTTGTAGCCGAGTCGCAGCGGGGGCAATCAGCTTCGCCTGCTGTAGCGCTTCCAGCTGAAGGCGACGCCGCTTATCGCGGCCGCCACCAGGACGACGGCCAGGGCGATGAGGCTGCGGCCGTCGATGCTGGCGATCGCGCCCGCGGTCAGGAGCGCGATCGAGAGCACGGCGATGAGCATCATCACCAGGAGCGTGATCGCCCGGTGGACCTTCATTGATCTCAAGTAGCTTAGCGAGCGTGGAGGACGCGCACCCGGAGCTCGTACACGTCGCTTCCACGTCATCGACGCAGGATCTCGCACGCGACCTGCCGGTCGGTGCGATCGTCCTGGCCGATCATCAATCGCACGGCCGCGGCCGCATGGGGCGGCGCTGGGAAGCCTCCCCGGGGAGCGCGCTGCTCGCTTCGTTCGTTCTCACGCCGGGCCCGGTGCTGAGCCTTGCCGCCGGCGTCGCGGCGGCCGAGGCGTGCGGTGCGGACGTGCGCCTCAAGTGGCCCAACGATCTGCTCCTCGGCGACAGGAAGCTCGGCGGAATCCTCGTCGAGGTGTCCGGTGGAAAAGCAGTTTGCGGCATCGGCATCAACCTCACGTCGGCGCCGCCGGGAGCGGCGGCGCTAGGGCGCCCCCGTGACGAGATCTTCAGCAGCCTCCGCGAGCGGCTGCGGCACTGGACGTCCAGGCCGGCGGACGAGGTCCTGGAGCGATGGCGAGAGCTGTCGGCCACGCTCGGACGCCGCGTCCGTATAGACCAGGGCGGCCAAACACGCGAAGGCATCGCGGAAGATCTCGGCCCGCACGGCGAGCTCGTGGTCGACGGCGCCATGTTCAGCTCGGGGAGCGTCACGCACCTGTAGCGACGGCGCGTGCGGCCACTGCGGGCAGGATCTCCGCCGCGCGACCGTGGATCACCACCTCGGCGATGCCGTCAAAGGGGGTCGGCTCGGCGTTGACCACGATGAGCCGTGCGCCGGCACGCACCGCGGCAAGTGGGATCTCCGCCGCCGGGTACACGACGAGCGACGTACCGACGACGAGCATCACGTCGGCATGCCGCGCCAGCTCGAAGGCGCGCGAGATCTCGGGCTGTGGAAGCGGCTCGCCGAACAGGACGACCGTCGGCTTCAGCTTGCCGCCGCCACAGCTCTGGCACCGGGGCGGCATCTCGACATCGAGCCTCGCCTGGACTTCGGCGCGAGGCTCACGCCGGCCACAGTCGAGGCATACGACGGCGCGGCCCGAGCCGTGAAGCTCGATGACGTCACGCGAACCGGAGTCCTGGTGCAGCCCGTCGGTGTTCTGCGTCACCACGGCCGTCAACCGTCCGGCGGCCTCGAGGGCCGCCAGCGCCCTGTGCCCTGGGTTGGGTCTGGCCGCGAGCGCAGCGCCGCCGCGCTCGCGTGAGACCGACCAGTACGCGCTCGGGTCGGCCATGAAGTATTCGATCGAGGCGACCTTGACGGGGTCGTACTTTCGCCAGAGGCCGCCCTCGCCGCGGAACGTCGGAATCCCGCTTTCGGCCGAGATGCCGGCGCCCGTGAGCGCAAGTCCGCGGAGCGCATTCGACAGGAGATGCGCGGCGTTTTGGATGCCGGCGTCGCGCCCGTCCACCCCTCGGTATGTTAGGTCGATGTCTTCGCCCGGCCTTCGCGTGCGCAGCACCGTACCGCTGTACGTCGCCGCGGGCGCATCGTTTGCCGCGCTCGCCGCACGCGGCCTCACCGTTCCGCTCTACGCCCATGAGCTCGGCGCGAGCCGGTTCGAGGTGGGTGCGCTGTTCTCGGTGTCGACGCTTGCCGCAGCGCTCCTCTCGCTGCCGGCCGGGATGCTCGTGGACAGGCTCGGCGCCCGGACGCTCCTGGCCGGTTCGCTCGTGCTTGCGGCCGCATCCCAGATCGCCATCGCCGCGACGCCGAACATCCCGCCCCTTTTCGCCTGGCAGGTCATAGGAGGCCTTGCGGCAGGGGCACAGCAGGCCGCGCTCTTCAGCGCCGTGACCGAGTCCGTCCGCGACGGCCAGCTCGGCCGGGCGATGGGCTGGCTGACGTTCTCCATGCAGGCCGGCTTCTTCCTCGGGCCGTCAATCGCCGGCGTCGCGCTGCGCTGGATCGACGTTCGCACCGACATCGCGTTCACGACAGTCCTCTTGCTGCTGACGATCCCGGGCGTCATGGCCGCAAGCGGGACGCGCCAGTCGAGCGCCGGAGTTGCACTGGTCGGGCCGCTCAAAGCGCTCCTCCGCCAGAGTGCTTTTCTGCCCGTCTCCATCGGCCTCGTGGCGGCGACGCTGGGGTGGGGCACGGTCGGGGCCTTCCTCCCTGTTTTCGGCCGGGAGGCTCTCGGCCTGACCAACGCGGAGGTCGGATACCTGCTGGCCCTGCAGGCGGTGGTGAACGGGCTGTCGCGGCCCGCCGGGGGCCGGCTCGTGGACCGGGCGCGGCACCGGTGGCCCATCGTCTTCGTCGGAGTCCTGGTTTGGTCCGCCGCCTCGGTGCTGCTCGGCCACCTCACCGGCTTCCTCTGGCCGGCCGTCGTGCTGGCCGTCGCCACGCCGTTCATGGCGGTCGCCTTCGTCGCGATGGGAGTGGTGTTCGCCGACCTGTCGGGCGCGTCGACGCGGGGGGTCGCGATGGGCGTCTACGGCACGATACTTTTCCTTGGACTGACCGCGGGGCCGCTCGCCTTCGGCCCGATCGTGCAGGGGTCCGGCTACGCGGCCGGCTTCACGGTGTGCGCCGCGATCGCCGCCGCGCTCGCGCTCGTGATGGCGGCACTCCACGCCGAGCCTCTGCGACCCCGCGAAGAGGTCCGGCTTCCGCCACCCGCACCGGGGACGTGAGGTACTCCGCGATCACGGACCGGTGGCTCGGAAAAGCGAGCTCCGGCAGCGCGTCGCGCGTGAACACTCCAACCTCGAGCATCTCGCTGCCGGCGGCCGGCACGCCGCGGCCCGCGATCCTTCCGCGATAGGCGATGCCGATCATGCTCGGCGCGTCCGACTTGGCGATGTGGTAGACGCCGATCAATCCGGTCAGCTCGACCGCGACCCCAATCTCTTCCAGGCATTCGCGTATCGCGGCCTCCGCCGGGTCCTCGTCGTCGTTGACGAATCCACCCGGCAAGCACCACAGGCCATAGCCGGGCTCGATCCCGCGGCGTCCAAGCACCACCCCCCCGCCGTCGGCTTCGACGACGACCGCGGTGGCGACCTTGGGGTCGTGCCACAGCACGAAACCGTCGTTGGGGCAGCCCTCGACCTCGCGACCTTCGATAACGCGCGGCTCGAGCGGCGACCCGCAGTTGACGCAGTAGTGCACCGAGACGAGATTAGACGGGTTCGGTAGCCTGGGGTTTCGTCCGCATCTTCGGCGCGGCGGCGCGCATGTCCGCAGCGTGGACCTGGTTCCTGCCGCCCTGCTTGGCCTGGTAGAGCGCCTGGTCGGCACGGTCGATCAGCTGCGTGAACAGGGTCGGTTCGTCCGTGGCGGCGATGCCGATGCTGACCGTGAGCTTGAGTCCCTCGGGAAAGGACGCCGCCTCGACCCGGGCGCGGATCCGCTCGGCCAGCGTCAGGGCTCCCGCCTCGTTCGTCTCATGCAGGATCATCGCGAACTCCTCGCCGCCGTAACGGGCGCAGACGTCCGACTCGCGCGCTCCGCCTGTGAGGATCGTCGCCAGCTCGGCGAGCACCGAATCGCCGACGAGGTGGCCGTACGTGTCGTTGACCTGCTTGAAATGGTCGAGGTCGATCATGAGGAACCCGAGCCAGTTGTGATGCCGGCGCGCCCGCTGCATCTCCTGCAGGTACTGCTGCGCGAACGCGCGGCGGTTCGGCAGCCTGGTCAGCTCGTCGGTGAGAGCGTTCTCCTCCTGCGCCTGGAACAGCTGCGCGTGACGGATCGCGATCGCCGCCTGCGATGCGACGCCGTTCAGCAGGTCGATCTGGTCGGCCGACAGCTCGCGGTATTCCGTCAGGTAAAGCTCCATGGCGCCCATTAGTTGGCCTGACCGCAGGATCGGGACGACCAGGGCATGCTTCGGATGACCGCCGACCTCGAGGCCCGGCGCGTTCTTCTCGTCGAGCTGCACGATCAAGGGGTGCGGTGCGTCGAGCGTCGTCTTCAGCGGCTCCTCGCCGATGTGCCGGGTGGCTCCCCGCGCGCGGTTGGTGAGGTTGTAGGAGGCCTCGCGGTACATCTCGGGCTCCCCGGCGCGAACGAGGTACATGGCACCCGCCACGGCACCCATCAGGCGCCCGGCGTGGGTCAAAGCGACGTTCAGGACCTCTTCGAGGGCCAGCGAGGAGTTGACCGCGGAGGCCATTGCCAGCAGCAGGGCGGCGCGGTCGCGGGCCCCGCTCTCGTCGGCGAGAGTCGCCTCCAGCTCGCGGGTCGTGCCCCGCAGACGCATCAGCGACAGCGTTAGGAGCATGAACGCCACGACCAGCAGGACCATGGTCACCAGAAGCACGGCCGCGAGATCCACAAGACCCTCCAGGCGCTGAAGTTGCCATAGGTTAACGCGGCAACCCGCGGGTTGGTTCTATACTCGGCGCGATCTGGAGCCCCTCTCATTTGACGACCTCCCGCTTGGCGGCGAGTGGACCACACGCCGCCGCACGGTCTCCGAAGCCGACATAGCGCTGTTCGCCGGCGTGGCCGGCGACCTCTCGCCGTTGACCATCGAGGCCACCAATGGCGCACGCCGTGCGGCCCCCCCGGCGCTGGTCGCCGCGGTCGCGCTCGGCCTCGGATCGGTCGACATGCCCGTGCCGTCGATCGCCGACTGGGAGTGGCTGAACTGGAAGTTCCCGCGCGCCGTCCACGCCGGAGACACGATCTACGCGCGCTGGACGCTGACCCAGAAGCGACCCCCGCGAGGTGGGGCTCCCACCTCGATCGTCGTGTGGCGTGTCGACGTGCACACGTCCGACGGCGCGCTCTGCGCCGAGGGCGAGGTCGGCGCGACGGTCAAACGCGGCGTCAGCGCCCAGCGCCACCGACCGGAGGAGATCGCACCGACCGCCGCCGGGACCCCGGGATCCGCTGTGGCATCCGCACCGGCACCGGCTTCGACCCCGAGCTCGCGGCGCCGCAAGCGCCGTCCCCGCTCGAACGGCGCCGCGATCGAGACGCCGGCCGTGGCGGCTCCCCCAGCCGCGGAGGCGAAGCCCGAGCGGGCCACGGGCTCGTCGCGGCGGCGCCGCCGCCGGCGGCCATCGGGCTCGGCGGCTCGCGAAGAGGAGCACGAGCCCAGGGCGGCTCACGTCCAGGAGACGGCGACCACCTCGCCACCTGCGCCGTCACCCGAGGCCGGCCACGCCGGCCCGGTGTCGGGCGGATCTCAGGCGAGCGGGACGCTCAGCCGGGTCATCCGCCGCCTGCGCAGGACCTGAGCTTCAGGCCGGGGCTTCCAACCCTCCCAGGTACTCGATCACGCGGCGCGTCAGCTGCGTCGGGGTCGACGCGCCGCTCGTCACGCCGACCTTCCGCACTCCCTTGAACCACGACACGTCGATGTCGCCGATGTCGTCGACCAGGTAGGCAGGCTTTCCGCCCAGCTTCTTGACGACCTCGACGAGGCGGAGCGAGTTGGACGAGCGCGAGCTGCCGACCACGATCACGAGGTCTACCAGCTTCGCCGCCTCGACCGCCGCCTCCTGTCTCTCTTGCGTGGCGCGGCAGATCTCGTTGTGGACCTCGGCGCCGGGGTAGCGCGCCTTGACCCGACCGATGAGGTCTTCGGTGTCCCACACCGACAGGGTCGTCTGACACGTCACGGCGATTCGGTCACCCGTCAGCCGCAGCGCATCGATGTCCTGCGGGTCCTGGACGAGGTGCACCTTGCCGGGCGCCTCACCCATGACGCCCTCGGGTTCGGGGTGTCCTTTGCGGCCGATATAGACGACGTCGTACCCCTTGCGCGCCAGGTCGGCCACGAGCTCGTGCGTGCGCACGACGTCGGAGCATGTCGCGTCGACCGGGCGCAGGCCGAGCTCGACCGCGCGCTGCTTCACCTGCGGCGACACGCCATGCGCCGTGAAGATCACGGTG
>Ga0070741_10010095_pt1 | contig 17996 bp, 19 predicted proteins | sample Coa_R1_4_FD_66440 | JGI IMG/M metagenome (GOLD analysis project Ga0070741, IMG submission 66440) | Surface soil microbial communities from Centralia Pennsylvania, which are recovering from an underground coalmine fire - Coalmine... | ecosystem: Environmental > Terrestrial > Soil > Unclassified ...
TTCGAGCCGGGCTCTACCTTGACTTTTGTTCTTACCGGGCATACTGTCCGAAGCCTTCGAGAGATGTGTCTGACTAAGGAGGGCACACATGGCTGTCTATGTTTACAACTTGGGGTTTTCGACCACGGATGCTTACGGGGCGGCGGGGGAGTTCGAGCCTTACCAGAGCTCGCAGAGCGTGTTGAACCAGTCTTCCGCTTGGCTCGTGTACAACGTGCAGGGCCAGCTTCCGCCCGGAGTGTGGGATGGTTTGTCGGCGCTGGGCGCGCTCAATGCCGCGCAGTGGAACTTCGTCCAGGGCAACACCGGAATGAACATCAAGACGGGGGATTATGTGATTCTGAGATTTTTCCCCGCCGCTTCCAATCCCGCGTGCAATCTGCGGGCGACCGCGGTGATCGGCCGCGGTACCAGCACGGCCGCGCCCGGCACTCCCAGCAACTCAGCGCCGTTCATGGCCGGATCGCAACCCAGACCGGTTATTGATCTGGACAACAGTCCGGGCAGCAACTGGCCAGGGCCCACCGGCACCGACGGCGCCTGGACCTATTGCATTGGAATGATTCACGGCAATCCGGCCGATTACACTTTCAACGTAGGGGCCAGCATTTTCGTCACGGCTCAGGGACCACAACAAGGCACCACGATGGCTTACGGCCAGGACCCGCAGATGCACGTGGTAACAACGATGGAAGGCAGCGCCGCCGCATAAAGTTGGCGCGTGACAGAATATCGCTGTAGAGACGCAGCTCAGCTGCGTCTCTTTTCTTTTAGACCAAATCCTCCACTTTCAACTGGCCTTCGCCGCCTTTCCAGGAACTCTGAAACTGCTTCTGGATGAATCCGGCGTCGTAATCTCTTCCCTGGGCTTTCAACGCCTGCTGAAGTCCGAACAGCGATCGCGGGTTGCGCGGGTTGCGTTCCAAGTCGTCGCGAAACACCTGCTCCGCGGCCGCCGCGTCGCCCTTCATCAGCAGCGCTGCGCCCAACGATTCGCGAACCGGGAAAAACCAGTCCGGAGGCTCGCCATACTTCAGCGAATCCTGTACGGAAACCGCTGTCTTCAACATGGCGATCTCTCCGGCAGTGTCGTGCTTGGCGGCAGCGATCTTTGCCCCCAGCACATTTTCGGCAATCACCATGATGTCCTTCGCCTTGTTGTTCACGGGCATGGCGAAGACCACATCCGGCGGCGTGGCTTTCTCCGCGTCAGAAACAATCTTGTATTCGGCTTCCGCGTCGCTGATTTTGCCCGTGCCCGCGAGCGCCATCCCGCGCGCGAAATGCCAGAAGACCGTCGTCGTCTTCATGGAAGGATCAGGCTGGGGCATGTTCAGAATGTCACTCCACCGGTGAAAGCGGATTTGCACGGCAATCGGAATAGTCATGAAGCCTTCGAGCGGCGGCATCATGCTCACAGCGGGACCAACGTGCGCAGCCAGCATGTCGGCATTTTTCTTCGACTCGGCATAGTCCCCATTCATGGCAGCACACATGGCGATGAAGTGCAGGTTGTGGCTGTAATACATCATGGGGTAAATCCCCTGCGCCCCACTGGCCTGGATGTAAGCGCGGTCGACTTCAGCGGCCTGCTCGTTGGTTTTCACCGCGGCTTCGTAATCGCCGGTTCGAATGTAGACGTGTGCCGGCATGTGGACGATGTGCCCAGCAGCGGGCGCGAGCGCCGCCAATCGGTTTGCTCCCGCGAGTGCCCGTTCCGGTGAGCGCGATGCCTCAACTGCATGAATGTAGTAATGAACCGCTCCCAAGTGATTGGGGTCGCGCCGGATAATCGATTCCAGCGTGGAGACAATTTCTTCCGTGCCTGCTTCCGGAGTTCCGTCGGGATGCCACAGTCCCCAGGGGTGCAGGTTCATGCCGGACTCGGCAAACAAAGTCGCTGCATCCAGATCATCAGGGAACTTTTTCGCGACTTCGCGCATAGCGTCGTGATAGGCCTCAGCGGCTTTTCTGCGATCCGCTTTGGGGTCCGCAGGGAAGCGTAATGCCATCGCCTGGATATAAGCCTTGTCGGAGGACGAAGCATTGGCGGAGAGATCGACGGCTTTCTGAATGTCGAGGTGAGCCTGGGCAAAGCGCTCGTCGCTGGCCGGATCGTTATAGTTCGGGCCTTCGGCTTCGGCAACTCCCCACCACGCCATGGCGAGCTTGGGATCGAGTTCGCCCGCGTGATGGAAGGAGCGGGCGGCCTCGTCATGATTGAAAGCGTAAATCAGGCGCAGACCCTGGTCGAAGAACTGCTGGGCCTCAGAACTGTTGGTGGAGACCGGATGATGCAAATCGCCCAGTCCGGTCATCATGGTCACCGGTCTGGACTGCATTGGGGCAGTGTCTTGCGCCATCAAAAGTGTGGAGCTGAGGACGAACACCAGAGCGGAGATCCCGAGTTTCATGGATTCCACCTCCTTCGCTAAATTGTTACGAAAATCGAATGATTGCCGGACGGAACTCCCGATAGGTGGTGTTTAGATTAGCCAAAACGCAACCGGGGCGCAATGGAAAGTGCGGCCCTGTTAATCTATCTTTCCATTCGAAGACAGCCCATTCGAGGACAGCGCATGGCCCCAACTGCCGAGGCAACATTCTCTTTGCCGCAATCTGTGGTTGCTGCGTTCGAAACCAACGATCGCATCACGCGATATTTGATCGAGAATCTTCCTGAGGAAGCCTGGAATGCGAAACCTCCTGAGGGCAAAGGCCGAACTGTGGCCGCGATCGTGGCGCACATCCACAACGTGCGGGTGATGTGGCTGAAGGCGACGAAGGCGGAATCGATTCCGGAGCAATTGGATAAAGCAGTGGTGACTCCGGCGCAGGCGCTGAAGGCTTTGCTCCAGAGTCGCGACGCGCTCTCCAAAGTCTTGCAACGCGCGGTGACGAGCGATGGAAGAATCAAGGGATTCAAACCTGACGTGACCGGATTTGTGGGATACCTGATTGCGCATGACGCCCACCACCGCGGGCAGATCACGATGCTGGCGCGGCAAGTGGGACATCCGGTGTCGCAGAAAACCATGTTCGGCATGTGGGAATGGGGCAGCCGGGGGAAAGATTAGCTTGGCGCCTTTCTCAATGCGGAAGGTTTTGTTCCTGTACAACCCGCTTTCCGGTGGACGTCGCGACCGTCGTCTTGGGGATGTCGAAGCGGCGGCGTCGGTGCTGCGAGCGGCGGGAATTCAAGTCGAGGCCGTGGCCACCGAAGGCGCAGCAGAAGCGGGAGACCAGGCGCGGGCCGCGATCGGCAACTACGACGCAATCTTCGCATGCGGCGGCGACGGCACCATCCACGATATTCTTCAAGGCGTAGCGGGAACGAAGATGCCGCTGGGAATCATCCCGCTCGGCACAGCCAATACGCTGGCGCACGATCTTCGAATTCCGCTCAACCACATCGGAGCGGCGCGCGCTGCACTGGTGTCCAAACCCAAGCGTGTTGCGGTGGGGCAAGTGAAGTACAGAGATTTTCAGGGTCATCCGGCCGTGAGATATTTCACGGTCGCGGTAGGCATCGGCGTGGATGCTCACTTGTTTTATAAGTTGAACGCCGCGGCCAAGCGCCACCTCGGGATGGCGGCGTATTACTGGAAGGCTACGCATCTGTGGCTCACTTATCCTCTCGATCGCTTCCGAGCGGACGTTTCTTCTCAGGGACAACTTCGGGAGCTTGATGTGTCGCAAGTATTAGCCGTGCGCATTCGATTCTTTGGAGGCGTGCTGCGCGAACTGGCGCCCGGCGCTTCGCTGGATCGCAATGATCTACGCTTGGTGTTGTTTCACACCCAGAGCCGCTTCACCTACCTGCGATATATCTTTCGCGGGCTGTTCGGGACTCACTGGACTGGAAAGGGAATTGAGCTGGCGAATGCGGAGTCGGTTCGATGTCGAGCATTGTCGGAGACTCACCGTGTCTTTGTCGAGGCGGATGGAGAGCTGATTGGAACTCTGCCGGCGGAGATCGCGATTCTGCCCGGTGCTCTGACCCTGCTTTGTCCCTAGTCGAAGGCCTCGCTCGTCGCCGCGGGCCCGCCGGATGCCGGTGGCACGTTCTTACTTAGCGGCTGGCTGCGCGCGTCTTGAGCTGGCGCCTTCTCTGGAGCTGTCTCAAGTGTCCTCCCAGCATGGCACAGGGAGCGATGATCAGAATCGCTGCGAGCTGGGTCCAGATCGCGCCCGACTTCACCGACGCGAGTAGGGAAGCTGCGCCGAGGGCGGCAATCAGCGAGGCGACGGCCAGTGCGTGTTCCATCTCGAAGCGCTTGCCCAGGAGTGCGGCGAGGAACCCCGCCAAGGTGGCGAAGAACATTCCATAAAGAATGGTGACGATGACAAAGCCGGTTTCGGCCGGCGCATGTGGATCGTGGCCACTCAGTCGAAACAATAGAATTGCCGATACAGCGAAGACCAGGTATCCGGCGATCACGGCTAATACGCTTCGCACCATGCGTCTGCTCCGGCAGATTGCGTGACTGCCCCGATCATAGCGCAGTTCGGCTCCTAAGCACCGAATTGACGCAGGTGATGGTCCATGTGCAGATACCCCCACCGCATCCACTCGTCGAGCGACAGGGTCACGAAGATGGGATGAGGAGGCCAGGCGTAATCCCTGCCACGCGTGCTGAAGCGTTCGACGGCGGCCTCCAGGTTGGTAACGTCGGCGAGGAAATCGGCGGGAGGGGTGCCGCCTTGCTGCTGGTCCATCTCAGGCAGCGTGCCCAGGTTTTTCGGCCACGGAAACGGCGCCGAGAGCGCGAACCACTTCATGAGCGGGCGAAAATGCCAGCCCGGCGCAATGCTCATGGCTTTTTCCTTGAGCGGGCCGCGGAACGAATCGGTCACGTGGCAGATCATCTGGTGCGCCGACATCCTGCCCCACTTTGCCGGAGAATCGGGCGACACGGCTTGCAAGCGGCGCAGCAGTTCTGCCTTGTCGGCGGCATGGGAGAGAGTTTTCATGGACGCACAAATTTTAACTAACCCGGGCCGGAATCGGAACCTCCGCTACGGGCATCTAACCCGCTTCAACTCGAGAGCATGTATTCTCGTTAGAGTTCAGGAACTGATCGCTGCTTGGAGCCCATCACCCATTTTTTATTTGGAGCGTGCCTGAGTCGTGCCGGATTGAACCGGCGCACCGCGCTGGCTACGGCCACCGTTACTCTCGCGGCGGAAGCTCCCGACATCGATGTGTTGGGTGAAATCAAAGGGCCGGTCTTTGGCTTCGCGCACCATCGCGGGTTCACCCATTCTTTCCTGGGGATCATCCTGACATCGGCGGCGGTGGTTGGGCTGATGTATGCGATCTGGCGCTTGCGTGGGCGCAAGTTGAAACGTCCCGATCTTCCTCCACGCTGGGGATTGCTTTTTCTGTTCGCTTATCTTGCCGGGCTATCGCACATTCTGCTCGATTTCACCAATAATTATGGGGTACGTCCGTTCTGGCCTTTCTGGGAGAAGTGGTACTCGTGGGACATCGTTTACATCGTCGAACCGGTGATGCTGATCCTGATGGTGGGTGCGCTGGTGCTGCCTTCGTTATTTTCGCTGATCAGCGAAGAGGTAGGGGCGCGCGACAAGGGACCTAAGGGAAGAGTGGCGGCGATTGTTGCGCTGGCCGGGATCGTCGCGATGTGGGGACTACGCGACTACGAACACCGGCGGGCCGTCAACGCGATCGAGGCACGAACTTATCAAGGAGCGGCGTCGCTGCGCGCTTCGGCTTATCCTTACATGCTGAATCCATTTCACTGGTATGGGATCGCGGAGACAAAGAATTTCTTCGCACAAATGGACGTGGATTCACTGGGCACGGACGTCGATCCCGACAACCGGATGCAAATCCGCTACAAGCCGGAAGAAACTCCGGTGACCCTTGCGGCGAAGAAGAGTTATCTGGGACAGGTGTACCTGGATTGGGCGAAGTATCCGGTGACCGAAACCGAGGTGCTGCCGGAAAATCGCGGCTTCATCGTGCGTTTTCGCGATCTGCGCTATGACTATCCGGGACTGACGCGGCGGGCGGTGCTGATGGGATCGGTGCTGGTCGGTCCTGACCTGCGGGTTGTGGATGAGACTTTCGGATTCAGACACCCTCTGGCCAGGCCATGAAAGGAAGTTATACAAGCGGTTTTGTCATTCCGACCGAAGGGAGGAATCTGCTCTTTTCGGCAGCGTGGAATGTGTCAGTGAGAGCAGATTCCTCGCCTATCGCTTCGGCTCGGAATGACAATGCCTTTGCTCAACTTTCACCCCGGATGGAGGGAGAAATCTGCCCGAGTGATCGTGGTCATTGCAAGGGGATCACAGAAAGCCTCTAATTAAACCTATCCTTGTCATTCCGACGAAGGAGGAATCTGCTCTCCTTGCCACGCGAGAAACAATACTATGTTTACATCATGGCCAGTAAGGGTCGAGTCCTGTACATCGGCGTGACCGGTTCCCTGATGTCACGGATTCTGCAGCACAAGAGCCTCGAAGAGGATGGATTCACCCGGCGTTACCATGTCACGCGTCTGGTCTATTACGAGAGCTTTCGATATGTGAACAACGCGCTCGCGCGAGAAACGCAATTAAAGAAATGGCGGCGGGAGAAGAAAGTTGCATTGATCGAATCGACCAACTCGGCATGGGAAGACCTTGCCGCCGATTGGGGTAGAGCTATTCAGATGAGAAACATTCCTGAATGAAGGAATGCACTGAAGCCCTGGCGGTTGCCATCCCGAACTCAAGCGTAACGCTAAGGGAGGGATTTGCTCTAGCATGCGGCTTCCACGCTGCCAGCAAAAGCGGATTCCTCCTTCGTCGGAATGACAAGGGTGAGGCTTTGATTGGAAAACATAGGTAGAGGGGTTGCGGCGACGTTGACCACCCCGATGTACAGACCCGGCTCTTGCTGGACATGATGTAGACGTAATACTTTTTCTCGGTTGGGCAAGGAGAGCGGATTCCTCCTTCGTCGGATGACAAGGGTAGGGCTGACGTGAAGGCATGCGGGCGGGGTTCACGTCCCGAACTTGACGAGGTACCCTTCCCGCGCTCAGAATCAATGTTCGCAATTATCGAGGTGCTCATGCTGGCTTACTTGTTCCTTCTGCTTGCCGTCGCGGTTCGCTTCTTGCCGCATCCGTTCACGTTCACGCCGGTTGCCGCCGCGCTGCTGTTCTGGGGTGCGCGCCGTTCGCGCCGCCAACTGTGGATTCCGGTGGTCGTGCTCGCAGTTTCGGATCTGCTGCTCGATAAGTTCGTGTATGCCTATCCCTTCAAATGGGACTTGGTCGTCACGTGGGCGTGGTATGCGGCGATCGTGTTGCTCGGCACCGAAGTCGGAAAGCGCATTACACCGCTGCGGGTGGTGGGAGCTTCACTCGCCAGTTCGGTCTCGTTCTTCCTGCTCAGCAATTTTGCGGTCTGGGCTGCGTATGACATGTATCCAAAGGATTTTGGCGGGCTCGTCACTTCCTACACCCTCGCCTTGCCATTTTTCCGCAATGCGCTGGAAGGCGATCTGCTGTTTACCAGCGTGATGTTTGCCACGCCGTTCGTGCTGCATGCGTTGAACAACGCGCTCAGCAAGTCGGACCATATCGCGGCGGCCTAAGTAAGAATTTTAGAGATGGCGCCTGAAGGCGCTCTAGATTCTGCGGCTGAGCGGCACCGCTAAAACGGTGCCCTGATACAAATCAATCAACAGTCCTGCACTCGTTACTACGCCGTAAAGCGGCGCCCTACAAGAGGCGGGATTATCAGAATTTTGAGCCCGGCACGGGGTGCCGGGCTTTCTCATTTACGCGGCGACGGCGCAGTTCTGGTGATGACAGCCGCAGTCTCCCTGGCCGGCTGATTGTGTCGAATATCCTTGTTGTTTAGCGGAGTCGGCACATTGCGTACTGCAATACTGCTGGCCGGACTCCACGGGACAATTGCAATTCTGGTGAGCGCACTTGGTCGATGTCGGGGTATTGGTAATCACGGAACTCATTCTGGTCTCCTTTGAGAAATGACTGGGTTGAGATGCAGTTTGGAGTTTCGGGTTTTTCGCGACGAGTTGGGGCAGAACTTGAAAGTTCCTCCTGCCGCGCGTAACATGCCCGCCCATGCCTTAGGTAACCATGGTCAACCCTGTTCTGAATTGACCCATCCAACTCGGCAGGGGTACCATCCTCATATCTGTACCCTGGCGAGGGAGTTGAGGCGATCAGTTGTAAGTATCAGATAACTATGGAGATCAAGAGGGCCTACCGTCTCGTTGTGCCGCTCTTTGCAGGCATTCTGACTACCGCCTGCCAGAGCAACCAGCGTCCGGCACCATTGCTGCCAGCTCGCCAAGCGAGCGCGCCGGCAATGACCATGCCTGCGGTCCCTAAAGTCGCCGTTGAAGCCCCCAAACCGGCCCAAGCCGCGCAACCGGAGCCGAAGCCGGATCCGGTGGCCGAGCTGATTTCTCGCGTGGAGTCGGAGTACTCGCTGGGCCAGCAGAATTACAAAGCTGGTCACCTGGAAGCTGCCAAGCAGAATTTCGATAAGGCGTTCGACCTGTTGCTGGGCAGTCCGCTGGAAATCCGCTCCGATGAGCGGCTGCAAAAGGAATTCGATCGGGTTCTGGATGGAGTGAATGGTCTGGAACTGCAGGCACTGCAGGAAGGTGACGGCTTTACCGAGCAGAAGTCCGAGCCGGCGCCGATTGACGAAGCCAACGACACCACCTTCCCAGTTGATCCCAATATCAAGGCCACAGCGGAAGCCGAAGTCAAGAACACGCATTCGGATTTGCCGCTGATGATGACCGACCCGGTGGCGAGCTACATCAACTATTTCTCGACGCGCGGGCGTGGAACCCTGGAGCGCGCGCTGGCGCGGCAGGGGCGTTACCGGGAGATGGTGGAGCGCATTCTGAAGGAAGAGGGCGTACCGCAGGACCTGATCTATCTGGCGCAAGCCGAGTCTGGATTTCATCCGCTGGCGGTATCGCGGGCGGGTGCGCGCGGCATGTGGCAATTCATGTCGAGCCGGGCCAAAGGCTACGGGCTGGAGCGCAGCTGGTGGGTGGACGACCGCCAGGATCCTGAAAAAGCCACTCGCGCCGCTGCCCGGCACCTGAAAGATCTCTACAATCAGTTTGGCGATTGGTACCTGGCGATGGCCGCCTACAATTCGGGGCCGGGAACGGTGCAGCAGGCGGTGAAGCGGACCGGTTACGCGGACTTCTGGGAACTGTACCGTCGAGACGTCCTTCCGAAAGAGACGCGCAATTACGTTCCCATCATCATCGCTGTGACCATCATGGCCAAAAACCCGGCCCAGTATGGGCTGGAGAACATTGCCACCGACAAGCCGCTGCCCTATGACACGGTGAAGATCGATTATCCCGTGGACCTGCGCCTGGTAGCGGAGTGCGTAGAGGCTTCGGCCAGTGATTTGCAGGATTTGAATCCCAGCTTGTTGCGCCTGACCACGCCCAAGGATCAGGAATTCGACCTGCATCTGCCGCTGGGGACCAAAGATCGGTACCTGAGCGCAATTAATTCGATTCCGACCGACATGCGAGTGTGGTGGCGCTATCACAAGGTCGCTCCGGGGGACACTCTGGCCTCGATTGCGCGTTCTTATCACACTTCGGCACAGGCGATTGCGGAAGCCAACAATCTCGATGACCAGGAACTGCAGTCGGACAGCAAACTGATTATTCCCGTGGCGCCTGGCAAACATCCGGTAACCGAACAGGCGAGCTATTCGCGGGTGGCGACCCGGTACAAGGTTCGCAAGGGCGACACGGTGCAACGGGTAGCGGATAACTTTGGCGTGCCGCCTACCATGGTCCGACGCTGGAATCACTTGAAAGGCGACAGCGTACAGGGCCGCAAGGTTTTGTATGTGCATTTGCCGGTAACCCCCAACGCCAGCGAGATGCATGTGGTGGCAGCTTCCAAGTCGAAGACAAGTAAGAAGTTGCACGTGGCCAAGGACACGCAAACCTCGCGCCACAAAGTGCAGCCCGGCGAGACCCTGACCTCCATCGCATCGACTCACCACACCACGGTGGCGGCATTGCGCCGCGATAATGGCGATCTCGCCACGCTGCGGCCGGGAATGATCCTGGTCATTCGCGACGTAAAGTAAGCGGTTCTGCCCCAAATATCATTCCGATTCGGAACTTGATTGCTGCTTTCGCGGCGCTCCATGCGCTTCCCAGTTGCATCTGAGGGATTACCCGGTAGAGTTTGTGCACGGGGAAGAGAACGATTTGCGAACTCCTTCGCGAGTTACTGCAATGCGAATTTTTCCTATGCTATAATCGCGCGCCGTTCAACGAAGACGAGGATTTAGATGTCTTTTTATTTCCCTGGCGCATTCGTTGCGCAGCTTCCCGGTGCCCAGCGCAGCCGGAATTCAGGAGGAGAAATGACCTTTGAAGAGACCCTCTTTTTACGAGATGACGACATGGACGAATACGGTGACAGCAGCTCTTATGGAGACTCGCTAGAAGAAGACTACGAGGAAGAAGAAGAGGAAGAAGAAGCCGAAGTTCCGGGCGGCGACACCGAATCTGAACCGGCGGAACCAGAAGCGGAGCCAGTTCCGATGGGCGGAGGCGGGGGCGGCGGAGGTGGATCCAAGCCGGCGCGCAAGAGCGCTCCCAAGAAAGCTGCGGCGAAGAAAGCTCCGGCGAAGAAAGCTGCAGCCAAGAAAGCTCCGGCCAAGAAGGCTGCAGCTAAAAAAGCAAAGAAAGCGCCAGCCAAGAAAGCCAAAAAGAAGTCAGCAAGCCGGAATGCCGGCGGCAATCGCGGCAAGAAAGCGTCCAAAAAGAAGAGCTCTTCCAAGAAGAAGGGCGGACGCCGCCGCTAAGGCTGCGTGGCCAAGAACCGAGTCCCCACTCCCGGATCATGTTTCGGGAGTGGGGCTAATTTTTGCGCGGAGACGGAGTGGAACGTCCGTGGTCAGTTCGACGGAGCGTCCACTGTGGAGAATTATTTTGTGCCGCGAACCGCGCCCAGGCAGCGTCCGTAGAGTTCCAGCAAATGATTGGCATAGTCTTCCGGTTTGGCCGCCGCACCGGTTCCCTGGAATCCCACCCCGGACGACGTGGTGCGTCCGTAGCCGGTCGTCATGGCGACAAACTTCATCAGGTCCAACGCAATATCTTCATTCCGACGCGAGCCGGCAGTGAGCGAGGGTACTTCTTCCATAAGTGCCTCCGTGCGAAAAAGATGTCACACTCAGAATACTGGATTTCTGGCCGGCGCGATTCGGATAAAGCGACTATTGCGGGACAGGGCTGGGCGGAGAGGTCGCGGCTCCGGGTTGCGGCTCGCGCTGGAACAGGATATCGACGGGAGTTCCGGCGGGCATTTTGACGTCGCTACCCCGTTGCAGAAGCAGGAAGGTCGCAGCTCCCGCCAAACCGAAATAGCGCGCGGAATTTTTGGTCACCGACGCGGAAGCCACTTCGGATAAATCATCGGCCAGCTTGGCAATGAGAGCGGTGGAACCCAACTGAATGGCAAGACGCTTTTTGCTGCGGTGCGGCCGGATCACGCCCTCCGCGTCGACACTCACTGATTTCAGTTGCACCGACGTCACCACGGCATTCACGCGATGAATCTGACCATCAGGAAAAATCATGCGATCGAAAATTAACTGCAGCGATCCCTGGCGAAGGCGACGACGCGCGCGCTCTGGTTCCAAGTGGCCTTCGAAGACGGTGCCCTGGGGAATCAGAGTCTGATTTTCAATCTTGAGTTCTGCACCCAACTTTGCGGTAAAACGAGAATTCTTTTCGTGACGGGAACTCACTTCCGACAACAAAGTCAGCGTGCTGCTCTGGCCGTCGAGCGAGGGAATCTGCTGCGCCAAGCCTAGGGTGGACAGGCAGAGAACAAGAATGAATGAAAGCGCAACGCGCATGAATCAGTTCCTGGATTGAGCTTTGGGGGACTGGTTTGAATGTACGGGATGGTTTCTTGTACGGCAACCCCTCGTAGTGCATTGGCCGAGAGTTTTGACCTACCTTGGGCATCCCCAAAATCTCTGTTTGCAACTGAGTACGGACGAACGAGTCGCGCCGTAGCGCAGATTCAAGGTCTTATATGCCAGGTATTCCTCTGAGGCAATTCGGAAAAAGCGAGATCAAGATTTCCGCGCTGGGCTTTGGCGGACATCACCTGGGCCAAGCCAAGGACGAGCAAGCTGCGATTGAGCTTGTGCACCAGGCAATCGATGGCGGCATTACGTTCTTCGATAACTGTTGGGAATATTTTCGCGGCAAAACCGAGCTTTGGATGGGCAAGGCGCTGAAAGGCCAGCGGGACAAAGTCTTCCTGATGACAAAGACCTGTCCCCACGGACGCGATGGTTCCCTTGCTCTCAAAATGCTGGAAGAGTCGTTGAACCGCCTGCAAACCGATCATCTCGATTTGTGGCAGGTGCATGGGATGGTGTTTGAAAACGATCCCGAGCTGTTTATTCGGCCGAACGGCGCGGCTGAGGCCCTGCGAAAAGCGAAAGAGAGCGGCAAAGTGCGCTTCGTGGGATTCACCGGGCATAAAGACCCGCAGGTTCACCTGGGAATGCTCAAGACCGGTTTTCCGTTCGATGCGGTGCAGATGCCGCTGAACGCGTTTGACGCGACCTTTCTCAGTTTCGAGACCCAGGTTTTGCCGGAGTTGAACAAGCGGGGGATTGCCGCTTTGGGGATGAAGCCGATGACAGGTAAGGGCGATCCTATCCGCCAGGGAGTGCTTAGCGAAGAGGAAGCCTTGCGTTATGCAATGAGCCTGCCGGTGACGACCACGATTACCGGGATGGAGAAGCCCGAGATCCTGGAACAGAATTTGAAGATTGCGCAGAATTTTCAGCCAATGTCGCGGCCGGAGATGCAAGCGCTGCGCGATCGTTGCCGCTCCTACGCCGCCGATGGGCACTTCGAGCTCTACAAGGTTTCCTTGAAATACGACAATCCTGAAGCCCGTTTGGCGCATGAGTTCCCGATCGATGAGCAGCAGATGGAAGTGAAAGAGATGCTGAAGTTCTCGCAGAATACGGGACATCCATTTCCACCGATGCAGTAGAACCCCGGGAGGCATGCAGATGGGAGGTCCATTCGAAATGAGCCGGCGCAGATTTGTGACGGGGACCGCCGCAGTGGGAGCAGCGGCGTTCGCAGCGCAAAGCGGGGCATCGTCCGCGTCGGCAAGCGCCAGCCCCCAAGACCCGGGAAAGAGTCTGAGCGAAATTCCGAAGCGTCCCATGGGGAAGACCGGGTTGCAATGCTCGGTGATTGGAATGGGCGGTTACCACCTGGGCTCGGTGGAGCAGGAAAAAGACGCCATGAACATGGTGGCCAGGGCGATGGATCGAGGGGTCAACTTCTTCGATAACGCGTGGGAATATCACGACGGATTGAGCGAGGAGCGGCTGGGACGCGCGCTGCAGGGAAAACGCGATCGAGCCATCGTCATGACCAAGGTGTGCACGCACGGACGCGACAAGAACCTTGCCATGCGCATGCTGGAAGAATCGTTACGACGCTTGCGTACCGATCACCTCGACGTGTGGCAGATTCACGAGGTGATTTACGAAAACGATCCGGACCTGATTTTTGGTCCGAATGGCGCGATTGAAGCCTTGCAGCAGGCCAAGCAGCAGGGCAAGGTACGATTTGTGGGGTTTACGGGGCATAAGAACCCGCGCATTCATTTGAAGATGCTGGCGCACAATTTTCCTTTCGACACGGTGCAGATGCCGCTGAATTGCTTTGACGCGAGTTTTCGCAGCTTCGAACAGAACGTGTTGCCCGAAGCCAACACGCGAGGCATGGCGGTGTTTGGCATGAAGAGCCTGGGCGGGAGTGGAGAGATGGTGAGACATGGCGCCATCACTCCCGCGGAAGGCCTGCGCTACGCCATGAGTCTGCCGGTTGCCACTACCATCAGCGGGATCGATTCAGTGGGAGTGCTGGAGCAGAATCTTGAAATCGCGGGCGGATTCACTCCGTTGAGCGCGGCCGAGATGCAACGATTGCGGGATCGAGCGCGCCCCGTGGCGGCAGATGGACGGCTGGAACTTTTCAAGATGACCACGATGTATGACGGCAAGATCGGACGCGAACAACATCACATGCCGACCACGCAAGAACTTCCGCTTTAGATCAGAAGAACTCGCCCATGCTGTCCGCGCCTGCAGCTTGTCCGGGGCAGGCAGAGATTCCGAGGGTGCTGCAAACCAACGCCAGCGCATTCTGGTGCTGGTAAAAAGTCGTCGACTGAAACCCCGGCTGGACTTTTGGACCTACGATCACCGTGACAACGTGCCCCCCACCGTTCGCCAGATCAGTCATGTCTCCTTCGTCGAACGTGATAATCAACACGCCGTTCTGCTGAAAGCTGGGATTCGACAGCAGCGGGTCGATATTGGTCTGGAGCCAGGTGTCGGCATCGCTCAGCGGCCCGTCGTGCGCGTCATTCAATAAATTCGGGATCACCAGGGAATACTCCGGGAGCTGATCGTTTGCGAGATCGGTGGCGAATTGCGTGAACGGAACCAGATTGTTGGCTTGCGTGCTGTCGTTCACGACATCAATAAAGTAGGAGAGGGGAAAATGTCCGCGCTTGTAAGGGTAGACGTCGGGTCCGGTGTAGCCGACCGAAGGCAAACTTTCCGCGTAACCCTTCCAGGATTTCCCGGCGGCGATCAGTTGGCGCACGATATTGTCGTCGGGGATGGGTCCGGGAATCGTGTCATCCCCGGTAATGGTCTGGCCTGTGGTCAGTTCAAAATAATTCCCGATCGAGGGATGGGTATTGGCGAAATACTGAGTGGCCAGTCCATATTTGCTGGCGAGACCGCTCAGGTAGGGCATTGCTGAGGTTCCAATCACCTCGCTGTAGCTGTGGTTTTCTTCGACCACCATGACCACGTGAGGCAGGGACGCCGGGGTGGGGGTCGGCGTGGGCGTAGGGAGCGGCGTAGGCGTCGGGGTCGAGCTACTCCCACCGCCGCAACCCGTGATCAGCAAAATAGCGAGGCACAAAAATGCCGTACTGCAATAAGTTCCAGCGCGCGTATGCGCCTCCTAGGAAACCGGCTGTACAAGCCGGGAGACGGCCCAAGAGGACCCGTTCCATTGCGCGATTTGATGGCAGGTACCCGGCCCGGGTTTGCAGGGGTGAAGGGCGCGGGAGAAATGATTAGTTCAGGCAACCCAAAGCTCGATACTCGTCAGCAGACTAACGTTCGACGCCGCAATTTTCCTGCTTGGAAGTTTTCACCGCCCAAGCCATACGAGGAGTATTGTGCGCAATGCCAAAGCGTCCGCGGGCGTCGAGCAGAATGATTCCGCCGTGCCCGTTCAGTCGAGATTTGAGATATTCGATGGCTTCGGCGGCAGCCCACTCAGGCGCGTTTCCGGAGGCGACGCGATCGGTCGTCCATTTGGCGAGAACCAGCTTCATGATGGGCTCACCCCATCCGGTGGTGGACGCGGCGGCAGTGTGATTGTCGGCATAACAACCGCAGCCGATGAGCGATGAGTCACCCAACCGGCCCGGCGCTTTGTTGAGGGTACCGCCGGTGGAAGTGGCTGCGGAAAGATTGCCGTTTTGATCGAGTGCGACCGCGCCCACTGTGTCGTGAGAAATTTCCGGGGCGAACAAGTGATTGGAATGCTCGGCATCGCTGGCCTGGAATTCGCGGAGCCGTTCGATCTCGCGCGGAACGACAAGATCTTCGTTCCTGCACAACTGGATGCCGTGCTCGGCGGCGAAACGTTCCGCGCCTTCGGCAACGAAATAAACGTGCGGGCTCTCGCTTAAGACTTTTCTGGCGGCGCGAATCGGATTGGCAATGCGTTCGACGCCGCCGACGCCGCCGGCGCGAAGGGTGGAGCCCTCCATGATCAGGGCGTCGAGCTGCACTTTGCCGTCGCGATTCAGGAAGCTGCCGCGCCCGGCATCGAAGGTGTCGTCATCTTCCATGATGACTACCGCTTCTTCGCAGGCATCCACAGCAGAGCCGCCTCGAGACAACACGTTCCAGCCGGCGGCGAGGGCATTGCGCACGCCGTTCAAGTGAGCGTCTACCATGTGATCGGGCATGGCCCACGCTCCGCCATGCACCACCAGGACGGGATCAGTTTTCAAGTTTTTCCTCACCCAGAAAACAAGCTAAATAGTTTATCGAAGTTCAACGGCCAATGTTCGAATGCCGATGCGCGACACTCGGGTTTTTCACGCTGGTTGCCTGTATCCAAGATTTTTGTTCGCGCTCAGCGTGCCGCAAAAAGCGAAACTTCTGCGATTTTCCAGGGTTTGCATCTATCAATGAGTGGCCCGCGTATCGGAGTGGCCGGTATCGGGAGGTCAAATATGAAGGGAAGCTTAATTCGCAGGATGGGGTTGATGTTGCTGCTTGGCGCCGGAATGAGTTCCGTTGCTTGGGGCCAGTCGGTGAGTAATCCAGACCGGGACGTCAACGGCGCGGTGCAGAGTTTCGGCGGTGCCCGCTTGGTGCAAAGCGATTGGCATTGGTGGGATCATGACGGCGATCGCCATAGCGACCGCTGGTACCGCGATCACGGCTATTACAACAACGGCAACGGTTGGTATCAGCCGAGCTATCGAACCAACAACGGCTGGTACAACCCGTATTATGGCAACAACAACGGCTGGTACAACGGATATCGCGGCGATGGCGATAATGATCGCGACGACCGCTGGCGCCGCAACGACCATGACCGCGACGATCGCTGGCGACGCAACGATCACGACAGGGATGACCGCTGGCGGCACAATGATCATGACCGCGATGACCGGCATCGTCATCACGACCACGATCGCGACTAAGCAAAACAGTAACAAACAGAGGCGATGGGAAAAGCGAGGCCTTCCAGGTCTCGCCTTTTCTTTTGTCGGTTACGCGGCTTGCCCAGGATTGGCTGCTACCGGCACGCCCTCGGTGCGCGTCCAGGTGTAGCGGATGCGATGGATCACGGTGATCGTGGAGAGTACCGCAATCAGCCACAGGACTGGAGCCATGCGATTGAAGAGAGCTCCAATGATGATCAGCACCAGGCGCTCGGGGCGCTCCATGAATCCGACTTTGCAGGAGCCGATCAGCGATTCGGCGCGGGCACGGCTATAGCTGACCATGATCGCGCTGACCATGACGAACGCGCTCAGCACCACGTAGAAGAAACGATCGCCGCGCGCATAGAAGACCAGCAGCCCGAAAAATTGCGAGGCGTCGCTATAGCGGTCAATCACGGAATCGAAGAAGCCGCCAAACTTCGTCACTTGATTCGAAGCGCGCGCCACGCGGCCATCCACCAGATCGAAGAAGCCGGAGGCGATAATGACCAGCCCGGCATAGAAGAACATGCGCGCCTGGTTATCACCGTTGGCGTAGCCGAACAGCAACGCGGCAATGGTATTGACGACCAAGCCGAGAAACGTCAGCACGTTGGGATTGATGCGGGCCAACGCCAGCCAGCGCACGATGGCGTCGAGCAAGACTCCGCAGGCTCGTCCGAAAGCGCTGGTCCAGGTGTGGCTCATTCCGCGGCGGCCTGGTCGTGGATTGTGGTGAGCTTCAGGATTTCCATTTCCCGGCTGCCATTGGGTGTGACGACCATGGCGGTGTCGCCGACTTTCTTGTTCAGCAACGCGCGGCCGATCGGCGAAGTGGTAGAAATTTTCCCGGCGGCGACGTCGGACTCTTCACTGGTCACCAACTGATATTCCATTTCTTCTTCTTTGGAATTGTCGTAGACCTTCACGGTAGAACCTAGCCCGACCTTGTCCTTGGGAATGTTATTCATGTTGATGAGGGACAAGTCGGCAAGACGGCGGCCAAGTTGGCGCAAGCGGGCCTTGACGAATTCCTGTCGCTGCTTGGCCATGTGATATTCGGCGTTTTCGCTGAGGTCGCCAAGAGCGACCGCTTTCTTCAACTCCGCAGGCAGTTCATGCGAGAGCTCATGCTCGAGA
>Ga0070741_10010096_pt1 | contig 17996 bp, 14 predicted proteins | sample Coa_R1_4_FD_66440 | JGI IMG/M metagenome (GOLD analysis project Ga0070741, IMG submission 66440) | Surface soil microbial communities from Centralia Pennsylvania, which are recovering from an underground coalmine fire - Coalmine... | ecosystem: Environmental > Terrestrial > Soil > Unclassified ...
TGTTGATGCTGGTCGTGGTCTTGCCTTCCTGAGGCAAGGCGCTCGTGACCAGAATGACCTTGGGCGGCGCTCCCACAGAGGTAAGCAAGAGAGATGTACGCAGCGCTCGGTAAGCTTCGGACATTTGTGACTGCGGACGCGATTGCGTGATCAGCTCAACTACTTCTTTTGAGCTTGCCACTGAGAGGCTGCGTGAACTCGCTTCGATATTGGTTCTTGAACCCAGCGGGATCATTCCGAGCGAAGGCAAACCAGAAATAACCTGCGCCTGCTCGGGCGTGCGGACCGTGTTGTCGATCCCTTCCAGAAGAAAAGCGAGGCCAATGCCACTGGTAAGCCCGAGCACGAATCCGAAGCCAAGATTGCGCGGTATGTTTGGTTCGGCGGGCGCTCCAGGTGTACGGGCGATATCGACCTGGCGAATGTTATTCGATCGAAGGCCGGCAGTGACTCCGGCTTCTTTAAGCTTCTGCAGCAGCCCCTCATACAAAGTGCGATTGGTTTCGAAATCGCGCTTGAGAAAGCTGTACTCTATTGCACTCTCATTGAGCTTGTTCTGCTGCTGCTTCTGCTGTTCCAGCGCGGCTCGCAGCATATTTTCGCGTTGCAATGAGGCCATGTAATCTCCGCGCAGCCGGCTGGCCACTTTCTTCATTTCGTTCTGTGTCTGGGTGTCGATTTCTTGAATTTGATTGTTCAGTTGCGCCAGCTTTGGATAAGCAGGGCCAAATTGTGTGCTCAGCTGGGCAATCTGGATTTGCAGATCAGCCTTTTGCTCATGCAGTTTTTCGAGTAGTGCGGAAGTGCTAGCAGTGACTTTGTCCTGCATCGCACCGTTCATTGTGCTATTTGCAGATTCAGGATCACCGCTTTCCGCAAGGCGATACACCGATTCCTTCTGCATGCGATCGGACTCGGCCGCTGTGAGCTCCTTGTTGAGCTCATCCAGTTTTGCAGTGGTGATGTTCTGCTTGTCATCGATTCCGAGAATCTGATGATCTTTTTGGTACTTGACCAGTTTTTCCTGCGAAGTTTCAACCTTCATCTGCAAGTCGACGAGCTGGCGCGAAAGCCAATCGGACGCCTGCATTGTGGACTCAAAACGCGTCTTGAAGTTTTGCTCGATATATGTGTTGGCGATGGTATTCACCACGCGCGCGGCCAGTTCCTTATTCGGGCTGCGATAGTGAATGTCGATGATTCGCGTATTGGGCTCCAGCATCACCCGGAGGTTTGCCTTGAAACTTCCCAGTAAGGCAGTGGCACGCGCGGAGTCAGGTTGCAGGGCATCTGTCGTGAGCTCGAGCGAAGATGAGGAAGGCGCCGCTTTCCCTCCGTACTCAGGAAGACGATCCATGTTCAGTTGCTTCACCACCTCCAGGGCGAGCAGGTCACTGCGGAGAATCCGGACTTCGGTATCGAGATCGGTCGGATCGTAATAGTCAGCCATGGTGTTTGCATCGCGCAGACTCTGCAGGATCGGGTCGGGCTTATTGATCGCGATGCTGCCGACGGCGTCGTAAATCGGCGTCGTTCGTAGAGTAGCGACCAACGAGCCCCCGAAAACAGCAGCTATGCAGCCGAGGACGATCCACTTGCGCTTGATCAGGACACGCAAATAATCGCGAAGAACGGAATCGTGTGTCGCGAGCGTGGGGTGAGTGAAGGCTTGGACACGATTAACTTGCAGCGCAGTCGGTGTCAGTTCCCGTACGTTTTGCAGGCTGGTTGGTGCGGATGCAGCGGGTTCCATTTATCGCCTCTTAGTCTCGCACCAGAGCAGGAAGGTCCCTGCCGCGCGCAACTTACGCCTATACATGTTTTTGAAGTATGGCAGACAAAATGAGGCTCGGGGCTTAATCGAGTTGGTTCAGCGGCGTTAAAGATTGCGAATTCACAGTGGCATGCGATTAAAAATGCTAGGTAATTGCGTTACAGCGAAGACTTGCTTCGGAACCGAAACCGGAGGGAAGAACAGCGAATGAATTGGTCAGAGCAGAGCGTGCTCGTCACCGGAGGAACGGGATCGTTTGGCCGCAAGTTCGTCGAGATCATGCTGCGTGAATATCAGCCGCGGAAGCTGATCGTCTTCAGCCGAGACGAACTGAAGCAGCACGAGATGCGCACCGCAGGACTTGACCATGCGAGCGTGCGTTACTTCCTGGGGGATGTTCGGGACCAGCAGAGATTGGAGCGGGCATTTTCCGGCGTGACCGTTGTGGTTCATGCGGCCGCACTCAAGCAGGTACCCGCCTGCGAGTACAACCCATTCGAGGCGATTCAGACCAACATCATTGGGGGCAAGAACGTGATTGATGCCGCGATCAATTGCGACGTTCGACGAATTCTTGCCCTCAGCACAGACAAAGCCGTGAATCCTGTGAATCTTTACGGTGCGACTAAACTCTGCGCAGAAAAGATGTTCGTGCAGGCAAATGCCTACTCCGGCGAACAGGACACGCATTTCAGTTGCGTGCGTTATGGCAATGTTGCAGGAAGCCGCGGCAGCGTGATTCCAATCTTTATGGAGCAGCGCTCGCGAGGAAGAATCACGATCACCGAGCCGCGAATGACTCGGTTCTGGATCACTTTGGAGCAGGGGGTGCGATTCGTCATCCGTTGTATCGAGCAGATGCACGGCGGCGAGATTTTTGTGCCGAAAATTCCCAGCATGAGTTTGCTTGAGATGGCGCAGGCAATTGCTCCCGATTGCCAGATGGATTGCGTCGGCATAAGACCCGGCGAGAAATTGCATGAAGTGTTGCTGTCTGAAGATGAAGCTCGTCACGCGACCGAAACGGAGGAAATGTTCGTCATTCAACCGGCACACTCGTGGTGGCGAAAGGAAAATTCGCCCGCTGCTTCGGCATTGCCAGAGGGATTCCGTTATGCCAGCGACTCTAACTCGCAGTGGCTGACGGCAGAAGACCTCTATGCATTGGTCGAGGGGTGCGCGCCGCCGCCAACCGTAAGCGAGAAGGCAGACCAAGTGCGCGCCAGCGCCTGACAAGATGAGCACAGCCGCGACAACAGAAGCGCTTGCGATTCAGGGTGGACCGCCTGTGCGCGATGAACTACTTCCCTATGGTCGGCAAACGATCGACGAGGAGGACATTGCGGCGGTCGTTGCTACGCTTCGCTCCGACTGGCTGACCACGGGCCCCAAAATCCACGAATTTGAGGAAGCGTTCGCCGCGTGGGTAGGAGCACGATACGCAGTCAGCTTCAGCAGCGGAACGGCGGCCTTGCACGGTGCGGTTTTTGCCGCAGGAATCGGAGCCGGCGACGAGGCGATTACTTCGCCGTTGACTTTCGCGGCAACTGCAAACTGCGTTCTCTATCAGGGAGGAAGGCCTGTCTTTGCCGATGTTCGACAAGACACCCTAAATATCAATCCCGAACTTGCGAAAAGAAGCGTCACCTCCCGAAGCAAGGCGATCCTGCCAGTGGATTACGCCGGGCATCCGGCGGATCTCGACGAGCTATCGCGAATTGCAGATGAGCATGGCCTTACGATCATCGAAGATGCATGCCACGCGCTCGGGGCTGAGTACCGGGGTCGTCGAGTAGGAAGTATCTCGCACATGACAGTGTTCAGCTTCCATCCGGTTAAGCACCTGACCACTGGTGAGGGCGGAATGGTGACCACCAATAATCCGGGGTTTGCCGATACGCTTCGAAAATTTCGAAATCACGGAATCAGCTCTGGTGCTCGTGAACGCATGGCCAGTGCGCGGTGGGAATACGAAATGGTACTGCTGGGATATAACTACCGGCTCACCGACATTGCCTGCGCTCTCGGACTAAGGCAGTTATCAAAGCTCAAAGAAAATTTAAAGCGGCGTAGAGAGATCGCCGCCAGGTATCAAGTCGACTTGCGCGGGCTTCCGGGAATCTCGTTGCCCATCGTGCTCGATGGCTGCATACCTGCCTGGCATCTCTATCCCGTGCGCCTTGATCTTCGAGCTGATAGAGCAGGAATTTTTGGGGCGCTGCGCGCTGAAAACATAGGTGTCAACGTCCACTACAAACCTGTACATCTTCTTTCGTATTACAAGGCGCAATTCGGGTATCGAGGAGGCGAGTATCCGGTAGCGGAAGCCGCTTACGAGCGCCTCATCACGCTCCCACTCTTCCAAGGAATGAGCGATAAAGATGTGAGTGACGTCATTTGTGCTGTCGAAAAGGTTGCGACTCACTACGGGAAATGAGCGAACCGGCACAATGAACGTCACCGCCATTGTCCAAGCCCGAATGGGAAGCGCCAGGCTTCCGGGGAAAGTCCTGATGGACTTGGGTGGCGAGACGGTACTCGGTTGTGTGGTGCAACGCCTCCGCCGTGCGTCTCGAATCAGTGAAGTTGTAGTCGCGACTTCGGAACGGGTCGAAAACGATAGGATTGCCGGCGAGTGTGACCGACTAGGCGTCTCATGCTTTCGTGGATCAGAAAACGATGTGCTGGATCGCTACCTGCGGGCTGCCACCCATTTTAGGAGCGATGTGATTGTCCGTGTGACCTCAGACTGCCCGTTGATAGATCCGGCCGTCGCTGATGAAGTGGTGAGTGCGTTTTTCGATGGCACTGCTGATCTTGCCTGTAATGATCTTCCATGCACTTTTCCACGCGGTCTTGACGTGGAAGTATTCTCGCCGGAGACGTTACGTCGTGCAGAAGCGATTGCAACCAAGAGCTACCAGCGGGAGCACGTGACACCAGTAATCTATGAGCGCCCCGATCTTTTTCGAATCGCGTCTGTGTGCGGAGAGCAGGACTTCAGTCAGTATCGCTGGACGCTCGATACCGCAGAAGACCTGCAACTTATCCGCGAAATCTATGCGCATTTCGAGAACCGGCAAGACTTCTGCTGGCAACACGTAATCGAGTTGATGCAGCACAGGCCCGAGCTTGCTCACATCAACGCGCATGTTGTGCAAAAAACCGTGACAGCAGGCGCCAGCCTTGCCTAGCGCCATGCGTGTTCTTCTTCTCCACCCGGAGGACGATCCGGAAAATGGGCCATGGGTCGATCATTTCTGGGATATCGTAGTGGATCTCGGCATCACCGGAGCTGTGACTCGAGCGCGTTGGCAGGAACTTTTTCAGTGTCCGGTTGAACCGCTGCCAAAGCTTGAAATGGAGGATTATGCGGCGTTTCGCCGCGCGCTGGCCGCAGGTTTGGACCGGCTTGTGGATGGATACGGCATCGACTGGTGGGAGCTGATCTCAGTTCGGTTCTATGAACAGATTGATTTGGCCCTACGGCTGCGGCGGCTATTGCTGTTGATATCGGCCTCCGACCAGTTGTTTCTGACGCGCGACGGCATTCACGCGAGAATCATCAGCCAGCTCACCGGTAAAGTCGTATGTTGCGTTGCGAGGAATACCAGTCTGCGACGAACCTTTCACCGGGTCCGTAATTTGTCAAACTTCAGTGTTCGCCAGCTGCTGCAGTTTGCCGCGGACAAGCACGATCCCGTCTATCGATTTCGCCGCTTCCTCGTGCATCGGCCAGAGAGACCAACTCGCGACGTCGTGCTATTGCCTGCGGCACACGTTAATGCTGCGCGGACAGCCCTCGCGTATGCTGCGATGCTCCCAGATCACGAGTTTTTGCTTGTCGCGACCCGCCACAACGGATGGATCTCAAAACTCCCGCAAAATACGGCCGCGACGAAATTAGCCTGGTATGCTCCCGGAAAATGCGACTGCGAAGAGTACCGGCGATTACTCGCACGCTGGCAACAACTCGAGTCTGATTTGCTCCAAAACTCGGAACTCTCAATTTTCGGAAAGCTCGGACTCTTTGCCGGCGTCCCAAAACTGTTGCGCGTCGGTATGGCAATTCGCGACGCATGGACACGTGTGTTCGAACGCGAGCCTGTTAGGGCCGTGCTATGCACCGATGACACGAACCCGTACACTAACATTCCGCTCTTGCTTGCGCGCGACCGGGGCTTACCGACAGTTGCCTGCCATCACGGCGCACTCGATGGATACTACCTTGTAAAGAGAAGCCATGCCCGCGTTGTGTTCGCAAAGGGGCAAATGGAGAAAGACTACCTTGTGAACATCTGTCGTCTTCCGGAGGGAAAGATCGAAGTTGGCGCGCCCGCCGTCTCTCGCGGATTCCGAAAGGATGGGACGAGCAAGCAGGATGCGATTTTGTTCTTCTCAGAGCCGTACGCGCTTGGAGGAGGGCGTTGCCGGGACATCTACAGGGAAGTGTTGCCCCCGCTCGCCGACCTTGCTCGTCGCATGGGTCGCAAGCTAATCGTGAAATTGCATCCGATGGAGAGCATGCGTGAACGAAGCCGATTCATAGAAGCAATTCTGTCTTCTCCGCAGCGGCAGAACGTAGAAATCGTTTCCGGCGCGCTCAGCGAGGACCTGCTGGATCGTACACACGTGGCGGTCACGTTGCAGTCTACCGCAGCTGTAGATTGTGCAATCCGGGGTATTCCAGTTTTCCTCTGCACATGGCTGGGCTATTCCCATTTCGGATATGTCGATCAATTCATAAAGTTTGGAGTCGGTGTGCCTCTCGACTTGGCGGCAGATATTGCCAATATTCCAGAAATTCTGAAGACTACTTCACTGGCCTGCGCTGGCGATTTGTGGAAAGTGATTTCACAAGAAAAATTGCGCGAGTTGCTTACGAGCGATGTAGGTATGGTCGTTGCCGTTTGAGCTTTTACGCCCGACTATGAATCTGGGGAAAATTCTCATTCGTGCCGATGCCAACGCTGAGATCGGCACGGGACACGTCATGCGTTGCCTAGCCCTTGCGCAGGCGTGGCAGGACGCCGGCGGTTCGGCAGTTTTCTTTATGGCGGAGACGACCCCCGCGATCAGCGCGAGACTTACGGCGGAGCGCTGCATCGTTGAAGTTGTGCCTGTGATTCGGGGCAGTCTCGAAGACGCAGAATTGGTCCGTAAGACTGCCCGAAAGTATCGCGCGGATTGGGTGGTAATTGATGGATATAAATTCGGAGAGGAGTATCAGACAAGGATTCGCTGCGATGGCAATGAACTGTTGTGTATTGACGATTACGGGGGATCGAGTCAGTATTCAGCCGACATCATATTGAATCAGAACGTGACGGCGGATGACAGCTGGTATGGGGCGCGTTGCCAAAACACAAAACTGTTGTTGGGGCCACGGTACTGTTTGCTACGGCGCGAATTTGCTCCATGGCGAGAATGGAAGCGAAAGATCTCTGTCGTGGGACGCAGTGTACTTCTTTCGCTTGGCGGAAGTACTTCCGCCGAGGTTGCGGTACGAGTAATGGAGTCTTTAGATCGGGTGACCGTCGACGGGTTGCAGGTTCTATTCGCTATTGGAGGCAGTAGCGAGAACGTCGGAATGCTTAAGAGGTCGGCAGCCAGGTTTGCTTCGAAGATCACAACTCAAGTAGATGTGTCTGATATGGCGCAATTGATTTCGTCGGCCGATATAGCTGTTTCCGCTGCCGGTTCCACGTGCTGGGAATTGTGCCATCTCGGTTTGCCTGCAGTCCTTCTGGATCTCGCCGCCAATCAGACTCCGGTTGCGTCGGAGCTGCAGCGCCAGGGCTGCGCGCTGTATGCTGGAAACGCGCAGAGCTTCGATCCGGCAGAACTGACCAACACAGTGCAAGAGCTCTTGATGTCGCAAAAATTGCGGACAACATTGTCGCAGCGCTCGCGGAAATTAGTGGACGGGCTGGGGGCCGAACGCGTGATTTCCGCAATGCTGCAAGCCCGGCGAGAGCCCGTGTTGGAAGCAACGAGAGGCGCTCGAATTTGAGAATCGCAATCTGCCAACCTACGTATCTTCCATGGCTGGGGTACTTCGACCTGATGGACCAGGTCGATTCGTTTGTGTTCCTCGACAATGTGCAGTTTGCGAAACAATCGTGGCAGCAGCGTAATCGAATCAAGACCGCTAGCGGTTTGCAGTGGCTCACGGTACCCGCGAAATTCCGCGGAAGGTTTGGGCAGTTAATCAAGGATGTCGAGATTCGCGAGCCGGACTTTTCTCGCTTCCACCTTCGCGCGATCGAACTTGCCTACGGGCGGTCGCGTTACTTCTCCGAATACTTTCCGCAGCTCAGTCAAACTCTGGAAGAGCTACGGCAAGGGCTGCTCGTGGACCTGAATATAGGTCTTATTGTGTGGGCGAGGAAGGCGCTCGGAATCAGTACCCGTGTGATCCGCGCCTCTGAGTTGAATACAAATGGGAAACGTACAGAGTTGCTTGCGCAGATTTGCCAGCAGCTTGGTGCCACCGAGTATGTTTCTCCAATCGGATCGGCTGCATATCTTATTTCGGAGCAGAAGATACTCACCGATTGCGGTATCAAAATCTATTTCCATCACTACGAGCACCCGGAATATCGGCAGCTCTTTCCGCCGTTTGTTCCCTTTGCCTCAGTAATTGATGCCATCTTCAACTACGGTCCGCTTGCGCTTGCGATCATTCAGAGCGGCAGACGCGATCTTTATTCGGTCGAAGATGCCGTAGAGCTGTCTGTCGCAGAGGCACGAAAGTCCAGCAGCGTTGCTTAACCAAAATTTCCGTGTCCAACTTACTTCTCAGCAGTGATTAGCCAGTCGGAGTTTACCCGTGTGCGGCCACAGAAAGTGCTTTCCACTCTCTCGAAACTAACGCTCGAGAAGTCGCCAAAGTATTCACAAATGTTTTCTTCGGTTAAGAAGTGCTGAATTGTGCCCAGCTCGTTTGTATCGGCGATGTCGAGCTGAAACGTTCCGGATTCAAGCTCGCGCCCTTTGCCGTAGCGATAATCGCGAGTAGTCCGTAACACGATAAACGACCTTCCATTTGTTGTCAGAATTCGTCGCACTTCGCTGATCGCACGCTTCATGTCGCGGGCATAGCCGTAGTTAAAGCAGCCATAACTCACGACTACATCGAAGCTTTGCTCTGCGAATGGCAGGGCCGTCATCGATGCCAAGGCTAATCCATACGTCGCCCCATTGTTTTGCAGCCGCTCCCGTGCATGGCGAAGGCCGGTGTGAGAGATGTCTATCCCAATCGGGGAAAATTCTAACTCGGCCGCCAGGCGCATGTGGCGTCCGGCCCCCGTTCCGATATCCAGTAACCGGCGCCGACTGTCTGGCTTCAGCTGAGCCCGAGTGGCCAGCAAAAAACGGACTACATCCTCGTTTGGGTAAACGGGCCGAAAACGTGGATTAGCGTGAAGCGTGTTCCAGTGAAGTACGGAATCTGACATCGCACTCACGTTATCGCAAAAGATACCGAATCGAAAGCTTTTGTTGCGGAGGGGTTTCACGCTAACTAAGATTCGAGAATCGTGGCAACCGCTGTGACCTCACTATCTGCTCTCCGGCAACAGACGAACATTCACATCGAAGGCAGGACCATCGGGCCGGGACAGCCTGTATATGTCATCGCGGAGCTTTCGGCGAACCACCAGCAGGATTTCGAACGCGCTGCACGATTGATCGAGCTTGCAAAGGAAGCAGGAGCAGACGCAGTCAAGCTTCAAACCTATACTCCCGACACGATTACGATTCAAAGCGATCGGGAGGAATTTCGTATTGGCGGCGGGACGATTTGGGATGGGCAGTCTTTGTACGAGCTCTATGGCGAAGCCTTCACACCCTGGGAATGGCAACCACAACTAAAGAAAATGGCGAACGCTGCGGGGCTTGCATTGTTTTCTTCGCCGTTTGACGAAACCGCGGTGGATTTTCTCGAGAAAATGGAAGTGCCCGCCTACAAAGTGGCTTCGTTTGAGCTTGTGGACATCCCGCTGATCCGGAAGATGGCCCGCACCGGGAAACCGTTGATTATGTCTACCGGAATGGCGACAGTCGCGGAAATCGAAGAGGCGATCACAGCGGCGCGAAGCGAAGGCGCGCACGAAATTGCGCTGCTGAAATGTTCGAGTGCCTACCCGGCTCCTCCCGGAGAGATGAACTTGCGCACGATTCCAGAACTGGCTCACAGGTTCGGTGTGCCGGGCGGACTCTCCGATCACACCATGGGGATAGCGGCGCCAGTTGCGGCGGTCACGCTAGGCGCCTGCATCATCGAAAAACATCTGACGCTTTCGAGAGCAGATGGCGGGCCGGACGCAGCATTTTCCCTAGAACCTCACGAATTCCGATCCATGGTGCAGGCAGTTCGATTTACCGAAGATGCTTTGGGAAACGTGCGATTCGGTCCGGCAGAGAGAGAACAGGCAAGCTGCGCTTTCCGTCGATCACTTTTTGTCGTTCAAGATATGAAACTTGGCGAGATATTCACTTCTAAGAACGTGCGTTCGATTCGACCGGCACACGGTTTGCATACTCGCTACCTGCCCGAGATTCTCGGCCGACGTTCCGCTTGCGACATCGAAAAGGGGACGCCGCTGAACTGGGGTTTGGTCAGCCGTTCGTAGCGTTCCGCGAACCCTTCTCGGCATCCCCTCAACGACACAAGCTGCACTATCCTCAAAAACTGAACCCAGCATTACTGTTACTACGAGGATAATGAGTGCCGCGACCAACATTTCCCAGCCTGAAGTAGCAGTCCTCGTACCAGCATCGACCGAGAATGTGATCCGCTTCCGAACCTGTATCGGCAGCATTTCACGCCAGTCATTGGTGTACTTTGCGGGCACCGTTTTGGCCACTGGCGCCGGATATTTTTTCAAAATCTACCTGGCACGAACCCTGGGAGCTGAGGCGCTCGGCATTTACGCGCTGGGTATGACCATCATTGGTTTCATTGGTGTTTTTAACTCCCTGGGCCTTCCCACCGCCGCCGCGCGATTTGTGGCCGCCTACTCCGCCCGTGGCGAGGCCTGGAGGCTTATAGGTTTCTTGCGCAGCAGCCTCACAGTGCTCACTGGCCTGAACCTGGTATTGGGGGCGCTGGTGGTGATCGCCGGACCCTGGTTCGCGGTGCACTTTTATCACGCTCCCAGGTTAAAGCAGTACTTATGGGCGTTTGCGATCATCATGATACTAGGCGTGTTGAATACCTTTTTGAGCCAAGTGATGGCTGGATATCGCGACGTGGCGCGGCGGACCATCGTTACGCACTTCGTCGCGACGCCCGCGAATATTGTGTTCGCAATCGCGTTAATAACTGCTGGATTCGGCCTGAGAGGTTACCTGGTCGCTCAGGTCGCAAGCGCTCTGTTGGTCACCTGCCTTCTCAGCGGCCTGGTCTGGAGAATGATGCCAGCAGGAGAACACAGGGCGGGAGTTTGGTTTGGTCGCGACGTAGTAACGTTTTCAAGCGTGGCTTACGGAATCGCGACCCTGCAGTTCGTTCTTGGCCAGGCTGACATGATCATCCTTGGTCATTACCAGGATGCACGGCAAGTGGGCATCTACGCTGTCGCCACGGCACTCGTGGGCTTTGTTTCGATTGCGCTCGATTCGGTCAATCAGATTTTTGCGCCGATGATTTCTGAACTACACGCCGCAGGAAACCGTGCGGTTCTGCAGCAGCTCTATTCAACGCTGACCAAGTGGATTCTCACCTTCACATTTCCGCTTGCAATAACGCTGATGGTCTTTTCGCACGGGTTAATGTCGATCTTTGGTGTCAGCTTCACGTCGGGCATGGCGGTAGTGGTCATAGGAGCCATTGGGCAAGTGTTCAATTGCGCTGTCGGTTCCGTCGGCTACCTGTTGCTAATGTCAGGGAATCAGACTGAGCTTATCCGGATTCAGGCCGTCAACGCGGTATTGCTGGTAGGGCTCAATTTCATTTTGGTTCCACGGATCGGAATTGCCGGCGCTGCGGTCGCCATGATGATCACAACTATCACGACCAACCTCTGGGGGCTAGGCTCTGTGCGGCGAATACTGAAAATTTTCCCGTACCATGCCGGTTACTTCAAATTATTCCTCCCTGCGATGGGGTCCGCCGCAAGCGTTCTTGTTCTTGCCCGCATCTTTGCGGACTTCCCTAAACAATGGCAGATCGCGGGAGTTGCACTGGTAGTTGCTTACGTAATTTTTGGGGCAACGATTCTTTTGCTGGGCTTGGATGATGATGATCGTGAGTTGGCCACATTGGCCTGGTCAAGGATCGGTCAAAATTTTCGAAAAATGGTGGTTGCCTGACGATGGACGGAATTCGAACCGTTAAATTGCGTGCGGATCTGTGCGAAGCCGCTGAGAAGAAGTTTTCTGTGCGGTTTGGTTCTTTAGAAGAATTCCTGACGGCAGCACTGAATGAACTGCTTCGAGATGATTCGTTAAAGATGGATCAGCAGGAGCAGTTGGTGATCGAAGAACGGTTGAAGGCGCTGGGATACATCTGAGTGCGTTTTCTGCATGAGCAAGTTGAAGAGCGCTGAATTCTGTTTCAGTCGCTAGACGAAGGGGGCCATTTGTTGCACTTCGTGCGGGATTTACTGGGTGCGCGAGTCGATACCCCGGGCTTCGTATTTTCGAGACCACTCGTTGCCATTCAAAGCGACGATTGGGGGCGCGTGGGCGTTCGCGATCGCGATGCATACGAATTGCTACGTGCGAAGGGCATAAGTCTCGGTCAGCACCCCTACGATCTCTATTCCCTGGAAACAGCGGATGACGTAACCGCCCTCGCCGAGATGCTTATGCGCCACCGCGATTCGATTGGGCGCCGGCCCTGCATGGTGATGAGCTTCTGCACGGCGAACCTGAATTTCAAGAAGATGAAAGCCAAGGGGCTCAAGCACATTGAACTACTTCCGCTGGCGCATGGTTTACCTGGGGATTGGTCGCGGCCAGGCTTGCTGGAGGCTTACCGGCGCGGCATTAGCGACGGTGTTTTTTATCCAGCCATGCATAGTCTGACGCATTTCTGCCCGCTGGCGGTGGAAAACGCCCTGCAGAGAGACGGGAAACGAGCGGAGTTGCTGCGAGCGTTTTGGGAAGCAGATACACCATACATCTACTGGCGGATGCCGTGGGTCGGATACGAATACTGGAACCCGGAGCGTCCGCACGTGGGATTTCTTTCTCCCGATCTGCAGCGGGTACAAGCCCGCAAAGCAGCAGAATGTTTTGCTGCGCTGTTCGGCAGGCTCCCGGTTTCCGCCTGCGCACCCGGATACTTCGCTAACCGCGATACCCGCCGTGCCTGGTCGGAGGTCGGTATTCGTGTAGCGCAGAATGGCACAGGAGGCGGGCTGAAGGCCCCGTACGTCGATGCCGCGGGAATGCTGCAACTTCACCGAACGATCGACCTCGAGCCTAGTCATCGAGAACTCGACATTGAGAAATATGTTCAGATCTGCGGGGACTACATTTCTCGCGGGTTGCCAGCGATCATTTCTGTCCACTCAATTAATTTTCACTCCACTCTCAAGGACTATCGTTCGACGACTCTCGCTGCTCTCGACATGCTACTGAGCGCGCTTGAGTCCAAGTATCCCGACTTGCTCTACGTTCACGATCAGGATTTGTACGGGATTGTCACCGAGGGTGTCTTCAGTAGCAGGGACGAACGCGTTAAGGTCTCAGCAAAGCGAGAGTGGGAGCCACAAGTTGCTCACCAGGGAGCATTGTGAGACATCCGGCTCGCTCGTTTGTACTGGTGACGATTGACTGCCTCCGAGCTGATCACGTGGGGTTCCTCGGATACTCACGCAACACGACGCCGTTCCTGGATTCCCTCGCCGCAGAAAGCTTTGTGTTCAAGAATGCGATGGCGTCGGGGGTTCCGACTTATTATTCGCTGCCGGCGCTGCTGGGTTCACGTTACCCGTTGGCTTTAGGTCGCGACGTAATCGGCATCGCACCTGGCGAAAACACGTTAGCAAGTGAGTTAAGCGAATGTGGATTCCGGACGGCCGCGTTCCTTGCTGCGAATCCCTATATTTCCACGGCTTTCGGCTATGAAGGCGGCTTCGAGGTATTCCGCGATTTCCTGAGCGGCTCCGAAGTGTCCCGTGTTCCCACGCCGGAATCTGGCGTGCGCCATCGCACGAATCGGATGTTGTCGCGCGCATGCCATAGCGTGCCGTTGCTGGGAGCAGCATACGACGAACTCTATTTTCAGTATTGCCAGCGAGCTGCTACTTCGGACAAAGATTCGCTGGAGAGCTTGCGGCGGTTTCCTGCTGCAGATGTCATAGTCGATTGCGCCAGTGCATGGCTGGACGAAAATTCGGGTGGCCCGTTCTTTTTGTGGCTTCATCTGATGGATCCCCATGCTCCTTATTACCCGAAGCTTGAGGCCCTGCAGGATATGGACGGCGAGATCACCGCGTCAGAGGCGAAGTACCTGAACTCATTCTGGCAAAGGACCGATCTCGGTACCGAGCGTCTTCAAACGAAGCGGGATGCGATCGTTTCGCTTTACGACGCAGGAGTTCACTGGGCAGATGCGCAAATACGAAGGCTGGTCCAGAAGTTAAGAGAGTTGAAGGCTTGGGACCAGTGTGCTCTTGCCTTTACCGCCGACCATGGGGAGGAATTCCTGGAGCATGGCGGAAGATTTCATTCTCCTCTCAAGCTGACCGAGGAGTTAGTGCATGTGCCGCTGCTGTTGCGCGTTCCGAGCTATTCGGAGCGGTGCGACTTAGAGTCGCCAATCGGGCTTATTGACGTCGCGCCAACCGTTTTCGATCTGCTCGATTTGCCTGCTCCCGCCAGTTTCCGTGGACGAAGTTGTTGGCGCTCACTGACGAACGGTTGGGCCTGGGACTGGCCAGTGTTCACGGAGTGCGCCAGCGGATGCAGTAATCCGCTTGATGTGGAAAAGAGATACTCCCCGAGATTGCTCGCAGTCCGTCGACGCGATTACAAGCTGGTTATAGATTTCGCGTCAGGTACGGACTCTCTGTATCACATTAGTTCTGATCCTCACGAGCGCAGGCCTCTGGCGGCAGGAGAAGCGCGGGAGTTAAGAAAGGACTTGCTCAACTGTGCTCGAAAGCACGTGGCAGAGTCCTGTGCGGCGCGGAATTTCGATTTGTCTCTGGGATGTCAACTGCGGGAGTTTCGGCTGAAACATTCAATCGCAGGCAGGCCCAATTGAATTGTCTGGCCGCGTGTGATTCGCTAAATGGAACCCGTTCGCATTCTCGTCGATAGTTTTGCTGATGCCGGCCTGCCGAACGCGCAGATGGGTAATGCGCGAGAAATTGTCGCCCGCCTCGATCCAGGCCGGTTTCACATAAGCATGTTCGCGCTGGGACGGCCCGATGCCCGAATTGCGGGTCGCGAGAACACGCGGCTGATTCAACTTCCCGAACGCCGGCAAACTGTCCGAATCCTTCGGGAGTTCCTGTGGGGGCGCCACGAGCTGTTGTTTTACATGAAGTCTGCTCCAGCAAGCAGGTGGTACGTAAGCCTTCGCAAAAACTGGAATGATTGCCGGCCTACGATCGGCACGATCGAATCGCAATGCGACTGCCGGAACGAGCCAACGCTCGATCCGGAAGGTATTCGGTTATGGGAGCAAAGCGTCCTTCGCTGCGACTATCTTTACAGCAACTCGGGCTCGGTTCAAAAGAGCCTCGAACGCGAATACGGACTGAGAAGCGAAATTATCCCAACTGGAGTTGACACGAATTTCTTCGTTCCCAGATGGGACCGCCCGTCACATTCTCGTGCGCGTGTACTGTTCGTGGGATCACTGCGAACATATAAACAGCCTCAGATACTGATCGAGGCTGCGGCGCAATTTCCGCAGGCAGATTTCCGGATTGCTGGCGATGGACCACTGGCGCCGGAACTTAAGAGACGGATCGCGGAGCTGCAACTACGGAACGTTTCGCTTCTGGGTCTGCTGTCGGCGGAAAAACTTCGCGAGGAGTATCAGGGGTCAGATATCTTCCTCTTCCCCTCGAAATGGGAAGGATCGCCGAAGGTCATACTTGAAGCCGCTGCTTGCGGCCTGCCGGTGATTGCGAGGAATGCTTACTCTCCGGAGACGGTGCTCAACGGAGTAACTGGCTACCTGGCGGCGTCTGAGGAGGAGATATTCGATTACCTCCGCTGCCTACTCGAAAATCCAGCTTTGCGACTGGAACTGGGCAGAAATGGACGACGACATAGTGAAGAGTACGATTGGTGCTTGATTACGAGGCAGTGGGAGGGCGTGTTTCTGCAATTATCACGACAAGGCCGAGCGAGGAAAGCGTCATGACAGGATCGGGCGCGCTCCTTGACGCCGAACTCCCCTCTTCCGTTCTAACGACGAGAAGACCGCTTCGAGTGCTGACCCTCACACCCTTCTACCCATCAGTCGAAGATCCGACACAAGGCAGCTTCGTTTCGGGGCCACTGACTTACATGGAGAGCCTGGCAGTTTCGCAGGAGGTGATCGCGGTCGAACCCTTTTACCGCGAGGCTGCGCATGCCACGGCAGAGAATTCGGCTGACTGGCTAAAGTATTTTTGTATTCCGACAAACTTAGGGCTGCCAAGTTCTGGCGAATTTCTCGGTGCACGCCTGATGCGTCGTGTAGTGGCGAAACATCGCGATAGACCTTTTGATCTGATCCATGCTCATTCCGTCCTGCCGTGCGGAGGTGCCGCTATGCGATTGAGCAGGCGATTATCAGTCCCATTTGTCGTCTCGGTACATGGGCTCGATGCTTTCTTTACCAGGCAGGCTGGGGCTGTAGTTAGCAGTTGGTGTGAGCGTGTGGCAAAGGATGTCTATGGTTCGGCGAAGACGGTTATTTGCGTCAGCAAGAAGGTGAGCGAACAGGTCTTATGCAACGTCGAGGCCAATGTATCCGTTGTGTACAACGGTGCGGATGCAGAGTTGTTCTCTCCTGACGGTAGAGAACACTTGCCGCTGACCGTGCTGAGCATTGGGAACCTGATTCCGGTAAAAGGGCATACCGTCCTGTTGCACGCGTTTGCCCGGGTCTCAGCGGAGCTGCCTGACTGCAGGCTGGAAATTATCGGCGACGGTCCGATGCGCTCATCTCTGGCGGAACTGGCAAGAGAACTGCAGGTTTCCGATAGGGTAAATTTCCGCGGACGCCAAAGCAGGCGGGAAACTGCTCAAGCCATGCGTCGGTGTTCAGTATTTGCGCTACCGAGCGAATACGAAGCGCTGGGTTGTGTTTATCTGGAGGCCATGGCTTGCGGAAAAACGGTGATCGGATGCCGCGGACAGGGCATTGACGAGGTTGTTGAGCACGGAAAGACCGGCATGCTGATTCCGCCCGGCGATGGAGTTGCTCTGTTTGATTCGTTGCTGATTCTTCTCCGTAACGCAGAACTGCGCAGGAGAATGGGAGCGTCCGCACGCCAGGTGGTGCTGCAAAAGCTTACCCTGCAACACCAGGCGGAGCGATTGTGTGAAATCTATCGGCGGAGCGTTGCATGAAGTGCCGCCTCGTAATCATCACGGAAATCATCGCGCCTTATCGGATCCCGGTTTTTAATGCGCTCGCATGCCACGACGAAATTGATCTGCATGTAATTTTTCTAGCTCAGACCGACCCCGCCATGAGGCAATGGCGCGTGTACTCGGACGAGATACGGTTCTCGTACGAAGTCCTCCCATCCTGGCGCGGTCGGCTGGGAAGTTACAACGTGCTCCTAAATCGGAACGTACCAGGTACTCTGCACGCGCGTGATCCTGATGTGATCCTTTGTGGAGGATACAACTACCTGGCTTCCTGGCAAGCGCTCCGCTGGGCTAGGCGGAACGGAGTGCCATTTGTGCTCTGGTGTGAAAGCACGGCGCACGACCAACGTTCGGGAAGCCTGGTACTCGAGTCACTGAAGCAAAATTTTTTTAACAAGTGCAGCGGCTTCGTGGTTCCGGGTGCCTCGGCAAAGGAATACGTGGAGCAATTGGCTGGCTGCGCCAGCGCGATTTTCGTGGCTCCGAATGCTGTAGACAACGACTTATTCGCTGCCGGGTCAGACTCAGCCCGCGCAAATGCGTCGCGCGTCAGGGGGCATCTGGGTTTGCCTGCGCGCTATGTTCTTTTTGTAGGGCGGCTAGTGAAAGCCAAGGGCGTGCTGGAGTTACTCGATGCATATGCCAGCCTGCCGGAGAAACTGCGATC
>Ga0070741_10010097_pt1 | contig 17987 bp, 18 predicted proteins | sample Coa_R1_4_FD_66440 | JGI IMG/M metagenome (GOLD analysis project Ga0070741, IMG submission 66440) | Surface soil microbial communities from Centralia Pennsylvania, which are recovering from an underground coalmine fire - Coalmine... | ecosystem: Environmental > Terrestrial > Soil > Unclassified ...
TCGTACGACTCCGGGATCATCATCATCAGCGCGTGCGGCAGCGAGCGGCCGGCGAGCACGAGCAGCTCGAGCACGTTGTCGAACGTCGCGGTGTCCGAGCCGCCGGGGCGGATCACCGGCAGGACCTTCGCGAGGTCGTCGCCGAAGAGCTCCGACGCGAGCTGCGACTCGCGCGCGCGCATCCAGTTCGCGTTGCCGCGGAGCGTGTTGATCTCGCCGTTGTGCGCGATCAGCCGGTACGGATGGGCGAGCTCCCAGCTCGGGAACGTGTTCGTCGAGTAGCGGGAGTGCACGAGCGCGACCGCGCTCGCAAACCGCTCGTCCTGCAGGTCGAGATAGAAGCGCCCGAGCTGGGGCGCCGTGAGCATTCCCTTGTAGACGACCGTGCGGGACGAGAAGCTCGGCACGACGAGGTCGCCGCCGGCCTCGCGCTCGACGAGCCGGCGGATCACGTAGAGCTTCCGCTCGAACGCATCCTGGTCGAGCCCGTCCGCCGCCGCGACGAACGCCTGCCGGATCGTCGGCGCGACGGCCGAGGCCGCCTCGCCGGGGACGGACGGGTCGACCGGCACGTCGCGCCAGCGCAGGAAGCGCTGGCCCTCGGCGGCGACGACGCGCTCGACGAGCTGCTCGAGCACGCCGCGTCGCGCGTCGTCCGGCGGCAGGAAGAACGCGCCGACGCCGTACAGGCCCAGGGGAGGGAGGGCATGGGCGTCCGGGTCGGCGCGTAGGAAGGCGTCCGGGATCTGCACGAGGATGCCGGCCCCGTCGCCGGATTCGGCGTCCGCGCCCGAGGCGCCGCGGTGCTCGAGGTTCTCGAGGGCGGTGAGGGCGCGGGCGATCGTCTCGCGCCGGGCCGCCCCGTCGAGCCGCGCGACGAGCGCGACGCCGCACGCGTCGTGCTCGTACGACGGGTCGTACAGGCCGGCGCTCGGTTGTCGCAGGACGCTCAAGAACGGATTCCTCCCAGACGAAGCGGACAGAGCCGGGGTGGACGGAACGTCCTCTCCGCCTTTGCTGCTAGTCGGCTGTGGCGGAGAGGAGAGCCGACTAGCGCAGACGAATGCGCGCGACGAACGCGAAGAAAATCGACTTCGAGGCGTTCGGTGTGCGCAGCATTCCGCGACCGACGATGACGGTCGCCGCGCCTGCCGTCAATCCTGTTCTCCGGTTTCAACGCGCTCCCCTTCGGTCCACGAAAAAAGCCCGCGGGAGATCGCGCTCCCACGGGCTTCGTCGCCCGACCGCACCGGCTCGTCCCGGCGTCGGCCTACCCCGCAGTCTGCTCGATCGGCCGGACGTCCGCAAGGCACTGCTGCGCGTGGGGGGCGAGCGACCAGTCCGCGCGGCCATGTCCCGCAACCTGGTTGCGAGGCATGGCTCGAAAGGGCTGGCGCTCGCGACGTGACGGAATGGGCGTCACCTGCGATTTGACAAAGCGCGGACGCGCGTGCAAGGTGGGTGAAGCGATGACGACCGCCGCGCCTCTCCGCATCCGCACGAGCCCGATCGGGCTCGTCGGCGCGCTTCTCATCGTCGTCATCCTCATTCTCCCCCTCTAGGGGGAGATACACGAACACGCGCCCTCGACGGCGCAGACGCCCACCTAACCCCAGGACAGGTGCGTCCTCGCATCCGTCCCGCATCAGGCGAAGGAGGAAGTGTTCGTGTCCCGCAGGATCCAGATCTTCGATACGACGTTGCGCGACGGCGAGCAATCGCCGGGCATCGCGCTGCAGCCGCACGAGAAGGCGGAGATCGCGGGGCAGCTCGAGCGCCTTCGCGTCGACGTCATCGAGGCCGGCTTCGCCGGTGCGTCGCCGGGCGACTTCGAGGGCGTTCGCGCGGTCGCGGGCGCGGTTCGCGGGCCGACGGTGGCCTCGCTCGCCCGCACGCGCCGGGAGGACCTCGACGCCGCAGTCGAGGCGCTCGCCGGAGCCGCGCGCTCCCGCATCCACGTCTTCCTCGCGACGAGCCCCCTGCACATGGCGAAGAAGCTCGGGCTCGAGCCGGACGAGGTCGTCGAGCAGGCCGCCTGGGCCGTCGAGTACGCGGCGCGCCGCGTCGACGAGGTCGAGTTCTCGTGCGAGGACGCGACGCGTTCGCAGCCCGAGTTCGTCGCGCGCGTCTGTCGCACGGCGATCGCCGCCGGCGCGACGACGATCAACCTCCCCGACACGGTCGGCTACGCGCTGCCGGGCGAGTACGCCGCATTCCTCGCAGAGGTGCGGCGCCTGTGCCCGGAGGTGCGGCACGTGACGCTCTCGGTGCATTGCCACAACGACCTCGGGCTCGCCGTCGCGAACTCGCTCGCAGGCATCCAGGTCGGAGCCGACCAGGTGGAGTGCACCGTGAACGGAATCGGCGAGCGCGCCGGCAACGCCTCGCTCGAGGAGATCGTGATGGCGCTGCGCGTGCGCGCCGACCATTTCGGGCTCGACACGACCGTCGACACGTCGGAGATCACCCGGACGTCGCGGCTCGTCTCGCGACGGACGGGCTACGTCGTGCAGCCGAACAAGGCCGTCGTCGGCGCGAACGCCTTCGCGCACGAGGCCGGCATCCACCAGGACGGGATGCTGAAGGACGAGCGGACGTACCAGATCATGGATCCGTCGTCCGTCGGGGTCTCGATGACGCTGCCGCTCGGCAAGCACTCGGGGCGCCACGCGTTCGCGCGCGCGTGCGCGGAGCACGGGTTCGAGCTCGCGAAGGACGAGCTCGACCGCGCGTTCCGGCGCTTCAAGCAGCTGGCCGACGCCGGCGGCGCCGTCACGCTCGACGAGCTCTTCGAGGAGGTGATCGCGTGAACGAGACGGTGAAGATCGCCTGCGTCACCGGCAGCGGCACGTCCGCGGAGCTGATGGCGTCCGCCGTATTCGCGCTCGACGAGTGCGCCCGCCTCCACGGGCTGCAGCTCGACGACCGGCACGTGAGCTTCGGGGGCGTGGCGTTCGCCTGGACGGCGCAGACGGTCCCCGTGGCGACGCGCGCGACCATCCTCGACGCGGACGCCGTGCTCGTGGCCGGCGCCGAGGAGCCCGCGCTCGCGGAGGTGATGAGCGAGCTCGACCTGCGCGCGCAGGTGACGCGCGTCCGTTTCGGGCACCGCGACGACGTCGCGTTCGTGTTCCCGCTCGCCGACTCGTCGGCCGAGTGGGCCGTCGACAAGGCCTTCGAGATCGCGGAGCAGCGCAGCCTGCGCATCGCCGTCGTCGGCGACGAGGATTGGTCCGACCTCGCCGACGCGATCGCGCTGGAGCACGAGCACGTCCACGTCGAGCACGTCTCGCCGAAGGTCGCGATCCCGCTCGCCGCGTTCAACGCCGGCCGCTTCGACGTCGTGCTCGTCGACCGCCCGTGGGCGGAGGCGATGACGGAGATCGCCGCGGCGCCCGCCACCTCTCGCGTCGCCGCGCACGGCCTGCTCGGCGAGCACGGGCCGAGCCTGTTCGTGCCGTCGCCCGACGGCGGCGCCTCCCTCGCCGATCACGGCGTCGTCAACCCGAGCAGCATGCTGCTCGCCGCCGCGATGATGCTCGAGCACGGGCTCGGCGCCGTCTCTGCGGGCTGGACGCTCGCGGGAGCGGTCTCGGCCGCGCTCGTCGACGGCCCGCACACGCCGGACCTGCTTCGCCGCGGCGCCGGTGCGACGACGGCGGAGTTCACGAAGCGGGTCGTGGGCGGCTTCCAGCTCGCGTACGCGAACGCCGAGTTCTGGCCCGGAGCGGCATGAACGGAGCCGACGCGATCCTGCGCATGCTCGAGGCCGAGGGCGTCGAGGTGATGTTCGGCCTCCCGGGCGGCGCGATCCTGCCGCTCTACGACGCGATGGCGCGCGGCACGACGGTGCGCCACGTGCTTGCGCGACACGAGCAGGGCGCGGGCCACATGGCCGAAGGCTACGCGCGTGCGTCCGGGCGCGTCGGCGTCGCGATCGCAACATCCGGTCCCGGCGCGACGAACCTCGTCACCCCGATCGCGGACGCCTGGATGGACTCGACGCCGCTCGTCTGCATCACCGGCCAGGTGCGCTCGCACCTGATCGGCACGGATGCGTTCCAGGAGTGCGACATCACCGGCATCACGATCCCGATCGTCAAGCATTCGTGGCTCGTGCAGGACGTGGAGGAGCTGCCGCATACGCTGAAAGCGGCCTTCCACGTCGCGCGCACCGGCCGCTGCGGCCCTGTGCTCGTCGACGTCCCGCGCGACGTGCAGGAGGCCGAGCTCGAGTTCGTCCCACCGGACACCGTCTCCCTCCCGGGATGGAAACCGCCCCGCCGCGGTCATGCACGTCAGATCGCGGCCGCTGCTCAGGCCGTCGCCGCGGCGGAGCGGCCCATCCTCTACGTCGGCGGGGGAACGCTGAACGCGCACGCGACCGATGAGCTCCTGGCGCTGGCGGAGCGCGGGCGGCTGCCGGTCGTGACGACGCTGATGGCGAAGAGCGCGTTCCCGGAGTCGCACGAGCTCCACGCCGGCTGGCCCGGGATGCACGGCCCGAAGTGGTCGAACTGGGCGCTGAACAAGGCCGACCTGATCGTCGCCGTCGGCGCGCGCTTCGACGACCGTGTCACCGGCAAGCTCTCCGCGTTCGCACCCGGCGCGACCGTCGTGCACCTCGACGTCGATGCCGCGGAGATCTCCAAGATCCGCCACGCCGACATCCCCGTCGTCGGCCCGCTCAAGTCCGTGCTCGCCGAGCTCGCGCGCGTGCTCGAGCCGTCGCCGGAACGGACGGAGCCGTGGCTCCGGCAGATCGCCGACTGGCGCGAGCAGTTCCCGCTCCGCTACCGCCGCGACGGCGAGCGGCTGAAGCCGCAGCGCGTGCTCGAGTCGCTGCAGGAGCTGACCGCCGGACGCGACGACGTCGTCTGGACGACCGGCGTCGGCCAGCACCAGATGTGGGCGATGCAGTACATCGAATGCGATCGTCCGCGAACGTTCATCAGCTCGGGTGGGCTCGGCACGATGGGCTACGGGATCCCCGCCGCGATCGGAGCGAAGGCCGCACGGCCCGACGCCACCGTGATCTGCGTCGACGGCGACGGCTGCTTCCAGATGACGCAGCAGGAGCTCGCGACCGCGGTGCTGGAGGAGCTGCCGATCGTCGTCGTGATCGTGAACAACGGCTACCTCGGCATGGTGCGGCAGTGGCAGGACATGTTCTTCGACGAGCGGTTCTCCCAGATCCACCTGACCCAGACGGTGCCCGACTACGCGCTGCTCGCCCGCGCGTACGGCGCGCTCGGCTTCACGGCCGAGAACGAGCAGGAGCTCGAGGACGCCCTCGCGGAGGCCGTTGCCTCCGGCCGCACGTGCGTCGTCGACGCGCGCGTCGACCCGCGCGAGCACTGCTTCCCGATGATCCCCGCCGGCGCCGCCGCGCTCGACGTGATCGAGTTTCCGGCCGAGGACCCGGTGAACGCATGAAGCACACGCTCTCCGTTCTCGTGGAGAACCGCCCGGGCGCGCTGATGCGCGTCGCGAGCCTCTTCGCACGGCGCGGCTTCAACATCGACAGCCTCGCGGTCGGGCCGACCGAGCGTCATGACGTGTCGCGCATCACGCTGCGCGTCGACTGCGAGCACACCTCGCTCGAGCAGATCGAGAAGCAGATGCACAAGCTCGTGAACGTGCTGCGCGTCCAGGAGCTCGCTCCGGGCGAGTCGGTCGAGCGCGAGCTCGCGCTCTTGAAGGTCGCGGCGCCGGCGAGCAAGCGCAGCGAGCTGATGGCGCTCGCCGACGTCTTCGGCGCGCAGGTGGCGGACCTCGGCCCGGACTCGATCGTCTTCCAGCTCGTCGGCACGCCGGAGGAGATCGACTCGTTCGAGGAGCTCGTCCGGCCTCACGGATTGCAGGAGCTCGGCCGCACCGGCCGACTCGGTCTCAGCCGCGCCGCCCGCTCGGGGGCGCGTGCACAAACGGTTCTCGTCTGACGGAATCTGATCGGAAAGGGAGCGACATGGCAACGATCCATCGTGACGGCGACCTCGACCTCCTCGACGGCAAGGTGGCCGTCGTCGGCTTCGGCAGCCAGGGTCACGCGCACGCGCTGAACCTGCACGACTCGGGCGTCGACGTGCAGGTCGGGCTCCGTGAAGGCAGCGGCTCGTGGCAGGCCGCGGAGGACGCGGGCCTCGACGTGCGGACGATCGCAGAGGCCGTGCGCGGTGCGCGCCTCGTCGCGGTGCTCGTGCCGGACCACGTGCAGAAGGAGGTGTGGGACCGCGACGTCCTGCCGAACCTCGAGCCGGGCGCGGCGGTGCTCTTCGCGCACGGGTTGAACGTCCACTTCGGCCGCATCGCGCCGCCGGAGGACCACGACGTGATCATGGTCGCGCCGAAGGCGCCGGGCCATCGCGTGCGCGAGCTCTACGTCGCCGGCGCCGGCACGCCGGGGCTCGTGGCCGTGTACCGCGACGCGAGCGGCAGCGCGCTGCAGCTCGCGCTCGCCTACGGCGTCGGCATCGGCTGCGGCCGCGTCGGCCTGCTCGAGACGACGTTCGCCGAGGAGACGGAGAGCGACCTCTTCGGCGAGCAGGCCGTGCTGTGCGGCGGCGTGCCTGCGCTCGTGCAGGCCGGCTTCGACACGCTCGTCGCCGCCGGCTACCAGCCGGAGATCGCCTACTACGAGTGCCTGAACGAGCTGAAGCTCATCGTCGACCTGCTCTACCAGGGCGGCTACGAGTACATGCGCTACTCCGTCTCCGACGTCGCCGAGTACGGCGACCTGTCGCGTGGGCCGCGCGTCGTCGACGAGGGCACCCGCGAGCGGATGCGCGAGATCCTCGACGAGATCCGGAGCGGCGAGTTCGCGCGCGAGCTGTTCTCGGACGACGAGCGGGGGCGGCCGCACTTCGCGACGCTGCGCGTCCGCGGCGAGGAGCAGGCGCGCGAGATCGAGCGCGTCGGCAAGGAGCTCCGCCAGCTCGCCGGAACAGAGGGTCTGCTCGGCCAGGAGGCGCATGTCGGGGGCTGATCCGTACGCCCGGGAGAGCGATCCGGGAAAACGGCACAGCGCTGCATTGACGGACGGCGTCGACCGCGCGCCCGCGCGGGCGATGCTGAAGGCGATCGGGCTCGACGACGAGGCGCTCGCGCGGCCGCTCGTCGGCATCGCCACGTCGTGGATCGAGACGATGCCGTGCAACTGGAACCAGCGCGAGCTCGCCCGCCACGTGCGGCGCGGCATCCTCGAGGCAGGCGGCACGCCGGTCGAGTTCAACACGATCGCCGTCTCCGACGGCGTCTCGATGGGCACCGAGGGCATGCGCGCCTCGCTCGTCTCGCGCGAGACGATCGCGGACTCGATCGAGCTCGTCGTGCGCGGCCACCTGCTCGACGGGCTCGTCTGCCTCGTCGGCTGCGACAAGACGATCCCGGCCGCGGTGATGGCCTTGTGCCGGCTCGACGTTCCCGGGCTCGTGCTCTACAACGGCTCGATCGCGCCGGGCCGCTACCAGGGGCGCGACGTGACGATCCAGGACGTCTTCGAGGCCGTCGGCGCCGCCGCGGCCGGCCGCATGTCGAATGCCGACGTGCACGAGCTCGAGGGTGTCGCGTGCCCGGGTGCGGGTGCGTGCGGCGGCCAGTACACGGCGAACACGATGGCGACGGTGCTCGAGTTCCTCGGCATCTCGCCTGCCGGGGCGAACGACGTGCCGGCGATGGATCCGGCGAAGCACGACGCCGCGTACGAGGCGGGCCGCATCGCGATGCGGCTCGTCCGCGACGACGTGCGGCCGTCGCAGGTGATCACGCGCGAGGCGCTCGAGAACGCGGTCGCCGCCGTCGCGGCGACCGGCGGCTCGACGAACGGCGTGCTGCACCTGCTCGCGATCGCGCACGAGCTCGGGATCGAGCTGACGATCGACGAGTTCGACCGCATCGCCGAGCGCACGCCCGTCGTCGCCGACATCAAGCCGGGCGGCCGTTTCGTCGCGGTCGACCTCCACGCCGCCGGCGGCGTCGCGCTCGTCGCGCGCGAGCTCCTGAAGGCGGGACTCGTGCACGGCGACGCCCCGAACGTCGACGGACGCTCGCTCGGCGAGGTCGCGACGGCCGTCGTCGAGACGCCGGGCCAGGAGGTCGTCGTTCCGATCGAGACGCCGTTGAAGCCGACGGGCGGGCTCGCGATCCTGCGCGGCAACCTCGCGCCGGACGGCTGCGTCGTGAAGCTCGCCGGGCACGAGCGGCTCTTCCACCGGGGTCCGGCGCGCGTGTTCGACTCGGAGGAGGAGTGCTTCGCCGCGGTGAAGGCGCGCACGATCGCGCCGGGCGACGTCGTCGTCATCCGCTACGAGGGGCCGGCCGGGGGGCCCGGCATGCGCGAGATGCTGCACGTCACGGCCGCGCTCGTGGGGGAAGGGCTCGGCGACGAGGTCGCGCTGATCACGGACGGCCGCTTCTCGGGCGCGACGCACGGCCTGATGGTCGGGCACATCGCGCCGGAGGCGGCGCGCGGCGGTCCGCTTGCGGCCGTGCGCGACGGCGACACGATCGAGCTCGACGTCGAGTCCCGCGAGCTGCGCGTGTTGCTGTCCGATGACGAACTGGAGACAAGGTTGGGAGCCGTCGAGCCGCGCGAGCCGCGCTATGCGCAGGGTGTGCTCGCGCGCTACGCGAAGTACGTCTCGTCGGCGTCCGAGGGAGCCGTCCTGCGGTGAGCTTTGTTTTGTATAGTGGCGACAAGGAGTCGGGCACAGCGTCCCGCTCCGCATCGAGAGAGGCTGAGGGAACCGGCCCGAAGACGCCTCGGCAACCTGCTCGTGCGAGCAAGGTGCCAAGCCCGGAGTGGATGCCGAGCGATGGACGAAAGGAGAAGGTGTAGTGCCCGCAACAGCTCTCCGTTGTCGCGTCTGTGAGACGCAGTACGACCTGGACCCGGTCGGGGTCTGCTCCCGGTGCTTCGGTCCGCTCGATCCCGTCTACGACCGGGACGAGCAGCGCCGCACCGTGACGCGCGAGTCGATCGCGGCGGGGCCGCAGTCGATCTGGCGTTACGAGGCGCTGCTCCCGGTCGCGCCGCCCGACGAGATCACGCTGCCCGTCGGCTGGACGCCGCTCGTGCGCATGCCGCGCCTCGCGGACGCAGTCGGCGTCGGCGAGCTCTGGCTCAAGCTCGACACCGCGAACCCGACGCACTCGTTCAAGGACCGCGTCGTCGCGGTCGCGTGCGCGAAGGCGCTCGAGAGCGGTGCGACGACGCTCGCGTGCTCGTCGACCGGCAACCTCGCGAACGCGGTCGCTGCGCGGGCCGCCGCCGAGGGAATCGACGCGGCCGTCCTGTGCCCCGCCGATCTCGAGCCGGAGAAGCTCGTCGCAACGTCGATCTTCGGTCCGCGCATCTTCGCGGTCGAGGGGAGCTACGACGACTGCTCGCGCCTGACGGTCGAGCTCTCGTTCGAGCTCGACTGGGCGTTCGTCAACGTCAGCCTGCGCTCGTACTACGCCGAGGGCTCGAAGACGCTGGGGTTCGAGATCGCCGAGCAGCTCGGCTGGACGCTGCCCGACGCCGTCGTCGCGCCGATCGCGTCCGGGTCGATGTTCACGAAGGTGCATCAGGCCTTCTGCGAGCTGCGCGAGCTCGGCCTCGTCGACGACGAGCAGCCGCGGTTCTTCGGCGGTCAGGCCGAGGGCTGCTCGCCGGTCGCGACCGCGTTCGCGTCGGGCGAGAAGCTGAAGCCGGTGCGGCCCGCCACGCTCGCGCGGTCGCTCGCGATCGGCAGCCCGGCGGACGGCGAGCTCGCGGTTGCGACGGCGCGCGCCTCCCGCGGAGCGGTGCACGCGGTGCCCGAGGACGCGATCGCGGACAACGTCGCGCTGCTGGCGGAGACGACGGGCATCTTCGGCGAGACGGCTCCGGGCGTCACGCTCGGCGCGCTGCGCGAAGCGGTCGCCCGCGGCGAGCTCGGCCCGGACGACCGCGTCGTCCTGCTCGTGACCGGCGACGGCCTGAAGACGCCCGGCCTCGTCGCCGACCGGCTCGCGCCGACGGTCGTCGAGCCGGACGCGGAGTTCATCCTCGAGACGCTCGGTGTGGGGGGAGGTGTGCGATGAGAACAGGACCGCGGACGGGCTTCCGCTGGACGAACGAGACGATCGTCTACGCGATCACGCTCTGGTACCGCAAGCACAGCCGTCCGCCGGTGACGAGCGAGTGGGACCAGGCGGGGGAGAACCATCCGTCCCGCCAGACGGTTGCGCGCGTGTTCGGCAGCTGGAACGCCGCGATGGAGGCGGCGGGCTTCACGCCGCGGCCGCGCGGCCGCCAGCCGCGTTCGTTCCCCGAGAAGGTGTTCGCCGATTAGCGGCGGGCGCGTCGTCTGCCTGGCGGGGGACGGCATCGGGCCCGAGGTCGCGCGCGAAGCGCGCCTGGTGCTCGAGCGGCTCGCGCCCGACGTCGAGCTCGACGAGCGTCCGTTCGGCGGCGCGGCGATCCGCGCGGTCGGGACGCCGTTCCCGGATGAGACGCGCGACGCGTGCATCTCGTCGGTAGCGGTGCTGAAGGGGCCGATCGGCGACCCGGAGTTCGACGCGGCCGACGTGCGCCCGGAGCAGGGGCTGCTCGCGTTGCGCGCTGCGCTCGACGCGTACGCGAACCTGCGGCCTGCGATCGCGGACGGCGTCGATGTGCTGATCGTCCGCGAGCTCGTGGGAGGGCTCTACTTCGGCGCCAGCGGCGTGCGCGAGGACGGCACGGCCTTCGACACGTGCGAGTACACGCCCGCTCAGATCGAGCGCGTCGTGCGGCGCGCGTTCCGCTTCGCCGCGGCGCGGCGCGGCGCGCTCACGTCCGTCGACAAGGCGAACGTGCTCGAGACGTCGCGGCTGTGGCGACGCGTCGTCGACCGCGTGGCGCAGGACTATCCGGGCGTGCGCGTCGAGCACATGCTCGTCGACAACGCGGCGATGCAGCTCGCGACGCACCCCGAGCGCTTCGACGTGCTCGTCACCGAGAACATGTTCGGCGACATCCTCTCCGACCTCGCGGCCGCGGTGACCGGCGGGCTCGGGCTCGCCCCCTCTGCGTCGCTGTCGGACGGCGGCCCCGGCATCTTCGAGCCGGTGCACGGCTCGGCCCCGGACATCGCGGGGCAGGGGATCGCGAACCCGACCGCGATGCTCCGCTCGACGGCTCTGCTCCTGGAGCACGGGCTCGATCTCGTCGAGGAGTCGCGGCGCCTCTCGCGCGCGATCGACGCTGCGATCGCGATCGCGCCGACGCCGGATCTCGGCGGCACGGCGACGACCGCAGAGCTCGGCGAGGCGGTAAGGGCACAACTCGCCGTTGACGAGGTGCCCGCCTCGACGTACGGTGGCTGAGATGCGTCACGCGCTCGAAGCCGGTCGTCGCGCCTTTGCGGGCTTCTACGCGTTCGCCTTTATGCGCTAGCCGGCGCTCTCGCTTCATCCCGCTCGTCGCCGGCTAGCTCGCAGATCTCGCGGGACAACCCCGTTCGCGAGGAGGCGGACACGTGCACGACGACATCGTCTATCCAGGCCCGGAGGGCACGCACACGGCGGCGGCCGCCTCGCTGCTGCACGAGGGAGCGCGGCTCGTGCCGCTCGCGGGCTTCCGCGCGGTCGCCGACGCGGTCGCGGCCGCCGACGCGGGCGGCGGCGTGCTGCCGATCGAGAGCTCGCTCGCCGGCGCCGTTGCGGAGACGCACGACCTGCTGTACGAGCGCTCGCTGTCGATCGTCGCCGAGACGGTGCTGCCGATCCGGCACATGCTCGCCGGGCCGGAGCGGATCGCGCTCGACTCGATCCGCGTCGTCCGGTCGCATCCGATGGCGTTCGACCAGTGCCGCGACCTGCTGGCGCAGCTGCCCGGAGCGGCGAGGATCGCCGTCTCGTCGACGGCGGAGGCGGCGCGGCTCGCAGCCGAGGATGACGACGCCTCGGTCGTCGCGATCGTCGGCGAGGACGCGGCGTCGCTCTACGGGCTCACCGTGCTCGCCGACGACGTCGGCGACCACACGGCGTTCACGCGCTTCGTGTCGATCGGACGGCACACGCGGCTGGACGTCGACGAGGCCGCGGCGCGAACGGCGTTCTCGTTCGTGACGAAGCACCAGCCCGGTGCGCTCCACGCGGCGATCGAGCCGTTCGCGCGTGCCGGGCTCGACCTGCAGCGGCTCGTGTCGCGGCCGCTGCCGGCGACGCCGTGGAAGTACCGCTTCGACGCCGTCGTCGCCGGTCATCCGCTCGACCCCGTGGTGCGCGGTGCGCTGCGGGACGTCCGGGCCCTCACGCGCGAGCTGCGCGTCGTGGGCGTCTACGAAGGCCACGAGGAGGAGCAATGAGCACGTCTGCCGTTGTCGAAGACCCCTACGTCCTGCAGGTGCGCCGCGAGATCTCGGATCTCGACCGCTCGCTCGTCGAGCTCGTCAACAAGCGCCTGCAGCTCGTCGCGAAGCTGAAGCGCTACAAGGACGAGCACGGGATCGGCTTCGTCGACCTCGCGCGCGAGCAGTGGATGCTGCAGTACCTGCAGCGCGCGAACCGCGGCCCGCTGTCGGAGGAGGGGTTGGCGGAGCTGTACCACGAGCTGCTCGACCTCGTGAAGCGCGAGGTGACGCGCGAGGGCTAGCCGAAGTCCGACGCGGAAGCTGGCTTCGCGCCGAAGGCACCTGCCTTCACCGCAGCGGCTATGCGAATCTCTTGACGAAGTCGAGCGCGATCTGCGCGACCGCCTCCCAGCCGCTGTCGATCGTCATGGCGTGGCCGCGACCCTCGAGCGCGATCAGCTCGGTCACGCCCGTGTTGCGCTTCTCCTTCGCGAAGGAGGCCTTCACGATCGAGCGCGGCACCGTATGGTCGTGCTCGCCGTAGAGGAGGAGCATCGGGCCGCGGTCGGGATTCTTCGTGTCGACCTTGACCTCGGTCCACGGGTTCAGGTTCGCGGACGCAGCCTGGAAGAGCGGTTTCGCCGGCGCGGGAACCGCGAAGGTCTCGTACAGCGCATGCGCCTCGTCCTCGGAGACGGCGTTCGCAAAGGCGTAGCGGAATTGCTCGTACGTGAGCGGGATCGCCTTGTTCAGGTTGGCCGGGTTCCCGAGCGCCGGTGCGGATGCCCGGAGCGCCGAGATCGGAAGCGGCAAGACGCCGCGAAACGGCGCCGGCGCGATCGCGACGGACACGGCCGCACGTCCGCGGCCGGCCAGGATCTCGGTGAGCAGTCCTCCGAACGAATGCCCGATCAGCACCGGCTTGCGGTCGAGGCGGTCGATCACGGCTTCGAGGTGGTCGGCGACCTCTCCGACCGTCTTGCCGGCGAAGACGTCCGGCCGCTGCTTCGCGTCCTCGACGGTCTCAGGATCGTCGGGCCAGCCCGGCGTGATCGCGACGAAGCCGTTCCGCTCGAAGAAGTCGGCCCAGCGCTGCCAGCTCGACGGCAGCAGCCAGAGGCCGTGGACGAACATGACGGGCGTTGCGGTCGAGGCGTTGACGCGCTCGATCTCGGCGGACTCGCGGTCGGTGACTGGCGCGGCGGCGGCCATCGGCGTGCTCCTTGCTTTCGGCGGACTGCGATCGAATTCTGTACTGACGGGTACAATACGAGTGGATGGGCCGCCCGCGCAAGTTCGATGTCGACGACGCGCTCGACCGGGCCGTCCTCGTCTTCTGGCGTCTCGGCTACGACCGCACGACGCTCACCGACCTGTGCGAGGCGATGCAGATCAACCGCCCCTCGCTGTACGCCGCGTTCGGCACGAAGGAGCAGCTGTTCCGAAAGGCACTCGACCGCTACGCACGCGGCCCGCACGCCTACGAGTCGGAGGCGCTCGCGCTGCCGACGGCGCGCGAGGTCGCCGAGGCGCTGCTGCTCGGGGCGGTCGAACGGCAGACGGGCGTCGACACGCCGCACGGCTGCCTCGCGGTTCTCGGAGCCACGACGCACCCGGACACGGACTCGCCGGTCGCGCGCGCGCTCATCTCCGCGCGGACCGCCGGAGAGGAAGCGGTGCGAGAGCGCCTCGAGCAGGCGAAGGCCGAGGGCGACCTACCGGCAGGCTCCGACCCGGCCGAGCTCGCCGCGTATCTCAGGACGGTCATCTACGGGATGACCGTCAAGGCGGCGACCGGAGCCACGCGCGCGGAGCTCGAACAGGTTGTCGAGCGCTCGCTGCGCGCATGGCCGCAGTGACGCTACGGCTCACCGCCGTCGGCGAGGTGCTCGGCGTCCCCGCTCGACGTCTTCGCCCAGGGCTCGCCCTCGTCCGGCTCCGGCTCCGGCTGCGAGTCGTGCTTCGGCTCCGCGTCCCTCGATTCGCCGTCACGCTCGTCGCGCAGCTCCTCGGTCTTCTCGCGGCTCTCGCGTGCCTGCTCGATCAGCTCGTCCTCTTCGCGCATGCGTGCGAGGTACCCGCGTGTTCCGCCGATAACCGCGGCTACGAGGGACGTTCGAGCGACCTGCCCTGCTCTTCGGCCTCGCGCTCGTGGTCGCGTGCGTCGGCGACCAGATGCTCGACATCGTGGCCGGGGTCCGGCCTCTGCCTTGCCCGCCAGAGAGACTCGTATAACTCGACGTCGTGCAGCTCATTCGCGGTCAGCACGTGCGCCGGGTATCGCGGCGGCTTTGGGTCGTGTCGGTGCTCGACCGACTGCTCGAGGCGGCCCCCCTCGGCGAGCAGCGAGCCGACCCCGACGATGACCGCGAAGCCGATCCTGATCGCCGCCGGGAAGACCCACCAGATCGAGCCGAGCGGCGCGATCGGCAGGCCGAGGACCGCGGCGAGACCCCAGGCCGTGAGGTAGACCCCGATCGCGAACCCCTGCTTGCGCCCGAGCTCGCGCCGGCTGAGCGCCAGGAGATCGGCGACCGCGAAGCCCACGGTAAGGCACCCGACGAGGGCCCAGTAGACCGCAGCGGGCATGCTCGAGTATCGGCACGCCGCGGTTCCGGCTCAACGGTGCGAAAAGGCGTCAGCCGGCGAGCGTCGAGACCGGCGCCGGATGCGCCGCCTCGTACGCCGTGATCGCGTCCGCCTCGCGCAGGGTCAGCGCCGCGTCGTCGAGCCCCTCGAGCAGGCACTCGCGCGAGTGGTCGTCGAGCTCGAACGGGAACCCGCCGGCGGTGCGCGATTCGAGGTCGACCGTCAGCTCCTCGCCGGTCCGCGCACGCGCCATCAGCTCCTTCACCTGCTCCGCCGGCAGCTGCACCGGCAGGAGGCCGATCTTCAGCGAGTTCTGGCGGAAGATGTCGCCGAAGGACGGGGCGACCACGACGTCGAAGCCGTAGTCCTGCAGCGCCCACGGCGCGTGCTCGCGCGACGAGCCGCAGCCGAAGTTCCGGCCCGCGAGCAGGATCCGGCCGCTCTGCGAGTGCAGCTCGAAGGCGGGGTCCTTCATCCAGTCGAAGAAGAGGAACTCGCCGAAGCCCGTGCGCTCGATGCGCTTCAGGAACTGCTTCGGGATGATCTGGTCGGTGTCGACGTCGGCGCGGTCGAGCACGACCGCGGGCGAGGTGACGGTGCGGAACGCCTTCACGCGAATGCCTCCACGAGGTCGCGCGCCTCCGCGAAATGTCCCGCGATCGCCGTCGCCGCCGCCACCTCGGGCGAGACGAGATGCGTGCGTCCGCCGGCTCCCTGGCGCCCCTCGAAGTTGCGGTTCGACGTCGACGCGCAGCGCTCGCCGGGCGCGAGCACGTCCGGATTCATGCCGAGGCACATCGAGCAGCCCGCGCGCCGCCACTCGAAGCCGGCCTCGGTGAAGATCCGGTCGAGCCCCTCCGACTCGGCCTGGCGCTTCACGATCGCAGAGCCCGGCACGACCATCGCGCGCACGCCCGGATGCACGCGGTGCCCCTCGACGACGTGCGCCGCCGCGCGCAGATCCTCGATGCGCGAGTTCGTGCAGGAGCCGATGAAGACGCGCTCGACCGAGATGTCGCGGATCGCGGTGCCCGGCTCGAGCGCCATGTACGCGAGCGCGCGCTCGGCGGCGGCGCGATCGTCCGGGTCGTCGAACGACGCCGGATCGGGCACGGAGCCGTCGATCGAGACGACCATGCCCGGGTTCGTGCCCCAGGTGACCTGCGGGCGCAGCTCCGAGACGTCGATCTCGAGCTCGCGGTCGAAGACGGCGTCGTCGTCGGTGCGCAGGTCGCGCCACCAGTCCTGGGTCTCGACGCTGCGCTCGCGCAGATACGCGAACGTCGTCTCGTCGGGCGCGATCAGCCCGGCGCGCGCGCCCGCCTCGATCGACATGTTGCAGATCGTGAGCCGGCCCTCCATCGAGAGCGCCTCGATCGCCGGGCCGGCGTATTCGACGACGTGTCCGACGCCGCCGTCGACGCCGAGCCGGCCGATCGCCGCGAGCACGTAGTCCTTCGCACCGACGCCGGCCGCCGGCTCCCCGACGAACGTGATGCGCAGCGAGCGCGGTCTCCGTTGCGGAAGCGTCTGCGTCGCGAGCACGTGCTCGACCTCGGACGTGCCGATGCCGAACGCAAGCGCGCCGAAGGCTCCGTGCGTCGACGTGTGCGAGTCGCCGCACACGATCGTCATGCCCGGGCGCGTGAAGCCCTGCTCCGGCCCGATCACGTGCACGATTCCCTCGCGGCCGCTGCCGGTCGCATGGAGCGGCACGCCGAATTCCTCGCAGTTCGTCCGGAGCGCCTCGAGCTGCTGCGCCGACAGCGGGTCGACCGGCGTGTCGTCGCCGGTCGGGACGTTGTGGTCCATCGTCGCGAGCGTCAGCTCCGGCCGGCGCACCGGGCGCCCGGCGAGGCGCAGCGACTCGAACGCCTGCGGCGAGGTGACCTCGTGGACGAGGTGCAGGTCGATGTAGAGGAGGTCGGGCAGGCCCTCGGCCGCGCGCACCACATGTGCGTCCCAGACCTTCTCGAAGAGCGCGCGGCCCATGCTCCGACGCTAGCCCACAATCGCCGAAACGGGTGCCGATTGTGCGGTTTTGCTGCGATTTCGGCCTATTCTCGACGGATGGCGGTCCGTGCCGACGAGCCCACCGACGCCCCGCTCCGGCGCGACGTCCGCCTGCTCGGCGACCTGCTCGGGCGCGTGCTCGTCGAGCAGGAGGGCGAGGAGCTCTTCGACGACGTCGAGCGCGTGCGCGCCCTCGCGCGCGCCGCCCGCGGCGGGGCGCAGCAAGACGAGCTGACCGCGGCCGTGGCGGCGCTCCCCGTCGAGCGGCAGGCGAGCGTGCTCCGCGCGTTCGCGACGTACTTCCAGCTCGCAAACGTCGCCGAGCAGCAGCATCGGATCCGCCGCCGCCGCGCCTACGCGCACGAGGAGCGCCGCCTCGACGACTCGATCGACGCCTCGTTCGAGCGGCTCGAGGACGTGCCGCGCGAGGAGATCGAGCGGCGCGTGTCGCTGCGGCTCGTGCTGACCGCGCATCCGACGGAAGCCGCGCGACGCACCGTGCTGACTGCGCACCTGCGGATCGCCGCCCTGCTCGGCGAGCTCGACGACCCGCTGCTCGCGCGGCGCGACGAGATCGAGGCCGCGCTCGCCACCGAGATCACGCTGCTCTGGCAGACGGACGAGGTGCGCTCGCGCCGGCCCCGCGTCGTGGACGAGGTCCGAAACGGGCTCTGGTTCTTCGAGCAGAGCCTGATCGACGCCGCCGAGCGGCTGCTCGCCGACTACCGCACACAGCTTCCCGGCGCGCCGGCGCCGCTCACGTTCGGCAGCTGGATCGGCGGCGACGCCGACGGCAACCCGAACGCGGGCGCGCACACGGTGCGCGAGGCGCTCGACCGTGCGCGGTCGCTGCTGCGTCTCCGCTACCGCGACGAGGTGCGCGCCCTGGCGGCCGCGGTCGGCGTGTCGTCGCGGCTTGTCGACGTCGAACCCGAGCTGCTCGAGTCGATCGCGCGGGACGAGCGCGAGCTGCCCGAATACGCGGTCGAGATCGGCGGCCAGAACCTCGACGAGCCGTATCGCCGCAAGCTCTCCTTCATGTGGCGGCGACTCGACCGCGACGCGTACGAGTCGGCCGACCGCCTG
>Ga0070741_10010098_pt1 | contig 17987 bp, 13 predicted proteins | sample Coa_R1_4_FD_66440 | JGI IMG/M metagenome (GOLD analysis project Ga0070741, IMG submission 66440) | Surface soil microbial communities from Centralia Pennsylvania, which are recovering from an underground coalmine fire - Coalmine... | ecosystem: Environmental > Terrestrial > Soil > Unclassified ...
AACGAGTCCATGGGCGAAGGCCGCGTCTCGCTCTACCTCGGCGTCTGGACCGCGGCCGTCGGCGGCGTCGGGCTGCTGCTCGACAAGGAGTCGTCCGCGGCGCAGTCGCCGCAGCTGCCGGAGCTGAAGAAGCTCGCGGTGGCCGCGCTGTCGGCGCTGCTGGTGCTCGGCGTGGTGACGCTCGTGCGGATCCAGAAGCGCAACCTCCACACGGACGAGCTGATCGACGCGATGGCCCGCGTGCGCCGGCTGTTGCTCCTCCCGGCGTCGGTCGAGCTGTTCTATGTGGTGACCGGCTGGAAGAGCGGCATGAAGGAGCGGCGCATCAAGCCGCGCCGCGACGCGCTCCTGCACGGCGGCCTGTCGCACGTGATCTATCTGGCGAACGCGACGGTGCCGGTGCTCGCCGCGCTGCTGTTCACGCGCGAGCTGGCGATCCTCCTGCCGCTCACGATCGGATCGTGGCTCGCCCAGATCGCGGCGACCTGGTGGTGGAACCGCGACCACCACCAGGAGCGGAGACGGATGCGGGAAAAATTCGACGAGGCGATCGGGGATCCGGCGGAAGAGAAAACGGCGGCTGGTTAGTGGCTCCTCTCAGAATCGAACTGAGAACCTTACGCGTATGAAGCGTCTGCTCTAACCAGTTGAGCTAAGGAGCCGAGAGGCCCGACTCCTTACCACCCGGCACCGTCGCTGTCAACGGCTTGACCCCTTGCGCGCGGCTCATGACACTCACGAACCATGAAGACCAACGTCGGCCTCGTGATTGCGCTCACCTTCGCCGCCTGCTCGAGCGGGAACGGCATCCAGGGAAACGGGGACGGCGGCGGCGGCGGCGACCTGGGGCAGATCCAGCAGGGCGACACCGTCACGCTCACGCTCGATCCGTTCACCGTGCAGGCGGGCGGCGAGGTGTTCAAGTACCAGGACTTCGTCAACCCGTTCGGCGGCGTCGACACCGAGGTCTCCGCGTGGGAGTCGCACATGTCGACGGGCTCGCACCACCTGCTCGTCTTCTACCAGACCGTCACCTCCAACCAGCCGCTCGTCGACGGCAACGGCCTCATGTTCGGCCCGACGCCGTACGGCGCGCAGCAGCCCGATCTCACCATCACCTATCCCGACGGCGTGGCCGCGCTGGTGCCGGGCAACCAGGGCATCCGCATCCAGGCGCACTACCTGAACGCGTCGCCCAACACCATCAACCCGACGGTGAAGGTGGTGTTCCACATCGCCAAGGCGGGCACCGTCACGCAGCACGCGGGCGTATTCTTCATGCTCAACCCCGACGTGACCACCGCGCCGATGTCGACGCGCACCGTCACCAAGTCGTGCCCGATCCCGTTCGCCGCGAACCTGATCTACGCCACCGGGCACATGCACCAGCACGCCACCGACTTCACCGCGACCACCAACGGGACGATGTTCTACCAGACCAGCGACTGGTCGCAGGCGCCGACGCGCACGCTCTCGCCGCCGCTCCAGGTGACCGCGGGGCAGATGCTGACGTGGTCGTGCACGTTCGACAACCAGACCAGCTCGACGCTGATCTTCGGCGAGTCGGCGCAGACCAACGAGATGTGCATCTTGAGCGGGCAGTACTACCCGGTGCCCGCCGGCTCCAATCCGCTGATCGGCTGCAATTAACCGAGCGCTTCCGGATTCACGACGCTCGACGGGCGGCGGCCGGCGAACAGGTCGGCGATGCTCTGCGCGGCGGCTTCGGCCATGCGCGCGCGCGTGCCGCGGGTGGCCGAGCCGAGGTGCGGCGCGAGGATCGCGCGCGGGTGCGCGAGCAGGCCGGGCGTGACGCGCGGCTCGTGCTCGAAGACGTCGAGGCCGACGCCGCCCAGGTGACCGCGGTCGAGCGCGGCGGCGAGCGCGGCCTCGTCGACGATCGGGCCGCGCGCGGTGTTGACCAGGATCGCGCGCGGCTTCATGAGCGCGAGCTCGCGCGCGCCGATGAGATGGCGCGTGGTCGCGTCGAGCGGGCAGTGCAGCGACACCACGTCGCTCGTCGCCAGCAACTCGTCGAGCGGAACGTGGCGCGCGCTCGCGTCCTCGCCCTCGATGACGCGCGGGGCGCTGTAGACGATCGTCAGGCCGAAGGCGCGCGCCCGCTCGGCGACCGCGCGCCCGATGCGCCCGAGCCCGACCAGCCCGAGCTGCGCGCCGTCGAGATCGAGCCCGACGAGCTGCTCCGGCTCCCAGCCGCGCCAGCCGGCGTCGAGCAGCGCGCGCCCTTCGCCGAGCCGGCGCGCGGCGGCCAGCATCAGCGCCATCGTCAGATCCGCCGTCGCCGCGGTGAGCACGCCCGGCGTGTTGGTCACCACCACGCGCCGCCGCGTCGCCGCCGCCACGTCGACGTTGTCGTAGCCGACCGCGTAGTTGGCGACGATGCGCAAGCGCGGCGCGCCCGCGAGCAGCGCCTCGTCCACCCGCACCAGCAAGAGCGCGAGCAGCGCGTCCGCATCCATTAATAGGGCGCGCAATTGCGCCTCGTCGAAGCGGCCCGCGGCCGGCTCCACGATCTCGTGCCCGTCGAGGATTTGCCGGATGCGCCCGGGCAGCCGGGCCGAGACGACGACCTTCACTCTTGCGGCTGCGGCGCGGGCGCGAACGTCTCCAGCTCGCTCACGCGCGCCTTCAATTCATCGAACCCGTGCGTGCCGCGCAGCTCCCAACCCTTCTGGCTGAAGTAGCGGCGCGCGCCGCGCGAGTTGCCGGCCAGCTCGAGACAATAGTCGAAGCCCTTCTCCGAGCACTTGGTCGCGCGGTAGCTGCCGCGCTCCGACTCGCGCGTCTGCGGATAGACGAACACGATCTTGCCGTCGCCCTTGTTGTCGTAGCGGAACAGCTCCCAGCTCCCCTTCCACGACGAGCCGGCTTGGAAGATCCCGATCGGCTGCTCGGTCACCGCCGCGAAGATCTGGAACGTGTCGGTGTCGCTCTTCGGCACGTGATCGACCCACAAACGATCGTAGACGAGATCCTGCCCTCGCCCATCGAGCGCGCTCGCGTCGGAGGTCCACCAGCGCCAGAACAGATACGCAGCGAGAATGAGCAGCAGGATGAACAGGATCTTTTTCACGGCAGGCCTCCGCGTTCATCATACTACGCCGATGCGCGCGCGATCTTCGCTGACACGTTGCGTTGCTTGATCGCTCCCGGCGCCGGTGTTATAGGGGCCCCGCAAATGAAGTGCCCCGTCTGCAATATGCCGAACCGCGGCGGCGCGACGCAATGCAAGCGTTGCGCGAGCCCGCTGCCGCGCACGTGCGCGGGGTGCGGCGATCCGATCCCCGACGGCGTCGACCTGTGCATCAACTGCCGCACCGAGCGCGTGCCGGCGGCGCTCGGCGCGGAGCTCGAGGACGACGATCTCGTCGAGATCCACGACGAGGGCGACTCGCCGGCGTTCCCGATCGCGCCGGCGTTCGTCGGGCGCAAGTCGCTGGTCGAGCGGCTGGCGAAGATCTTGGAGAACGTGCAGTCGCGCAAAGAGCTGGCGTTCGTCGCGCTCACCGGGCCGCCGGGCATGGGCAAGACGCGGCTGGCGTCGGAGCTGGGCCGGCTGATCCAGCTCCTCCTGCCGAAGACGCGCGTGCTGACCAGCGAGTGCGGCGGACCGGGCGCGCCGCCGTTCGCGGTTTTTCAGCGGCTCTTGCGCGAGCGCTTCGGCATCACCGAGGACGATTCGCCGGCGAAGGCGCGCGAGCGGCTGGCCGCGGTCGTCGGCGAATTGCTCCCGACGTCGCGCGCGACCGAGGTCTCGCACCTGATCGCGCAGCTCGTCGACTGCCCGTTTCCCGACAGCCCCGTCGTCGAGCCGCTGGCCGAGACGCCGACGCAGCTCGAGGCGCGCACCTTCATCGCCGTGCGCCGCTTCCTCGCCGCCGACTCGGCGCGCCGCCCGCTGGTGCTGGTGCTCGACGACATCCAGCGCGCGTCGCCCGAGACCGTCAACCTGTGCCACTACCTCGCCGCCGGTCTCGCCTCGTCGCAAGTCGCGATCCTCGTCGTCGGCCGGCCGAGCCTGTTCGAGTCGCACCCGAGCTTCGGCGAAGGCGACGTGACGCTCGAGCGCATCGAGCTCGGCCCGCTCTCCGACGAGGAGGGCTCGGAGCTCTTGCGCGAGCTGGCGCGTCCCGCCGGCGAGCCGCCGCCCGAGCTGCTCAAGCACGCGGCCAAGATGGGCGGCGTGCCGCGCGCGCTCGTCGAGCTGATGCGCTATTTGCTCGAGATCGGCGCCATCGTCGACAAGACGGGGCCGGGCAAGTGGACGTTCGATCGCGAGGCGCTCAAGTTCGTGCCGCTGCCCGATTCGCTCGAGGGGATCCTGACCGCGCGGCTGCGCGCGATGGAGTCGGCCGAGCGCGACCTCCTCGAAAAAGCCGCCGCGTGCGGCGAGGCGTTCTGGCTCGACGCGCTGGTGGCGCTGGTGCGCGCCGGCGCGCTCGAGCGCGGCGATCCCGACGGGCCGACGCTCGGCGAGATCGCGATCGCCGGCGATCGCACGCGCGGCGAAGTGGAGAGCGCGCTCAAGCTGCTCGCGCGCCGCGGCCTGCTCTCGCAGCCGGCGCACTCGTCGATCCCCGGCGAGCGCGAGTACCGCTTCGCCTATCCGCCGTGGTGGGACGTGGTCTACGAGGGCATCGGCATCGAGGCGCGCCGCCGCTATCACCGCCTGATCGCGCAGTGGCTGGAGCTGCGCCCCGAGGGCCGCGGCGAAGAGGCGCAGGAGGAGATCGGCCGCCACCTCGAGCGCGCCGGCGACGGCGACGGCGCGGCGCTGCGCTACCGTCGAGCGGCCGACGCGGCGCGCTCGCGCTACTTCAACGATCGCGCGGTGCGGCTCTACTCGGCGGCCATCGAGCAGCTCGGCCAGGGCGATCTCGCCAGCCGCATCCACCTGTGGCACGACCTCGGCTCGGTGTTCCAGCTCAAGGGCGAGTTCGACTCCGCGCTCGGCGCGTTCGAGCGCATGCTGCGCCTCGCGTGGGTGGTCGCCTCGCGCACCAAGGCGGCCGTCGCGTTCAACAAGATGGGCCGCATCTACCGCCAAAAAGGTGAGCTGCCGCTCGCGTTGGAATATCTGGAGCGCGGCCTCGAATTGTTTCGCCAGGCGGACGACACGCGCGGCGTGGCCGGCTCGCTCGACGACATCGGGCAGGTGCTGTGGCTGCTGTCGCGCTACGACGAGGCGCTCGATCGCTCGGCGTCGGCGCTGGAGACGCGGCGGCGCATCGGCGACAAGCGATCGATCGCGTCGTCGCTGGTCAACATCGGGCACATCGAGCGGCACCGCGGCCTGTTCGACGAGGCCGAGGCGTGCTACCGCGAGGCGCTCGAGCTGCGCGCCGCGCTCGACGACAAGGCCGGCATCGCGCACTGCCGCGGCGGGCTCGGCATGATCCGCTTCCAGCGCGGCGACGTCGACGGCGCGCGCAAGGAGTGGGAGGCGGCGCTCGAATTGGCCGAGTCGATCGGCGCGCTGCCGCTGCAGGCGCGGCTGCTCAACCACCTCGGCGAGTCGGCGCGCGTCTCGGGCCACCGCGGCGAGGCGCGCACGCGCTTCGAGGCCGCCGAGTCGCTGGCGCGCGACGTCGACGATCGGCGCGTGCTCTCCGAGGCGCTGCGCAACCTCGGCCTGCTCGACCTGGCGTCGGGTGACGCGGCGGCCGCGCTCGAACGGTGCCAGCAGGCGCTCGACATCGCGCAGACCGCCGGCATCCGCGTCGACGTGGGGCGCGCGCTGCTGGCGCTCGGCGAGGTCAACGCGGCCACGCTGTTCGACGACACCGGCCGCGGCGCACAGCAGGCCGAGGACTACTTCCGCCGCGGCGTCGATCTGTTCCGCGAGATCGGCAACGACGCCGAGTTGGCCCTCGGCCTCGAGCGCTTCGGCAAGTACAAGATCGAGCGCGGCGAGGTCGACGACGGCCGCACCGCGCTCCACGAGGCGCAGGAGATCTTCACCCGCCTCGGCATGCGCTCGGACGCCCTCCGCCGCGTGATCGGCGAGCTCTAACGCGCGACGGTCATGTCGCGGGCGTGGCGGCGGTCGAGGTGCTCGAGCGCCTGTTTGGCCAGCTCGCGGATCTCCTCGTTGTCGTGGCCCGAGGCGACGAACTCGAGGTAGGCGCGCGCCTCGTCGCCGCCGATCATCGCCAGCGCGTCGAGCACCTTCGGCAGATCGGCGAGGTCGCGGAAGCGCGCCACCTCGGTGAGCGGCTTGACCGCGCGCCGATCGCCGATCTGCCCGAGCGCGCCGATGGCCGCGTCGCGCGCCGCGTGGTCCTCGCTCTTGAGCCGCTTGACCAAGGGCGGCACCGCCTCGGCGACGCGCCGCTCGGCGGCGATCTGGATCGCCTCGTCGCGCAGATCCTCGTCGGTGCCGTCGATGGCGGCGGCGATCGCGCGCCCATCGCCGCTCTGCAGCTTGAGCCGCGCGCCCACGCCGCCGACCACGTCCGCGACCGCGCGCGACAAATGCGCGCGCCACGCCGCCGCCGGATCGCCGAGCTTTGCGATCTCGTACTCGTGCTCGGCGAGCCCGCGCTGCACCACCGAGCGGCCGGGCCCGCGCAGCTCCGCGTTCACCGTCGCGCGCAGCACGCCCTTGCCCGACGACGCCTCCTCCACGCGCTCGGCCTTGAGCTCGACGCGCAGCCGATAGCAGGGATCTTTTGGCGACGCGCAGGCCGCGCCGCCGTCGGTGACCGGCAGCCCGCCCGTCTGCCCGATGGCCTGCGCCGCGCGCGCGGTGAGCGCGTCGAGCTCCATCGGCACCGGCTGCGAGCGCGGCGTCTTGTCGACCAGCTTGACCTCGACGATCTGCGGCGCGAGCGGCGCCGGTTTCTTGCACGCGGCCAGCGCGAGGACGACGAGCGCTGCGCGCGCGATCTTCACAGCCGCTTCATCATGACGAGCAGATCGTCGCCCGGCCGATAGAAGTCGGCGATGCGCGCCACCACCGGGTAGTGCAGCCGCTGGTAGAACCGGTGCGCCGCGCCGTAGTTGTCGAGGTGCGACGTCTCGACGCGCACCGCCCGCGCGCCGAGTCCGCGCAGCTCCGCCTCCATGCGCTCGACGAGCGCGCGCGCCACGCCGCGCCCGCGCGCCTCGGGGTGCGTGACGATCCAATACAGATCCCACGTGCCGTCGGTCATCGGCGTCGGCCCGTAGCACACGTAGCCGGCGATCGGCCACGGCCCGTCGCCGTCGGCCACCAGCGCGCGGTACGAGCCGTTCGGCTCAGCGAGCGCGCCGTCGATGAGCTCGAGCGCGACCGACACCTCTTCCGGGGTGAACAGCGCGTCCTGGGACACCAGTCTCGTGAGCGCGAGACGATCGCTCGGCTGGATCCGGCGGACGCGGCTCGTCGGGGCGGGCCGGCGCGGCGGCGGCAGCGGAGACAACGGGCGCAGCGACTCGGTAGGCATGCAGCGGACTCTCTCCTCGATGGCGTGCGAGGGCGACCTCGCAGATGCGCTCGATCAGCTCGGGGTAGGCGAGCCCGCCGAACGAGGCCGCGCGCGAGACGCCGGCGCCGTCGGAGAGATCGCAGTTGGGATTGACGTCGATGACGAACGGGCGGCCGCCGGACGCGAGGCGCAGGTCGACGCGCGCATAGTCGCGCAGCTCGAGCGCGGCGAAGGCGGCGCGCGCCGCCCGCTCGCAGCGCGCGCGCGTGCGGGCGTCGAGCCCGTCGGCGCGCACCGGCCGCGTGCCGCGATACTCGTCGGAGGCGAGGTTCCACTTGCCCTCGTACGAGACGATGCGCGGCCGCCCGGGCGGCATGGCGCTGAAGTCGATCTCGTGCATCGGCATCGCCGCGCCGCCGATCAGCGAGACGTACAGCTCGCGCCCGTCGACGAACCGCTCGACCAGCGCCGGCTGCCGATAGCGCGCGCGCACCTCGGCCACGCGCGCGCACAATTCGCGGCGGTCGCGCACCACGCTCTTCGACGAGATGCCGACCGACGCGTCCTCGCGCGTCGGCTTGACGATCAGCGGAAACGCCAGCCCGAGCGCGCGCGGGCGATCCTCGTCGACCACCACGCCGTCGGGCGTGGGCACGCCGTGCGACTTCAGGATCCGCTTGGTCAGATCCTTGCGCAGCGCCACCGAGAGGCCGAGCGGCCCCGAGCCGGTGTACGGGATGCGCGCCAATTCGAGCAGCGACGGCAGCACCGCCTCGTGGCGCGCGTCGCCGCCGAGCGACTCGCACAGGTTGAAGACGAGATCGGGCGGATCGCGCCGCAGCTCCTCGACGACGGCGCAGGCGCCGCGCAGCGCATCGACCGACGCCACCGCGCGCGTCGCCACGTCGTGGCCACGCGAGCGCAGCGCCCGCTCGACGTCGCGCGCCGCGTTCTCGACGTCGGCGCGCGAGGCCAGCTCCGGATCATCGGCAGCGTCGGGATCGAAGTCGCGGTTGTGGACGACGACAACGCGCAGCCGGGACAAATGACCCATGCTTAAGGCGCTTATTCTACGGGTAGCGATCGAGAAAGCAACGGCGGAATCGCGCGGCCGGCGGCGCGGGCGAACGCGTCGGCGAAGGGCGGCGCCAGGTCGGCGGGCGCGAGCGCGCGGCCGGTGAGCGCGGCCAGCGACGTGGCGCGGGTGTTTTTCAGGCCGCACGGCACGATCAGATCGAACGCGTCGAGCGCGGTCGAGACGTTGAGCGCCACGCCGTGCGCCGCCACGCGGCGGTGCACGTGCACGCCGAACGCCGCCAGCTTGTCGTCGCCGACCCACACGCCCGGGCACTCGCGGCGGAAACGCGCGCGCACGCCGAGCGACGCGGCGACGTCGATGCACGCGGCGGCCATCGCCTCGACGTGCGCCACCACGCCGCGCTCGAGCCGCATCACCGGGTACGCCACCAATTGGCCGGGGCCGTGATAGGTCACGTCGCCGCCGCGGCTCGAGCGCTCGACGGCGACGCCGCGCGCGCGCAGCTCGCTCGGGGACGCCAGCACGTGCTCGGCGCGCGCGCCGCGGCCGAGCGTGATCACCGCGTCGTGCTCGACCAGCAGCAGCGTCTCGGCGCCGCGATCGCCGTCGAGGATCCGCCGCCTGAGCCGCTCCTGCAGCTCGACCGCCGCCGCGTAGCCGACGCGCCCGAGCCACACGGCGGCGAGCGGCGTCATCCCTCCGCGAGCTCCGCCAGGAAATCGAGATCGAGGTAGTCGATGGGCATGAGCGCGCGCCGCACGCCGAGGCCGTGGCGCATGCACAGCGCCGCCAGCGCCGCGCCGTCGTAGACCTCGACGGCGGGCGCGGCCTTCAGCTCGGTCAGCGCCTCGGCGGCGGGACGGCCGGCGGCGAACAGGAAGCCCTCGTCGAAGCCGCGCGCCTGCAAGCCCGCGCGCAGCTCGCCGACGGCGCGGCGGGGAATCTCGCCCTCGCCCGGGCGCAGCGCGATCAGCGCGCGCAGCGAGCCGACGCCGACCGCGCGCTGCCCGCCGTAGTAGGCGACGCCCTCGCCGCGGCGCACCAACTCGACGCCGGTGATGCCGAGCTTCTCGACCAGCACGCGGCCGAGCGTCTCGAACGCGGGCGGGCTCAAGCGGCCGAGCCGCCGCCGCAGCGCCGCGCGCGTGGCCTCGCGCAGGCGCGCCGCCCGCTCCTGCAGCTCGCGCTCGAGCGGCTGCAGCTCCTGGTCGAGCTTGCGATCGGCGAGCGCGAAGTGGCCGCCGCCGAGCGCGCGCACGCGCGAGCGCAGCCCGTCGGCCTCGCGCTCGCGCTGCTCGCGCATGAGCGCGGTGCGGATCGCGCGCGTGACTTCGCCGGCGCCGCCCTTGCCGTCGAGCAGCCGCCGCTTGAGCGCGACGTCCGTCATCTGACGCACGTGCATCGGCCGTCCGTCGGAGCTGCGCAGGATCTCGATCACCGCGTCGACGACGCCGCCCGCCGGCCGCTCGCCTTCGCGCGGCCGCTCGCCTTCGCGCGGCCGATCACCTTCGCGCGGCCGCTCGCCTTCGCGAGCGCGATCACGCTCGCGGTCACGTTCACGCTCGCGGTCGCGTTCACGTTCACGGTCGCGCTCCCGATCGCCGTCGTGCGCGGGCTGCGGCGACTGAGCATGCGCGCCGTGCGACGGCTGCTGCTGCGGCGCCTGGTGCTGCTTGCCCTTGTCGCCGTGCCGCCCGCGATCGCGATCGCGCCCGCGGCGATGGCGGCCGCGCTCCTCGTTGCGCCGCCCCTGGATCTCGGCGCGCACCGCCCGCTCCTCGTCGCTGCGCGTCAGCTCCTCCGCGCCGTGCGACGGCGCCAGCACCGGCCCGCTCGGCAGATCGAAGTCGTGATCCTCGCCCGCGCCTTCGTCGCCCGCGCCTTCCTCGCCCGCGCCTTCCTCGCCCGCGCCCTCGTCGAGCGCGCCTTCCTCGCCGGCTGCCCGATCGCCCGCCGGCTCCTCGCCGCGCTCGACCGCCTCGGCCGCCGCGCCTTCGAGCAGCAGCTCGCCCTCGCCCTCCGCGCCCGCTTCCGGAATAACTGACCCCGGGTCAGTTATTTCCTCCTCGCGCGCGATAACTGACCCCGGGTCAGTTATTTCCCCTTCGACCGTCTCTTCGTCCGCCGTCTCCGTCGCTGCCGCGGCCGCCGGCTGCCCCGCCGCCTCCGCGCCGCCGCCGCGCCTGCGCCCTCGCCCGCCGCGCCGCCGCCCGCGTCGCCGCTTCTCGCCCGACGGCGCCTCGCCTCCCTCGCCGCCCGCCGCCGGCGCGCCCGCCGCTCGAGCCGGCGCCGCTTCTCCCTCCTCCGCCGCCGCGCCCCGTCGAGGCCGCCGCTTGCGTCCGCCCTCGGCCGCGTCGCCGCCCGCGCCCGCCTCGCCGCCGCCCGCCGCCGCCGCGACCGGCTCGGCCCCCGCCGCCGGATACGGCCGCGGCGGATACGCCTTGAGCCCATAGAGCCCCGGCTTGATCTGGATCAGCTCCAGCCGATGGTCGCCGCGTTGGAGCGCGTCGTCGAGACGCGCCATCATGGTGCCCTCGGGATCCCGCCCCACCACCGACAGCAGGTTCAGCCGAAGCGCCTGCTCCACCAGAAACTTACCCGTCGCGGGTTTGCCCTCCCGTCGGAGGACTTCGATCGCAGCCTCGAGAAATGTCATTCGGATGCACGCCTGGAAAAAGTATCGGAGTGTTATCCGCCGTCGGAGAGGGTGTCAAGCTCGCGTGCGCCGCCGGAAAAGCGGCCAAAAAATTTGCGGCCTCCGTCGGGCGCGGGTACTCACGAAGAGACACGTTGGGCGTGTCCCCGGCGACGCGCCGGGCGCGAAGCCGCGGCGCAGGGCGGCTTTCTCGACGGCACGCCGCTTGAGATTCGAGGGCCTTGCAGAGGAGACCACATGCGGACCGGGCGGCGAATCGGAGTGCTCCTGGGCGGACTGTCGAGCGAGCGCGATCTGTCGCTGCGCACCGGCGAGGCGGTGTACGCCGCGCTCGTCGAGCGCGGGCACGACGCGGTCCGCATCTTCGTCGATCGCGATCTCGACCTGGCGCTGCGCGCCGAGCGCATCGAGGTCGCGTTCCTGGCGCTGCACGGCCGCTACGGCGAGGACGGCTGCGTGCAGGGGCTCCTCGAGTTGCTCGGCATTCCGTACACCGGCTCGTCGGTGCTCTCGTCGGCGCTGGCGATGGACAAGCTGAAGGCGAAGGAGCTGTTCCGCCTGCACAACCTGCCGACGCCCGCCTACTACGTGCACCGCCGCGGCGAGCAGAGCGCGGCCGAGCAGCACGGATCGTTCGGCTTCCCGGCGGTGGTCAAGCCGCGCGCGGAGGGATCGTCGCTCGGCGTGCGCCTGGCCGAGGACGCGGATGAATTGGAGGCCGCCGTCGAGGACGCCCTGCGCTTCGACGACGACGTGCTGGTCGAGCGGTTCATCGAGGGCGCCGAGGTGCACGTGGCGCTGATCGGCGATCGGCCGCTCGGCGCGGCCGAGGTGGTGCCCGAGCGCGCCATCTTCGACTACGCCGCGCGCCACTCGGGGTCGAGCGTGTTCCTGCCGCCGCGGCTGTCGGCGGAGCGCCTGCGCGGCGTGTGCACGCTGGCCGAGCGGGCGGCGCGCGCGCTCGAGTGCACGGGGCTCGTCGAGGTCGACGTGCTGGTGTCGGAGCGCGGCAACGAATATCTGATCGAGGTCGATACGCAGCCGTCGCTGGCGCCGCACGGCCTCTTGCCGAAGATCGCGCGCGCGGCGGGCGTCGAGCTGGGCGCGCTGGTCGAGACGCTGCTCGACGACGCGCAGCTGCACGCGGGCGGGCGCGCGGGCGGACGGCGCTCGCGGCGCGTCGACGACGGCGCGCCGGGCGTCGAGCGGCGCGCGGTCGGCTCGGAGCCGCACTGACGATGACGTGGCGCGCGCGGCTGGCGATCGCGACCGCCCTCGCCGTCGCGGGCGCGGCGTCGAGCTTCGCCTGGCGCACCGCGCACGCGCCGCTCGGCCCGTCGCTGGAGGCGGCGCTCGCGCGCATGACCCGCCTCCCGCCGTCGGAGATCTCGGTCGCGTCGGCGTACCTGCGCGCGCCGGCCGCGCTGCGCGTCGAGCGGCTGCGCGTCGGCCCGTTTCGCGCCGGCGAGGTGGAGCTGCGCGCCGACTGGTCGATGCTGCTGCGCGGCCACGCCCGCCTCGGCAGCGCAACGGCGCGCGAGCTGGCCTTGGTCGCGTCCCCTGCGCGAGGCGAATCTCCCGTGCGCAATGAATCTCCCGTGCGCAATGAATCTCCCGCGCGCAGCGAATCTCTCGCGCGCAACGAATCTCTCGCGCAAAGCGAATCTCCCGCGCGCGGCGAATCTCCCACGCGCAACGCATCTCCAGCGACGGGCGAATCGCGCATGGACGACCCCCGCGTGCTCGCGCGGGTCGGGGAGATCGAAGCCACGATGAGCGGCGGGCGCGGGCGGCTGACGGCGCGCGACCTCGGCGCCGAGCGCGCCGGCCTGCCGATCACCGCCGCGCACCTCGCCGTCGAGTGGAGCGCCGGGCGCGTCGAGCGCGCGGCGTTCTCCGGCGTGCGCGTCGGCGGCGCGCGCGGCCTCGACGAGCTGACCGGCCACGCCTGGCGCGACGGCGATGGCTATCGCCTGCGCGCCGCGCGCCCCGGCTTCGAGCTGGCCGGCCGCCTCGACGGCGCGGTGCTGGAGGCCAAGGTCCGCCTCGACGCGCTGCCGCTCGAGACCGCCGCGCCGCTCGCGCGCGCCGCCGGAATCGATCTCTCGCGCGCCGCCGCCACCGGCGAGCTGGCGCTGCACCAAGACGCCGTCGAGACGCGCGCCGAGGGCACGCTGCGCCTCGACGAGCTGGTGATCGACAAGCCCGCCCTCGCCCGCCGCCGCCTCGGCCCGCTCTCGGTCACGCTCACCGGCGACGCGACCTTCGCGGCGCCGGCGCTCTCCGTCGAGGAGCTGCGCGTGCAGCTCGGCTTGATCGACGCGCAGCTCTCCGGCCACGTCGATCCGCGCGCGTTCGACGTCACGGTCGAGCTCCAGCCGGTCGGTTGCGCCGAGGCGCTGCGCGCGCTGCCGCCCGATCTCCTGCCCGCGCTCGACGGGCTCACGCTCGACGGGCGCCTCGGCGGCCGCACCCGCCTCGCCGGCGATCCGGCGCGCCTCGGCGAGCTCCAGCTCGAGGCGGCGCTCGACGTCGGCTGCCGCGTGCTCGACGATCCGCCGCTCGCCGATCCGCGCTCGCTCAACGGCCCGGTCACCGCGCGCGGCGACGACGGCCACGGAAAAGAACGAACGTTCGTGCTTTTTTCCGGCAACCCCGGCTTCCGCCCGCTGGCGTCCCTGCCCGAGCACGTGGTGCGCGCGTTCGTGATCGCCGAGGACGGCCGCTTCTTCCAGCACCACGGCTTCGACCTCGACATGATCCGCAAGGCGCTGGCGCAGGATCTCTCGTCGGGGCGCTTCGAGCGCGGCGCCTCGACCATCACGCAGCAGGTGGCCAAGAACATCTTCCTCTCGGGCGAGCGCACCGCCGCGCGCAAGCTGGAGGAGGCGGTGCTCGCCTGGCGCATGGAGCAGGTGGTGCCCAAGCGCCGCATCCTCGAGCTGTACCTGAACCTGGTCGAGCTCGGCCCCGGCATCTACGGCATCACCGAGGCGGCCGATCGCTACTTCGGCAAATTGCCCGAGGAGCTGAGCGTCGACGAGGCGGCGCAACTGGCCGCGCTGCTGCCGGCGCCGCGCCACGGCATGGACGCCACCTGGCAGCGCCGCTACAAGGCGCTGATGGCGCGCCTGCCGTCGGAGCACGTGACCATCCCGCCGGTCAAGCTGGCGGCGCGCGCAAAATAGCACGATCGTGCTTTTTTTCTAGAACGTGTTCTAGCGCGATCTCGACGCGGCTCAGACGCCGATGAACAGGCGGTTGCCGAAGTTGCGCTCGAGCTTGGCGGAGAAGATCTTCTGCGCCGCGCTGTCGATGTCGTAGGCGACGCGCTTGAACTCGAACACGCGCGCGTCGGAGTCGTACACGGTGTAGCTGGCGCGGTTGTCGTAGTCGCGCGGCTGCCCGACGGAGCCGACGCTGATGATGTACTTGTGGCCGGGCCGCAGCTCGAACTTCTGCGCCACCACCTCGTGCACGTCCTCGGGCTCGAGCGCGAACGACTTGCAGAGGTGCGAGTGGCCGATGAACGTGACGTCGGCCAGCCGCTCCCACTCGGGCAGGCAGCGCGCCGCCTGCTCGGGCGCGAAGATGTATTCGAACTCCTCGATGTTCACCGGCGAGCCGTGACAGAACGAGATGTGGCCCTCGCGCACCTCGTAGGGCAGCGACTGGAGCCACTTCATGTTGTCGGGGGAGAGGATCGACGCGTGGAGATCGAGCGCCTGCCGGGCGGCGTCGTAGTAGTAGCTGTAGTCCATGCGCCCGGCGACCGCGGCGTCGTGGTTGCCGAGGATGGTGAACGCGGCGACGTCGCGCACCAGATCGCAGCACTCGTTGGGATTGGCGCCGTACCCGACGGTGTCGCCGAGGCAGACCAACTTGTCGACGTGCTCGCGTTCGAACGCGCTCAGCACCGCGCTGAGCGCTTCGTGGTTCGCGTGCGTGTCGGAAAAAATGCCGATCTTCATGGTCGTGGGGGCGCCGGCACTATTTTACGCTCACGGGACGGTGCGCGGCAAGGTCGACTTCGGCGTGGGATTGGTATTCTCCTCCGTCGAGCGCGCCAGCGCGGGTAGATCGTTGGCGGTGCGCTCGGAGTCGTCGGGCTCCTCGGAGAGGGCCACCTCGTCGCCGTCGACCTCCTCCAGATCCTCGAGGTCCGACGGATCCAGCTCGATCGATCCGCCGAGCGCGTCGTAGAAGCGGCGCGAGAAGCCGCGCACCACCGTCTGTTCCGCCGGGTTTCCCTTGCGCACCGCCTCGTCGGCGGCTCGCACTTCGACCGACAGCGCGACCGCGCGCTGCGCCGCCTGCGCCACCAGCGCGTCGCGCCCCGACGCCAGCATCTCGACGGGCGACTTCACGCCGCGCGCCGCGAGGTGCGCCAGCGCCTCGATGATCCGCTCCCGCCGCTCGGCGTCCACCTCGCGCAGCCGCGCCGCCAGCGGCATCACCGCCTGCGCGCCGACGTCGCCGAGCGCGCGCGCGATCTCCGGCCAGATCTCGGTCGGCTCGAAGAGCAGCAGACGCACCAGCGCGTCGACGGCGAGCGGCGACTTGAGCGCGCCGAGGCCGAGCGCGCAGCCCTGGCGCATGAACGAGCGGCGCGACTTGAGCCCCTCGATCAGCCACTTCTCCGCCGCCACGCCGAACGACGTCACCGCCGGCAGCACCACGTTGCACTCGCCGCGCGGCATGCGGCGGATCGCCGAGAACAGCGTCGGCAAGGTCGGCGTCTCGTGGCGCTCGCACAGGATCAGCGCCGCCTCGCGGCGCAGCTCGCGCCGCTCGAGCAGCGCCTCCAGCTCGCCGGTCTCGAGCGTGCGCAGATCGACGCCGCCCTGCGTGCCGGCGCGCGCGCGCTTGAGCGACGACTGCGCCGCCAGCCGCGCGCTCTCGTCGACGGTGACGCCGGCGCGCTCGCACTCGTGCAAGAGGCTCTGCCAGTTGTCGGCCTCCTCCGCCGCCGAGAGATCGTTCGGCTTGACGCGCGCCGAGACCTCGGCAAAACGCCGCACCTGCAAGACCAGGAGCTCGGGCCACGACGGCAGCGGCGTCGAGTGCTCGCGCGCCGAGCGCTCCACCAGCGCGCGCGGCACCGCGATGCCGGTGTCGAGCGCGCGGCGGATCACGCGCGCCCGCTTGGCGCGCCACACCGGCAGCGGCACCGAGCCGATCTCGACCAGGTACGCCTCGGCGCTCGGCTCCGACCAGCGCGCGATCGCGCCCAGCGCCGCCAGCACCGCGCCCGGTCGCTCGAGCGGCTCCAGCTCGTCGTCGGGCAGATCGATCGGCGTGCGGCCGAGGCGATCGTAGCCGGGCCCGACCAGCAGCGTGCGCGCGCGCTCGAAGCTGCGGCTCGGCGGCGCGATCCGTTCGAGCGCGTCGCGCGCGCCCTGCTGCAAGAGGCGCACGTTCTCCTCGAGCGGCGCCTCGACGTGATGGGTCACCACCGGCAGGTACTCGGCGTCGTACAGCTCGACGGTGACGCGCGCCTTGCGGCCGAGCCCGTCGAGCACCACGCGATGCGCGGCGCGCGCCACGTCGAGCGGCACGGTGAGCACGCGGTCGGCGTCGAGGCGCGCGCGCCCCGGCGAGGTGCCGCCCGACGCCGGCGCCACCAGCGTCAGCGCCAGCAGCGGATACGCCGGCAGGCGGTGCAGCTGAAAGCGCAGCTCGAGCGGCCCCGGCACCAGGCACTCGAGCGCGTTCGCCGGCAGCGACGCGCACACCAGCACCTTGTCGTCGATGAAGAACGCGGTCGGCCCTTCGCGTCCGGCGATCCAGCGCTCGATCATCGCCGAGCGCGGATCGGGCACCTGCACGCGGATGCGCGTGTGCTGATCCGAATCTTCCGGCGACGGCGACGCGCCCGAGCGGCCGCGCTTCTTGCGCGCCTCGGGCACGGTGGCGCGCGGCAGCGTGACCTCGACGCTCGACGGCACGCTCGGCGTCGCGTCGATGTGGATCGCCGACGCCGACGCCGGCGACTGAAGCGCGATCACCGGCGCCGAGCGCGGCGCCACCTGCGGCTCGCCCACCGGCGTCGGCAAGAACACCGACGGCGACGGCGCCGGCGCCAGGATCGCGCGCAGCCCCGCCGCGCCGAACACCACCGGCGCCTCGAGCACGTAGAGCGGCGCCGGCTCGCGATCGCCCGCCAGCGCCTCGTAGAGCTTCGCGCGCTCCTCGAGCTCGCGGTGGCGCAAAGAATCGGGCAGCACCAGCACCAGGCGCGGCGCCTCGAGGTCGTGATACAGCACCGGCACCTGCAACTCCGCGCCCGCGCCGCACGACGGGCAGGTGACGCGGTTGATTCCACCGTCGGTGAGCAGCTTGAGCGCGGCGGCGTCCGAGGAGTCGACCGCGCGCCACGCCTCGGCGCGGTAGCGCTCGCCGCATGCGCACGAGTAGACCAGCGGCTCGCGGCGGCTGCGCGCGGAACGTCCGGTGTAGACGCGGCTCCCCATATTGCCAATATCGCATCCCGGCGGCGCGCGCGTAAAGACTTGAAGCCGGGCCGCCGCGCCCCCACACTGCACCGATGACCGCCGCCGCGCCCGCCGAGATCACCGCGTTCGTCGATGCGCTGCGGTCGTATGTGGCGCGCGCGCTCGGCGGCGGCGTGGCGCTCGACGGCTCGCCCACGTCGCTGGCGTTCGTCGATCACTACGTCGAGCAGACGATCGGCCAGAGCGTAAAGACCGACAAGCCGGTGGCGGACGAGGTGCTGGCGCTGGTGGCGCCGGCGCTCGGCGCGTATCTCGGCGAGGTGGCGATCGCGCGCTTCGGCGGACGTTGGGTGATCGAGTCGGCGAATCCGGCCGAGTGGCGCGTCGAGCTCGAGCCGGTGGAGCTG